>JAEEGL012746328.1_pt1 | contig 17857 bp, 18 predicted proteins | sample 9134231 | NCBI WGS metagenome assembly JAEEGL01 (sample SAMN16246548, study PRJNA631951) | gut metagenome | biome: gut microbiome; feature: rumen; material: fiber-attached | host: Bos | place: Iran: Karaj | collected 2018-10 | reverse complement strand
CTGGCTCGCCAAGCAATGTCAACAACTGCCGGAGATCAAGCGCGTGAACTATACAGGTCTGGAGGATAATCCCTTCTACGAACTTTCTCGTGAACAATTTGGCTCCTTACCCGGTGCTGTCTTCACCATCGACCTCGCCTCAAAGGAAGCCGCATGGGCCTTCATCGACAAGTTGCAGATTATCCGTCGCGCCACAAATCTCTTCGACCGCAAGTCGTTGGCCATCCATCCTGCCTCTACCATCTTCGGCCTCTTCACCGATGAACAGCGCGCCGCGATGTCCGTCCCCGACACCACCGTCCGCCTCAGCATCGGCCTCGAAGCTGGCGAAGACTTACTCGAGGACATCAAACAATCTATTTATTTTTCAGAATAGGGTGACAGGATGCCTTTATATAAAGGCGCTGCACCCTATTTTTGAGGGCTCCTATTTTACTCTGCCCCATCCTCTTCCAGCCGGCATATCCTGTGAGTTTCCTTGCGGGCCTCGCGCCAGCGTGGATAATACTTGTCCATGAGGGCATGGAAGCGGGCGTTGTGACTGGGTTCTAAGAGATGGCATAGCTCGTGAACCACGACGTGTTCGACGCACCATTCCGGCAATAGTAGGACGTAGGCAGAAATGCAGATGCTATGGTCTTTCACGTTGCACTGTCCCCAGCGAGAGATAGTTGGCTTGTAATAGACGATGCTCGGGTTAAAGAATCATCGCTTTGCAAGAAAGAGAACTATCTACTTAAAGTAAAACAAGTTGTTTTATAATCATTAAGAGGTACTTATTGACTGAAAAGTATGGCTTCTACGGTAGTAAAACAACTTGTTTTATAGTAAGGGATAGCTATGATATTAAGATATTCAATATCATCAATGTAATACTCTATATATTAGCAAATTACAAAGATAATGATATTAAAGGCAAAAAAGATGATAAAAATTTCTTGAATGTACATTTCCTGCAATACTCCTGACTATTCCCAGATTACTAAGTCACGAGGCAGGGGTTAATGTATTGCCTTTGATTTTGCAAAGATACGATTATTTTTTTCAAACTTGTTTCTCACACTCCTGTATTCTGCATTTTTCTATTTCTAAATCCAGCGTTCTAGCTGTTCTAAAGAAGCTGTTCAGAATCATTTTCAGATATTCTTCCAAATCTGGAATTTGCGGTATTAAAATGAAATGCTTTTTGATGTGTAATGCCACGTCATCAGAATCCGTGATGGAATAGATGACTGAAAGTGTATCACGCATATTGACCTCATTCACAACTTGACGGACTCTTGCGAACTCGTCAATATCAAACTTTGAGAAGCTATGGCACCAAGGCCATATCAGATTTACAAACATACAGTCATTGGCCGCCTCCATCAGGAATATCACTCCCTGATACTCAAACTGAATCCTCCCCTCTTCAGTGTATTGTGGCTCACTTCCGATATTCTCGATGGTTCTTAAAGCCAATTGCCTTGTGCTAATTGTCTCCTCCATATTAGTTACATTTACTACATTATTCTTAGGTTCCGGTGCTATATTTGGGCCATAATCTTTACCATCGTCCTCATGATAGTATCGCCATATATTGTATATCACCACAAATGCCAATATTCCAATTATATGCCATTCCATATTGCTGCTTGTTAATATATTCTTTTAAAATCATCCCCTACCTGATTCCAATAGATATGTGTAAAGCAATGACCATTCACCTTTTGGATTCTACTTACCTTGAAGGTTCGCTCTTGCCTTATGTCCAGACGAAAGGCACAGATATACATACCTCCGTAATAGCTGGAATAACGTATGTCTGCTATTCTACAAGTAAACACATTTCCAGCCCTTGTGCAATACTCAATCTCTATTTCTTGATTTGTTTGCACAGCCCTGTCAATCACCTCCTCTATCGCCATCCATCTTTGCTAAATTAAACGGGTCATATTCTTCAGTCGTGAAAAGAACCCCATCATTAATTTTTGATCCAATGATTTCCCCGCCCTCTGTTGGTGGACGTAAAGATGGGTCATCACAATTATCAAAGCGAGTATACTCACCCTTAAACTCCATCATGATGATGCCCGTAGCACCTTTACGATGCTTTGATATAATGACCTCGGCTTTCTGATGATAGTCAATCAAGCCATCAGAACTCATCATAATACCGTAATACTCCGGACGATGCAGGAATATAACCATATCTGCATCCTGTTCAATGGCTCCTGATTCTCTAAGGTCAGACAGGTGTGGACGTTTACCTTCTGCTCCTTCGCGTGATTCCACACCACGGTTCAACTGACTCAACGCTAACACGGGGATGTTTAATTCCTTGGCCAATCCTTTTAGCGAACGAGATATCAACGACACCTCTTCCTGTCGACTATTATATCTCATACCGCTGGCCGTCATCAGTTGTAGATAGTCAATCATAATCAGCCTGACACCATGTTCCTTCACCAATCTACGAGCTTTTGACCTCAAGTCCATGATAGAGAGTCCTTCCGAATCATCTATGTACAATGGAGCCTCCTTTAATAGTTCTATATTATTATCCAACTTTATCCAATCTTGGGTCTCCAAACGTCCATTTACCAGTTTCGTTCCTTCTATCTTACATGCATTCGACATCAATCGGTTGGTCAACTGCACATCCGACATCTCCAACGAAAAGAATGCCATTGGTATTTTCTGGTCGGCAGCAATGTTCTTCGCAAGCGAGAGCGCAAAAGCCGTCTTTCCCATTGCTGGGCGTCCGGCAATAATCACCAGGTCAGAGTTCTGCCAACCGCATGTTTTCTCGTCAAGTAGTGTAAAGCCTGTTGATATACCTGTAGTAGCCCCCGTGTTTTCATGGGCTATTTTCACCAACTCCACAGCTTTGTCTACTATTGGCGACAGCACAGAGTAATCCTTCTTCATGTTCTTCTGCGACAGTTCGAAGAGTGTACTTTCCGCTTCGTCCACAACATCTTTGATGTCATTTGTCTCGTCAAAGACTTTCTTCCCTACATCGCTGACGTAGCGTATCATTTGTCTGGCCAAATACTTTTCTGCCACGATATTCGTATGATACTCGATATTGGCCGATGTCGCCACCATTGAACTTAGCTCCGCAATATAGCTAGGACCACCCACATCTTCGAGCTTGCCCATCTTTCCCAGTTTGTCCGTCACGGTTAGGACATCTATCGGACAGTCCTCCATGCTAAGACTGCGGATGGCATCATACACCATTTGGTTTCGTGGCTCATAGAAACTATCAGGCACCAACTTGTCGCACACCTCCATATAGGCATTTTTGTCTATCATCAATGCACCCAACACGGCTTTCTCTACCTCAGGAGCCTGAGGCTGTACATGAGCAAACTCCATAGGTGTTTGTCTCATTGGTCTTTTGCGTTCATTACTGCTCATCTTTCATCTGCGCTTTTATCCATTTCTGGTCGCTCTTGTTAGATTCCATAAAGGCATTAGCAATATCTGCATTGTCTTTCTCCGCCTTATACCTTTCCTGCATTTCCGACCTGATCAGCGACACGTTGCCACTCTTCTTGTCTCTGAATTCCTCTATCAATTCTTCCGTCGACAAGTTCTTAATCCTTTCCTCGCGTTTCCCTAACTGCTCAGCAAACAACCTTCTGAATATTTCATCCTTCAGTATCTTTGCGTCCTTCATCCATCTGCTGCTATATAGCGCAAACAACTGTTCATGCGACAATCCTTCCAGCATCTCCACGCATTTCCTTAACTCTGCATCATCCCATCCAGAATAATGCGCCTTCTTTACCTGTTGATAAATGTACTCGTAATCCGTCATCGTTCTATTCTTTTATGTTGTCATCATCTTCAACTATCATATTCTCAATCTATGATATCGACAGATGTGTCTCCTGAAAGTCAGCGAAACGCCAGATATCATATAAGAAAAATCCTGCTATCAGCACCCACCATATTCGTCAAGAAATCGTTGCTTAGATTGATTGAAAGATACCTCAGCATCATCAAAGCCAAAGCCACCTCAATCCCCAACCTCCTGATACGGCCCGGGAACAAGATAAAACACATTCCATGTTCAGATACCAGATTCATCATTCCACTCCAGAAACACACCAAACAAGTAATGGCGAACAATACCAGTATGCTCATCCCCAAACCATCCAACAAGTCAGGCCTCAGCCACTGGCCGAAGTAGTTGGCAATACTGACTACCATCCATACGACAGTTGCCATCCAAATCACTTTAAACAATGTCGGATACCGACACTCCAGTTTGTCAATCTTAACTTTTTCCATAGCTCAACAAAATTAAATTTGGTTGCAAAGATAGTCAGTTCTATCATTGCAACCAAGCAATTTCGCTCCACAAGGCTTGTGAAAAAGTCGATTTGTTCTTATTCTAGTTAATAGCCAAATGCCTCCGGATCCCATCCCGATCCAGGGTAATCTCCATACATATCGTCTGTCATTGCATCCCACGAGTCTTCGTCAGTCCATTCTGTTTCGCTTCTAGAAAAATCATCTATTTCTTCTCTGTAATGTTTATTGATAAAATCATACGGATACCATTTACACTCCCTTGGGTTAAATACATTCCAATTGTCTTCTACACGGACTAATTCCCCATTCATCTCTATCGTATAATAACGAATGAATATACCAAAACAGCTATCATAATTGGGATTGTCAGGTTCTAATGTCCTTGAATCTTGACGATTTTCGAAAACAGCAACATAAATTTTATCATCAAGAGTTTCGCGCGATATTGCATCATACATTGCCGGCTTTAAAATTGTCTCACCAAATACCCCATATTTTCCCCCTTTCCTATAAATATGTATATCGTAATCTGATTCTAAAATTGCATTGACATACTCTGTCCAGGCAATTTCTTTGTTTTCGTTCAATTTCAATATCGTTATAGTTGATTTATTTTTACAGATACATTCACCTTTAAAATTAAAATCTTTCAAATAAATAAATCCTTCATATAAGTCGCTTAAATCAACTTGATGGCTTAATAGAAATTCGGATGGTATCCATTGCTCTAATTCTGTTAAAGATCTAAATATATGTCCTTTCTGCATCCTGAAGAACCCATTTATATTCATGATAGTTTTGAAATCTTTATCTAAAACGAGGCATTTGGAACTTTTGTAATTAAGTCTCTCCCTAGGCTCGATATATAGGTTTTCGTATCTATCAATTTCTTGAACATCGTAGTATTCATAAAAAGTCCCAAAATAGATTTTGAAATAGTCATATTCGCATATAAGGTTATCGTATCCGCCAATCATAAGTGTACCATCTCCATCATAGAGATATTTCCCTTCAACGGCATACTCATCAACAATGCTTCTAGTAGTGCCATGCGGCAAGCGTTCAGCATCCTTAGTGCACTCGATGTATCCACCATTTAGCGATATATCATCATACTTAAAATCTATAATTAACGCACACTTCTCATCGAAACACCCCCATTTGCCATTTTTCTTTGCCTTAATAAAATAATGATGCCCAGAGTAATTATAATCAACCTCTATTTCTTCATAGAGGCAACGAACTGTTTCGTAAAAAAAGACATAAGACAAAATCCCGTATTTCTCAGTGTCACTATCTTGAATTATATGATAAGGACAACTTGTTTTTATATCACTACTTAAATAAGGTAAACCATCAAGTAGAGAGCGAGTCTTAGATGGTTGCAGAATCATGTGGTTCTTTACTATAACAAGACCATCTTCTTCGGCTATTCCCCAGCCACCATCCTTATAGAATTCCACTTTGTTATTGTAGCTATTGTGAAGCAGACACGAATCAAAGTCAACTTTACACCCAACAGGGATTCTAAGGGGTTCTCTATCACCGAGTACACGACTTGCTTTCGATTTGAGATATTCGAGTAGATCGGCATATATATCTTGTTTAGAAACCCTGTCTCTACTCGCCCCGAAACCATATCTTTCAAACAGGTCTTCATCATCTTCCACTTCTACCATAGATTCAATGAGTTCTATGAAGTCTGGAGACAAATTGAAATAACTCTTGAAAGTCCCTTCTTTGTCCCATGAAGTTTCAAAAAATTTGCCCGTCAAATCATGAGTATCCACCATTTTCTTAATGGCAGAGTTGAGCTCCTCAACAGATAGTCTTTCTATAAGTTCTTGATAATTGAACATAATCTATTCCTTTTTATTGTTTTCCCATACAACTAATTCTCGGGGTAGTGATATTTTTTTTGCTTCACCACGTTCACCTGTAATAAAATAGTTCTTGGCCAAATGCTCGTCAAATTTGCTGATAAAAGCCGAGCGTATTCTTGCACACTTCTCGTTTATTGAATTTAGGCAAGGATTGGTGACGTCTTCAATGCTTTGTAATGAACGACTATTCAACCCCAGTGGTCGTAAATACTTATATATATCAATTAACTCCCTCCTGTAATCTGGCAAATGTTTAAATATAATACCCTCAGGATGTTTCAAGAATAAAAGAAATATAGCCTTCACAAGAGGTTCCATTTTGATAACCATATTATTGTAATCTGGCAGGAGTATTTCATATTTCTTCGTAATAACAAGTTTACTTAACTTGCCGTCCTGATGAAGGATGCTTTCTAATAATGATATGGGTACACCACACTGCTGCAGTTCTTGTATTTGGTTCTTAAACAAGAATAACTTGGCCTGTGTTTCTTTATCCAAGGACTTGAACATATTATCAGCATAGTCCTCATTTTTCTCATATCCAGAACTATAGAGACCGTGATGCCCAATACCACCGTCTCCGTACTCTATATTATTTTCTGCATTCTCTTTATGGCTTTTTAGTATCTCTGCAATCTGTACTTTATACGAGAGAACTTTAATGTCCAAACCGGCCAATGGATAATATTCGTAAACTGTAATCCCATTTCCTTTCTCTCCTTTATAGAACAGAAAGCCAGGTTTCAAGAAACGAGCATCATCAGAGTCCTCAAGATAGTCCAATAAGTCCGAGGTCTTAATATCTGGAATCCTGTCAAGCATTTCTTTCGAAATAAAAGGATATTGGTATAGAATACTCTTCTTCCTCTTTATCTTTTTTGAAAGACTCGGTAAATAGCATAAGTCAACATAACCATATTCGTATTTTCCAAACAGTCGCATGCGTAACCACCATCCCCATCTTTTCAGATAGCGATTCAGCTTCTCATTGTACTCGTTTTCAATATAAATGGCTCCTTCGAAAAAGCCATTAGGAAGATTTCTGAAGAGTACATCACACGAGCTACCTCGCAATTTTATCTCAGTACTGTCAATCATATTTCTCTTATGCTATTAAACCGAATGCATATTCCGTATTCTTTAATGACTCGTCAAAAATGACGTTCTCAATTTGGGGCCAGTTATCATATATAAAACTATATGTAATGATACTACTCTCCCACGGATCGTCACTTGCCTTAATAAATGGGCTAAGCCGCAAGGTGCGCAAATCCCTGCAGGATGTAAATGCATCGCGCTTGACATTGGTAACAAAGCTCGGTATGGTATATTCTGTATCTTTTGAAAAACAAAACACCAAACAGACACTGGTGAGACGAGGTATTCCAAAATATAAGGAATTCCCCATTGTCCAAAACATACTTTCTGGAATTGGGTTCTCAGATGTTGAAATGTCTATCTTGTCAGAATACTTTTCCCATTGTTTTTTAGCATAAGATTTAGTTTCTTTGTCCTCAGGCATAGTGATTTTTGTAATGCTCCAACAATCACGGCAGCAACTCCCTCCAAAATCCTTAATTAAAGGAGAAAAGTGTATATGTTGCAATGAGTGACAGCCGTTAAACATTTTGTCTGTGCAGCACTTGACAGTCTCCGGCATGATAAACTCTTTTAATGAATAGCAGTCTTCAAATGCTTTTTCTTTAATTATTTCAAGATACTTGTTGGTCTCTATATGTTCCATCTTATAGCATCTCTTGAAAGCCTCCGTTTCAATGACTTTGACACTACTTGGCAATTTGAAATCACGCAGACTCCTGCAATTTGCAAACATTCGGGTTGGTATATCCGTTATCTGGTCAGGAAGTACTGCATGTTCAAGTGACGAACAGTTTAGGAACATTTCTTGACCGATGATTGATACAGATTTAGGAACAATGACCTCTTTTAGGGATACACAACTGAAAAAAGCCTTTTTTCCGATGCGCTTTAATGATGTAGGCAGATTTACTCTTTCTAATTTGTCGCAGTAGGCAAAGCAATAGTGATAGATATTTTCCACTCCTTCGGGCACGTTAAATTCAACTGCTTTCTCGTCAACAAACAGCAAAGTACGCCCTTCAGCTCCATAAACAGCGATATCATTTACGACATATGCGTCTGGCCAATTCTCTCTGTCATTGAATTGTTTATGCAGTCCTGGAGGAAGTAAAGGCTCTTTTAAATCTTTGTGCCTCTCATATTCTTTATCGCGATTCCCTTTCTCATATTCCTCAGCATGGAAATTCTTGTAATATGCTGTCCTCAAGTCAAATTCTTTCAGGTCAAATAGCATTCTGACAAACTTGATTGTTGGTTTCAAAATGAAATAGTATAACAGAACCAAAGGCCAAATAATCAAAACAACTACAAGTGTGATTATGAAGATATGGAGGCCACCCATATCTTCAATTTCCTTTTTTAAGGACTCATTTAACGCAATCAGTTTCCTTTTTAGTTTGTCCAACATTGTAACCCTTTAATTTCTATCTGCTTACCCTTTCTATTTTCCTTCATCCTGAATATTCCTTAGTTGCTTCACCGCCTTGTCAAAGTCGCTTTCCAACATCCGCATCTCTCGCTCACGATAGATTTCAAACTCACGCTCAGCCTTTTCGATGGCTCCCTGATGTGAAATGGTTCCTGCACCTTCGAGGATATTTTTTCTTAGACGTAGTATTTGGTCATCCAAAGCAGCAATCCAATCAGCCATCGTCATGGGGTTCTGCTCTAGAGCTTGGAATTCTGCATAGTCCAGGAATTGTGAAGTCAGCAGGTTCAGACGCTGTAGTTCCAACTCCGTCAGGTAGTTCTTCGCTATCTTTACATCGTCGCGTGTTACGTAGTTCCCATTGAAGTTAGTCATGCCCACAAATGGCTTCTCATTATCTACCCGCTCATAAATCAGTTCTGCTGCCGTATGCTCGTGAACAGCATAGTGCATCTTATTCTGCACCGTTGCAAAGAACTGCTTAGTCATATTGGCCCTTGGGTCATAGTCCGTCGCAGTGGCATAGATGTCAGTCACCTGCTGATAGAAGTTACGTTCACTACTACGGATGTCACGAATGCGTTGTAACAATTCCCTGAAGTAGCGATTACCACCTTGTTTCAGACGTTCATCGTCCATCACAAACCCCTTTTGGATATACTCGTGTAGAATACGAGTTGCCCAACGACGATAGCGAACGGCTATTGATGACTGCACTCTGTAACCTAAAGCTATAACCACATCAAGGTTGTAGTGCAACACGGTGTGAGTCTGCGTTTTGCCTTCAATAGCACCATGTGGAGTGGTAGTTCGGAATTTCCGAACAACCACATCTTTGTCCAACTCATTGTCATTGAATATGTTTGTCAAATGTTCACTAACATTCGATTTGCTCGACTGGTAGATCTCCACGAGTTGCGCTTGTGTCAGCCATAAGTCTTCATCAGCAAAGATTACATTCATACTTACTTTGCCTTCAATATCTTTATATAATATCAATTTGTTTTCCTTGTTCATATCGAAATAACGTTTATTATTTTACAATCTGTTTGCAAAGTTACTGTTTTATTTTCATTTCTACTTATATAGTATGTAGAATTAGAAAATGTTAGTATGCCTATACTATGATTCGAGCCTGCTTTCCTGCATAAATGTGGTTCCATATAAATCGATAACCTCATATCTCAAATCTTTTAATCATTAGTTTCTAATTCATGACAATTTTGTATGTCACAAAAACATTTATCCCAACCAGTGCGAGCCACCACCAAATAAAGATGATGAGATTAACTGCATGGTAGGAAATATCCCATTGGGTAGAAATTACCCTCAAATCTTTCACACATAAGTCAAAAGCATCGTTCATCGGTAGGTGGTAATGTCGAAGGACGCCCATAAAAGCCGCGATGTATATGCTGGCATACGACAAGCAGCCCAATAGCAGCACCCATTCACTCCAATCTGTGTACTCTGTCATCTTCCATATGATAGCTGCAAGTGGCATCATCCCTGTCAAAGTCAACAGCCCACCTTGCAGATACAAGTTGAATATAACAGAAATCTGTTTGTAAGTAAGTCCAAGCCCCTTACCCAACAAAAGCAAGAAACCTGCGCATAGCATAAAAGGCAGTAAGATAATAATATGAATCCAATTCTTCTTTGTCATTATACTACCCGATTATACTCTCACTTTCCTCGTTATGCTTGTCCTTATTCTTAAGCACGGCCTCTTTACTAGTATTTGCATAGCAATACACACAGAAGTGACGGCAGGTATTATACATACCTATGTCTTTGCTTACCATACAGCCACAAATCTTACGTTGACCTTTGTCTTTCAGATTCTTTGGCTTATCAGGAATAGGTGGTATTTCACCAAACATATCACGTTCTGGCAACTTACCTGTATGGAGATAATAAACAAGCTCTTCATCATCTGCAAAGATGCGTTTCATCAGTTCACCATCAATACAGCAATTATGCTCTATCCCATATTGTGATAGTTCCATATCTTCTGCACATGTCGCCATTTGGATATTCCATCCTTCTTGTTTCCAAACCTCACGCAGTTTCACAAGCCCATCAACGATTTCCATTCGTTGAGCATCTGACATTTCAGCCTTTTCTACATCTTCTTTTGTAAAGTATGTAGTTTCCTTTATCAGGTTGTTCTGTACTTTCCGATATGCCTTCACATCAACGAAACTGAATACAAGTTTATCTGTATATCCTTTCAATTCATTACCAATATGCCAGATACGCGTTAACAGCATACGAGGCGTAAGTTGTGGTGTCACGATGAGAGGATCAAAACGCCATATAACCCTTTCTTTACCTATTTGCTGCGACAACTTTTTGAATGTCTCAATACGTTTTGCAACTGGTGGCACATTTGGCTCAAAGCCTTCTTGCATGTAATCATTCAGCGTTACTTGAAAAAAATAGTGTATTCCTCGCTTGTCAAGTTCTGGCAGGTATGGAATAATTGGCTCTGGATTCTTTGTCCAAAACACTACCACTTTGCAGTTCTTGAATGATATATACATCGGTTGCTGGTTGAATGGATTATACCATACACAATAACCTTTTTCCAAGCGATTAAAGAACCACTTGGCATAAAAGGCAGGTATATCCGTCGAACGGCTAGCTGAGATAATTACAGGTGCAGTTGCTTCAACCTTCTGTCCTTGTTGATTTACTATTATGATTTTTTCGTTCATCGTAACACTTGCTTGTTAATGTAACTTCAATGAAATATCCTCCAATTTAGTGTCAATCAAAGAATTTATATCATCATTTTGATATAATACATTCGTAAATGTTTTAGGCATGTCTGCAAAACCAATCCAGGCCCCCCACAACATAAAGGCATAAGCTTTACTCGAAAACTTCTTAATCATCATATATCTTTCAATTTGATCAAATCCTAAAGGTTTTACAAAGAAAGACATTATAGATTGTAAGACTGGCATACCTTCTGGTATGTTAAATGAATCCACACGTTGATTTTTATATAACCAATATTCACGTAATGTATTTAAAATCATCTTACCAGAATCTACCATAGATAAAGGAGTAGACTTAAACATCTTTGCGGATTCTTCCAAAACGAGGAGGACGGAATGCTCTGACAATTGCTTAGCGGTTGTATTGTTAAGAATACAGTTCAACAGAATATTAAAATAGCATGTTTCAGAATCATCTGGATTACTTAACAAATATAAAGGATCTGAGATTGACATCTGTGAAAGGTCTACTATTCCTCCATTTGTTAAACTTGAGGCGCTTTTAATCAAATCATTAAGAATATCACTTATTCTAGTAAATATGGCTGATAAAATGTTATCAAATTTATTAGAATCATCATTCAGTTCTTGATCAATCTGATAGAGTCTATTTTTATATTGAATGTATTCAGCATTTCCATTCTCAAATTCTTCTATAATACTTTTAAGCTGTTGTTTGCGTTCATATTCGACGGTATCTTTTTTAAAATACAGCCTCGATTTTCCCACCCTTTCGCCATTTGCTTTTTCCAAGGCTTTGATGCTATCAAATTCTTTTCTTGCCTCTATTATGTTATAAGATTCTTCAATCCGAGAAATACAATCTTCAATATAAGTCTTTTCTTTCAGTAAATTTCCTTTTTTCTGGTTGTTATTATATGATCGTTTTTTCTCTTCAGAGCGCATCTTTGCCATATTGATCACCTCTTTATATTGGTCAAGGAGGACATCAAAAGAATTGCTCAACCCCACAGTCTTAAAATATAGTTCTTTGCAGTTCCGAATCCTTTCACTCAGATTCGAATTCTCATCAAATACATCACTCATCATTATTTGAGTATTCATTCCTCCGAAAGAATTCTTGATATCTCTCAGATTATTTTGTAATTTAAGAGTCGTATCGTCTGATGTCGTATATTGGCCTCTCGTATAGCCAACCAGTGCACCTTTTATTTTATTGTATTTGATGTCAAAATCAATAAACGATTGCCTTTCCAACAAGAAAGACTCCTCTTTTAGATTTGAGATAGTCGCCCTATTTTCTATAGTTTTACTTTTGACATAAAAATCTGAGACAAACTTATCTAAACTTTTTACTTCAAGAAGTATCTGTGACTCTGCGATCAATGAATCTTTCAATTTGGAATTGCTGAATCTGATTCTAACGAATCCTTTTCTATAATAAATAGTTTTGGGATATGTATAAACAGGATTTGCAGTGAACTTCTTAATTGGGTTAAGATACGCTTTATCAATTAATGTTTCATCAACGATAAGTGTTATATCGCCACCAAAATCTTGTGTAGATAGAATCAGATAATTGGATTTTTCTTTTTCTCCACTCAAATATCTACTCAGATTATTTCCAAAATTTCTTTCTGAATAAAAGGAAAATGGTGAAATACTTTCTGTTACGAATGACTCCAGAAGATTCCATGAACTTATTTCTATATAATAATGCATAATGCTTTTATTTAAATTCGACAATGTCCTGATTGTTTATATTTTCCAAATACGATGTTCTAACCCCTGAATACGATATATATAGGCTATGTGAAGCTCGAGTACATGCCACAAAGAAATCATGTCGCCTACCCACATGACCTTCATTAGCAAATGGGACAAAGACATGATCAAATTCGGAGCCTTTTGCCGCATAATAATCTATTATACATGGCAAGTCATTATTTGAAAAGTCCAGAGTATTGATTGTATGAAAAGGGACTTCTTTGCCAGTTCTATAATGAGTCTGAACTTCGGAGATTCCATAATCTGCCAATAACTTCACAACCTCTTGAACTTCAGAATCATTTTGAACAAGGATAGCCACATCGTCCAATGTCTCATTCTGTATTTTATTTGCTATCCATTTTATTTCGTCTACTCTTGTTTTGCATTTTTTTATAATAGGCTTAGGATATGTTGGATAATCACTGTCGCCTCCATTCTTCATATTATTTGTAAGCAAATCTATTTCGGGCTGCGCAATCTTCTGCGCAACTTTTGCTATAGCTTTCGGAAGACGATAATTATATTTTAAATCAAATGGCTTATAATAAGGGAAATTATTTCTCAGTTCCTTAATAGAACTACCTGTGCTAATCATTTTTTGATTAGAGTCCCCCAACAACGATATACTTTTGCCAACTTTTGGCACAAACTTGTTGCGATAATCTGTAACGCTAAAATCTTGTGCTTCATCAACAATTAGATAATCAATTATAGGATCGCATGGTTTGTATAATGTCCCACTTGGTATTAAACGATATCTTGATTCTGTTAAAATAAATGGCCTGTCCATAGGTATTTCTTTAAACCAAGAAGATCTTCTATGCCAAGCATTATAGAAAATGGATGGAACCCAATCTGCAAAATCCAACCCAAAGCAACCTTCATCCCTGTTAGTTTTTTCAAATTTCCTCACGGAATTACCATTTACAAGATATAGAGTAGAAGGATCTATGCCTATTCTACGGTTAACACAATACACATCCCCTATTAAATCAAATCCCCTATGACGCCATGCCCATTCATATGCGATACGTTCATTGTCAAGTCCCAGTTCCTTCATTCCATACGCTATCATTCTTCGTAAAGCCACTGTCATAATAACAATAGCATAAGAACCTTTGCCTTTGGCCTGCAATGCTCTGTGTATTGCAAGATTAGTTTTTCCACTTCCTGCAGCTCCCTGTACAATGATGTTTTTGTCAATACTCTCAATGATAACTTCGCGCTGTATATCATCAAGATTTCTAATAAACCAATTTTGAAGTCTCATACTTTTTTATTTTTACATCATTATATTATTATTTCCGGACTAATCTCCATGCAATTTTGCTTACATCATTAGTAACACAAGAGTGAGAAATGGAATAAGATTGATTATAACCATCGTTTTTATCAATAATATGGCAATTTGCAGCAGTCAAACCTCTGTCCATCATCTTTGGAAGCCATTCTTTTGACGTATCATTATAAGTAGTAACATCAACAAGTAACAAAATTCCACCATCTATCAACTTGGGCAGAAGGAACTTTGCAATATGTTCATATGCATTATTCTGTTCAAATTGTTGTTTGGTTACAAATTCACATATAGCCTTGAATGATATGATTAAATCAAACTTCCTTTTCAAGACATTATTTAGAACATTTAAGTCGTAAAAATCATCAATACGAAGTTGAGCAGATTGATTCTCTATCTTTAGTTCAATATGTTTCTTTAGTTCCCCAAGAACACTATCATATAATTGTAAAGCATTGTCATTACCATCCAATGCTAATACTCTAACTCCCTTTACGTTGGGGCAATTCTCTGATAATGCTATTAATAAGCCAATTATCTCACCTCCAGTTCCACATCCAAAATCAAATATGGTCAATTCGCTTTTGAGGGTATATTGTTCTATATTGTTCTTAAAAAACTCTGAGAAGATACAATAAGATTCTGCATAACTACGAGGGAAATATGTACCCAGATAGTTGAGAACATCGTTCTTGTCCCAGTCAATAACTGTCATATCGGCATTGGAGCGACAATACTTCGCTCCTAACTGCTCGAAAATTAGATTATCAAGCCATTGTGGTAGTCTAACAGAATTGCCCATTATTACTTACCTCCTTGCCCAATTAGTTCTTTATGCATATACCCTTCATATTTCTCTCCGCTAATAGTAACTGAGGATGGCTCATAATCATTCATATTGGGTATCCATTCCTTCACTATACCTTCTTCTTTATCACATTGGTACTTATCTATAACTTTGAACCAATCTAATGAATATGGCAACAAAAAACACACTGTCGTTTTGCAACTAATTTCAAAATCCACATCCTCTACTCCTTTGATATTAGCCGAATATGGTATTGGATTTGCCGCAATAAGAAATCTCGGAGGATTCTTGTCTTCGCCATCTATCCATCCGACTATATGATATTTCCGCAAGAACTTTTGCATCCCAACGGCCAATCCTATCTTGAACATTAGGTTCATAGTCCTTATAGTGATAGTTATAGGATTATAGATGTTACGTTTTTTAGATTCTTCGTGAATTTTGAGATAGAAATCCGAGAATATATTATTGAAAGCACCCCTCAACTTGACTTCCTCTTCTGATTGATAATTGTAACCTATATATCTTAAGAAGTATTTTTGTACATCGTCAATGTCTTCTGCATCATCCAACATGTCCTTAACATCTAAAGAATAGCTAGATGCAAATTTCATACCTAAGAAATTGTATAAGGCCTTACCTTCTTCGTTCATCTCATACTCACCATCCCCATCTAAAAGATTTGATGTAATGGCTTCATTTTTGTTGTTCCACAAATAGGCAGCGGTCATTCCCGCATAGGCTGTTATTTGGCCAGAAACAATAGGTTCTAAATGTATTTGATCGGGATACTCCTTTTGAAATTGTTTATGAATGAAAGAACCTATTGGAGTCCAAAATGCCTCTGCACTTTCTTTCAACTTTGGAATTGAATATTCCTTTGCGCCATTAACTATTCCCAATTCGACAGCTCTAGACATAGAATAATCAAAAAAACTATCAATGTATTCCTCAAGATTGAACTCCGCTTGTTTCATAATTATGTAGTTTTAATTTTACTAATCAGTTTTTAAATAAATTGTTATCGAACACCAATAACTATTTTTCAACGAATAGTTCTTTTGAAATAGGGAACAACTCTTTTTCAAAATAGTCTTTCGTTCCTTGAGGTATAATAACCTCTCTCAACGCTGTACAATTACTGAAAACCTCAGAGCCTATTGTTTTAGGTACACCTTTGAATTTTATGCTTTCCAATTTTGAACAGCCAGCAAATGCGAAACTACCAATCCTTTGGACATTATCTGGTATTACAAGAACACAAATATTTGTGTTTTGAAATGCACGCGTACCAATATATTTAATAGACTTTGGAAAAACGACCGCTTCTAGGTTACTACATCCTGAAAATGCTGCATCACCAATTCTAATCAGCGACTTAGGATAGTTTATACCTCGTAAGTTTCTCTTTCCAATGAAAGCAGAATGACCTATAGCTATAACCGTGTTCGGTAATTGGATACTTTTTAAACAATACTGGCTAGTATTAGACCAATTTTTGAGAGCAAAAGCTTCATCGGCAATAGCAATAGTCCCTTCTTTGATTTTATAGTTCTCAACAGTTACTCCATGTTGTAGTACTAAAGGGTTATTAGAATAACCTATGTTACAATCATCTTTTTCAAGTGCGTTGGAATCCTGCGCTTTTTGGGTTAACTCATCTAATTCTTCCTCAGACAATTCTTTGTTTTCTTTACCATACTTCAGAAGAAAACTCTTAATGTCTTCCAACGATGATATACGTACTATTGAACCATCGCACTCCAAATACCCTTGGATTATTTTTTTGCTATCTTCCATATAATTCTTAATTTAGATAATCATATTCTTTCTTTTCAATTTCTTGCTGCATATATATAGAATATATTCGTATCTTTCATCAATATGGCAACATTGCCATGCAAAGATGGCAAAATCATGTAGTTGGCGTTGCAACGTTGCCGAGGGGATGTCGTATCGCTGATAATACGAGTCATTGCTGTACGTTGTTCTTTGGTCATAATATTGAGGTTCTTGTTATTTGTGTTGCAAAGATACAACTTTTTTTTGAAAGAAAAAGGATTTAAATCAAAAAAGTGATTTCACAAGCCTTGCGAAAGATACGCTTTGTAGGCCTTTACCGCATCCTGTATGATGTCTGCATGGTCGAAAGCCAATTCGGGTAACGCAGACAACGGGAACCACTCAGCCTTAGCAGCATCATCCTGACCAGTAACAGCAATCGGCTCATCAACGATGGCCAGATAAGCGACGGTGATAGTTCTCCCTCTTGGGTCGCGGTCAACCTTGGAGTATGTACCAATCTGATGAATGTTGGTCACTTTTAGGCCAGTTTCTTCCTCCAGTTCACGGATGGCACATTGCTCCGTGGTCTCATCCATATTCATGAATCCGCCAGGAAATGCCCAGCAACCCTTATAGGGGTCGAAGCCTCTCTGAATAAGCAACACTTTGGGCGTTGCCCGAGCCTGCTCACGCTCGGCAGTGTCGATGCAAGCATCACGCTGCTCT
>JAEEGL010658895.1_pt1 | contig 17857 bp, 12 predicted proteins | sample 9134231 | NCBI WGS metagenome assembly JAEEGL01 (sample SAMN16246548, study PRJNA631951) | gut metagenome | biome: gut microbiome; feature: rumen; material: fiber-attached | host: Bos | place: Iran: Karaj | collected 2018-10 | reverse complement strand
GGTTGAGTCCTGCCGTTCTGGGCCAGAGGTCCCTATCCATTTTCCCGTCGTTGGTTTCGACGAAGAACCAGACGGCGAGGCCGCTGTCGGCGTTAAGGATGTAACAACCTGGTTGCCATCTTTGTCATGTTCGCATGAGGCAAGGAGAACGATGCCAAACGCCGAAACAAGAATCAGACCCAATGCGCGAAATGCGGGAGCGGTGCTTTTCACTGTGTGTTCCTTTTCCTTGAGTAAAGCTCTGTTCCAACGGAACGGAAACAATTATAGCATTATCACTCCGCGAAGAGTTGATCATTAATGTAACGTGTGCGACGCGAGGCGATTTCGTATTCGATGTTCGCCCAGAGGGGCGTGAACTCGGTGAAGTATTTTTCGACCTCCTTGTCGGAACACGGTGCGAGAAGCGCCTTGCCGGCCTCATCAAGCTTTTCGAGAAGCGGGGCGACTTCGGCAGCGTAGAAATCCGGGTCACCGAGGAGCTTGTCATTCCAGCTCTGAATAAAGGCGCCTTCGTTGCGACGGACGCCGTTGTAGCGGTTGAAGGCCATGATGGCGACGCGCCTCTTGAGCGAGAGAAGCTGGTCGCGCGTGAAATCGAACTTGATGTGCATGGATCGCGAGATCTCGTGCACAACGCCGCCAATCGTCTGCGATCCGCCCTTGCAGGAGCGGATGACGCCGAACCGCCAGTCGTTGCCGTTTGTCGGTAGCGAGTCGAAGAAGTCGAGCCACGGGATGGCGATGTGGGCCACGACGCCGTCTGGCGTGATTGCCGCATCCTTCTTGAATACATCCGTGTTGCGGCGGTAACCGGGGCCGGGCATGGCCCAGTCGACGGCGTGGGGATCGTTGACGGCAGGCATGTTGTTGCAGAAGAGCGAATAATAGGGCTTCTCCTGGTCGCCCGCGCGGAAGCACATCTCAAGGCCACCGGCATCACGCTTGCCGAGGCGGACTTCGTCGATGGCGGGGTCGTCGCAGCGGATGTAAATATGGAGGGCCGCATCATCGTAGATGACGCGCACGCCCGTTGGATAGTTGGTGTCGCACATTGGTTGTTCAACGCCTTTGAGATGGCGCTTGGCGTCGACATCGGCCGATTCGCCATAGCAATCGCCGTAGGGGACGAAGCGCGTCTCCATGGCCTGCCAGTCGTCGTAGAGCTCGGGGCGCGCGGCGAAGGCGCCGGCCGACTGCGGGGCGTCGGCGAGGTAGGAGGCGGTCTGGATGCGGGGAACATCCGGCTCGTACATCTTGTCCGTGATTTCGGCGAAGATTGCGCGGCAGTCGTCGTAGCGGCGCATGTTAAAGAGCTCGCGCGAGGTTTGGCGAAGGGCGGAGAGGCGTTGGGCGTCAGTGAGGCCGAGAGGCGTGTTGACGGCATCGAAGCCGCGCAGGCCGCGTCCCTGGAGGAAGGCGACGACGCGGTGGGCGGCGTTGGAGGCGGCGGGGGTGTTGAAGCGCGGGCGGCCGAGACGCGCGAGGAGGTCTTCGGCGGCGCCCTTCGCGTCGCCGCGTATGGCCTTGGCGCGGGCGCGGTGGCCTAGGATTTCGCCGTCGTTCGGCTTGTGGACGAGGTAGCGGGCGATGAGCTCGTCGGCAAAGTCGAGATCGTCGAACCAGATGGCGCGGCCGACGGCACTTGGTATCCAGCCGGCGTTGGAGATGCGGCAGGAGGCGTTCGTGGGATTGGCGTCTTCGATTGCGAGCTGTTCGCGGATGATGGTGCGCCAGCGGCCGTACTGGCCGGCAGGATTGAAGCCGTAGTTCCAGGTGGAAGGCGTGTTGAAGTCGCGGTCCTTCGAGAGGTAGGCCTGGCGGCGGGCGGGCGGCATCGTCTTGTCCGCGAGCGCCTCCTTGAGGAGGAGATTGGCCGTTGTGCCGTCGAAAGAGTGGAGAATGTCGAGCATCTGGAGGTAGGGGCCGGTGCGCTTTTCTGGCGGGAAGTCGCGGACGCAGGCAAGTATTTCATCGAAGGCCTTGCGCTCATTGTGGTTTTTATAGGATTTGGCGAGCTCGATGAGGAAGGCATTCTGCTCGCCTTCGGAGAGGCGGTCCCTGATTGTCTCGAACTGCGCGAGCGCAATGTCGTCGCCAAGGGCGAAGAGCCCCTGCACCATGTTGCGGAGGCGTCCACCGCGCATGCGTTCGAAGTTGTTCGTCGCGGTGGCGTTGCCGCCGGGAACAGGTTCGTTGAGGACGGCCTGGAAAAGCTCGTCGTAGCGGGCGGCGGCGCGGTCGCGCTTGACCGAGATGCCGAGCGAGGCGAGGTCGGTGCGCTTCGCCATGCGGTAGTTGGCGTCGAAAAGATCCGACTCGGCATCGAGGATGCGCATGGCCGTCTCCCAGCCGAAGGCGCGGTTGTAGGAGTAGGTGTGGATGCCGGCGTCCAGGAGGGAACGGAGCTGCGCGGCCTTGACCTGCCGGTTCGTGCACCCCATGAGAATGGCGAACTTCTCCTCGAAGACGGACTTGTCGGGCAGGGCGGCGGCGTGCTCCGCGATCCTGCGGGCGACATGCATCGACTCCGCGTAGGTGAACTCGTTCGTCTTGGTGAACGCCTCCATGTCCGCGACGATGTCGGCGTGTCGGTAGCGGAGGTAGCTCGGGTTGTGCGCCTTGCGGATTGCGTCGAGCGCGGCGTCGAGCGGCGACGGCGCCGCTGGCGCTGACGCCACAGATAGGAGATAGGAGATAGGAAATAGGAGATAGGAGATAATTCGGCAGGTTGGGCGACGGTCTTTGGCCTCTGATCCCTGATCCCTGATCCCTAAAACCTGATTCCTATTCCCTGATCCCTGATCCCTGTTCCCTATCATAGCTTGTCTCCTTTCAGGATGGAGTCGAGGGCGAGGATATGGTTGATGCATTCGGCGCGGAAGGCGGCCGGGTCGGAGCGGTAGCCGTCCCAGTAGGCGAGGAACGACAACACGCGGCGCCCTTTCAAAAGGACGTCGCCGTCGGAGGAGGCCGCAGCCTTTAGGGCGAGGCGCTTGCAAAGGGTGGCGTAGCGGATGTCGTCGAGACCCTCGCGGATCCCCTCCCAGGCGAGGGTGTCGATGACACCGTCGGCCGCGCCGTAGGCGGAGACGATGGCGCGGAGGTTGGGTTCGTACGGAACGGCCATGTCATTCCAGTTGTTGCGCCACCAGCAATAGTTGAGCGAGACGTCATAGCCGGCTTGCCAGGCGGTGAGGCCGTGGATGCGGCGGAAGTAGTCGGGGCTTTCCGGTCCGCAATGGGGATTGGCGTACCAGCCGCAGAGGGAGGCGGGGTTGGCGTCGTGGAAGAAGCGGACTTCCTTCTCGCGGCTCTCGACCGGTTGTCCGGGGAGAATCATGAGGTCAAGGGCGAAGAGGAGTTCGCGGTGGGCGAAGGAGGTCACACCCACCTTGCCGCCCGCCTCATGGGCGATGCGCCAGGCGTCGCGTTCGGCGCGAATCGTGCCGGGGCCGCCTTCGTCAATGCCGTAGCTGTAGAAATCGGTGTGGCCGAGCTTTTCGAGCGAAATGGCGCGCGTTTTGGCGATGGTGTCGCGGAGGCTCTCGAGCATGGCGAGGTCGGAGGGCGACGGCTTGCTGCCCCAAACGGCCTTGCCGACGCCTGGGACGCCGGCGAAGAGCGGACGCGTGTTGATGCCGTACTGCTTCGCCAGGGCGATGTCGCGGTCGAGGCCGCCGGGGTTCATCGGGTTGATCGACGGAAAGCCCATCGGGTTCCGGCAGTTGTGATCGGCGAGGTCGCGGACAATGTTGGGGTTGCGCGAGCCGGTGCCATAGAGGCAGAGGTAAAAGCCCTTGTCGGGGTTGTAGCTCGTCGCCGGCTCGGGAAGGGCGAAGGGCAGAACGCGCAAGCGCATCTCAAGCGAGCCGACCTCCGCGCCCTTGGCGTCCGTGAGCGTGAGGGTGCCGCGGTAGACGCCCGGCGCCTGGTCCGCAGGGACGTGGACGGTGGCGAGAATCTGCTTGAACTCGCCCTTGTTGAGGACGAATGGCTGGAGCGTCTCGGCGTCCTTGATGAGCCCTTGGTTGGCTTGGTTGTCGAAGGAGTAGTCCGTGACCTCGAAGCGGGAGCTCATCCAGGCGTAGCGACGGCCGCCATCCTCGTTCTCGTAACGGACATAGTAGTCCCGCGTGGCGTCGTCGGTGCGGATGAGGTTCTCGTCGTGGAGGATGAGTTCGGGGACGAGGGTGCGCTGTGTGGCGTCGGCGAAGTAGCCATACCATGCGCTACCACCCTGGTACCAGAGCTTGACGACGCGGAAGTCGATGGCCGAAGCGGGAATTTTGCCCGCCTTGCCCGCGAGGTCGGTCGTCTTGAGCATTACGCCGTCGTAGTCCTTGAGCGCGTAGGCGACGAAGGAGGCGGGCTCAAACTCGCCCTGCGCGGCAACCCAGGAGAGGGGGGCGAAAAGTGCGCCGTCGGCGGGATAGGTGTCGGCAAGGTGTTTGAACGCGCCCATCGCCGGCACGGCGTAGAGAGCAGCCGGGGCGCTCTTCCTGCCTGCGGAGGCGAGGTCGGCCGTGACGCGGGAGGCGTTTGCCTTTGCCTTGGCCGGATTCAGTCGGTAGCGCTGGCGGAATTCCGCGGTCTCGTCTGCAGCCGTCGCGCCGATTGCCGCGAGTGCCATGCTGGTGGCGAGACATAACGCCGAATGGTACAAAGCCATGTTAGAAATGCGTGTTGAGCAATGGCAGGCAGGGGAAGTCGTTGCCCTTGATGACGTTGATTAGGCCTATTTGCAGGCCTTTGACTTTTTGCGCGACGTTGATGACCCCGATCTGGCAGCCAACCACGGAAGTCGCGATGTTGAAGGCGCCGATTTGGAACCCTGAAACATCCTTTGCCGAGTTGAAGCTACCAATCTGGCCTCCGGTCAAATTACCCTCGGCATAATTTGCGACGCACGCGGCCTGTAGTCCGGAATAGTCGCCGTAGCAGGTGTTGGCCACGCCGGCAATTTGAAGGGCGCCGCTGGACGAGCCAATGTTGTTGATAAGCACGGAACCCTCCAGACCGTAGAAATCCTCTTCGACCACGCTGACGAAGGCGCTGATGTCAAGTCCGGAGACCACCCTGTTCTTTCCGTAGATAAGGCTCACGCGAAAACCTGACACCTCGGAGGAGGAATCAGGGAATTGAACGGGGTTGAAAATTGAAAAACCAACGAGGTAGATGGTCTCGTATTCCGCGCTGTCGTCGGCTCTCATCGCTGGGGCCGCGAATAACAATGCCGTGGAAATAAGAACAACGCACTTGCGAAGGGCGTTTTCAGCGAAGCAACGGGGGCGTATCATGTCAGTCTCTCCTGTTTGTAAAGTTAAAGGAGCTTTTATTTTATTATTCCAAACGGAAGTGTGTCAAGGTAATTTCGCGATAATTTGCAATAAGCTGTCCTCAGATTTAATTGTCTTGCAAATGTCCTAGGAATGGTATATGATGATTAGGAATGACAAGGTGCCTTATGAGCAACAATGTACACAGTTCCTTCACTTGCGCGGCTTTGGCGGTTGTGGCAATCTCGTCTTTATTGACCATGGGGTGCAAGAGCGAACAAGTTGTCTGGCGCAAATATCCATCAATGACGATTGCCGAACTTTCGTTGCCGGAAAAGGCCACGATTCGGATTGTCGCGTCGGACGATCCGGATGCCAACTCTTTTGCAATGCGGCTGCGCGATGCGTTGCGAAAGAGCGGTCTCGGCGTAGTGGACGATGCCGAGCCGGCCTCGCACATCGTGCTGATCCAGGGCGGCACCGCCTTCCGCAAAGACACGCCGGAAGAGGCGAAATTCACAGGCCGCGTCGGCGTCGAGACGATTGAGAGCGATGCGGGCAGCTTCCAGCGCGTCAAGAGGGATCGTGCGGCGACTCATTCCGCCGCCCGCGAGTTGTCATTGGCCGTCTATGCCGCGAAAACGCTTACGCCCGTCCATTACCTCACCATCCCGATCTATGAGGGCGGCGTCGATGAAGGGGGCGCGCTTGACGCGAGGGACGCGGCCAATGAAAACAGACGTCACCAGTCGCAATTCGTCAAGCTCGCGGTGGCGCGTTTGGAGGAGATATTCGCCGCGCGCCAAAGGTCCATCGGCGTTCCTGTCCCGATTGAGGCGAATGGCGACCTAAAGGTGAAGTTCCTTAAGATAGAGTCGGCAATTGGCGCCGATGACGATGAGGAACTGAAGAAAACCCTTGGGGAAATCGACTCTCTTGCATCAAATCCCGCAATCATTCCCGGTTCGCTCGAGGAGTTTGCGGAAGCTTCGGCCGCCGACGGCTGGAAGCCGCCCGAAGGCAGTTCCCGCGAGGCCATTTTGGGCAACTACTATCTTGTCGCCTTGCGCCGTGAAATCGGCTGCGTTGACCCCGAAGTTCTTTCAGCGATTCACGCCGATCACCTCCGCATCCTTGAACTAAGCGAGGATCCGTCACTTCGCATGGCCTGCCCGATTGCCCTCGGGCGCCTGGAAGAAAAGCTTTCCCGCATCCGCGCACATTAAAACACAGGGAAACGCCATGCACAACAAACGCTCCGTTCAATCGTTTCGCGTCTGTCTCTCCGCGGCGGCAGTGATTCTCGTCGCAGGATGCAAAACCCACCAGGTCAGCGCCACCTACCTTCTTCCCGCCCGGGAGGTGGCCGATGTCCGCAGCGTCGACACCATCTTGATTGACGCCAACGCGAAACTTGCCGGCAATCAGACCGCTGCCGACGACGCGCAACGTGTCGCCGCCCTTGCCAGGCAAATGCTCGCCGCGGAACTTTACAGGCGCGGCTTCTACCGCGTCGAAGACGCAATCTGGGGGTCGCTGGACGGGGCCGCCGGAGTGGGGCACTTGGTGACACTTGGCGGCTCCCGCCATGGCTACAGCGCCTTTATGACCGAGGAGTCGCCGGCAAAGGCCACGCTCAAGCTTGAAATCGACTTGTCGTACAACGTTGAGAAATCTACGCAGCGGCAGACGTACGAGCTGACAACGACCCCTTATGTGATCAAGCGTCCAAAGGGCCTGGTCCCGTTCAGCGTCCCGGACCCCATTACCACGGAAACGCGGAAAGTGGAATCCAGCTGGGACTCATGGGAGTGGGTAGGACGTGGCAAACTGCGTGTGTCATTGCTTCCGAAAAATGCCGTGGAACCCGTCTACACGCGTGATTTCGACCTTGCGGTGCCTTCGGCGGCCGGCATTGGCGTACCGCCATATCTCCGGGCGGCTACGGCGGCGCTGGCCCCGGCCATAAAGGAGATAGTCTCCGATATTTCGCCATCATACGAGAAGCGGCCGCTGATTCTGAGCGATGGCGGCGACAGCCGCGCGATGACATTGCTCGAGGCCGGCGCCTTTGCCGACGCAATAGAGTTGATAGAGTCGATTCCGGCCGAAAAAGCGACCATCGGGGATTTCGAGAACCTGGGCGTCGCATACGAGATGATGGGCGACTTCAGATCCGCGTCCGGCGCGTATGAAAGAGCCCTTGCCAAAGCTCCCGAAAACGAGGCCCTGCGCGACAAGATGAACACACTTGCCAAGGCTGCAAAAGCCAGGAAGGACGTTCGCGAATCCGGGGCCAAGGCCAATGAGGACACGTCGTTCAAAGCTCCCGCCATCAAGTGAACTTTTCAGCAACCACCACCATGAAACGCCTTAGACAATATGCGGTTCCGGCACTGGCGGCGCTCGTTTTCGCCGCCGGATGCACCACCCCCGTTCTCAAGCTCACAATGGAGGAGGCCGGCGAATTCAAGCTCTCGGACATCAGCAAGATCGCCATTCTTGATTTCAATTCGCTTCCGGGCGACCCATTCGGAAATGCGGTCGCGGCAGACGCGGAAACGTGCGGGATCATGCAGCGCGCCGTTTCGGCCGCCCTGTCGCGTTCCCACACATGGGAAATAACGCGGCTGGATGTCGAGCAGGCCGTGGCGGCCTTTGATCCTGCGCTACTTCCGAAGCACCGGTTTGACGCCATCGCCTACGGGCGCGTGTGGTGGCAGTACCCCCCGGAACATGACCTCATGAAGCCTGCGCTCTTCACATTGGAGACCAAGACTCGCGTCACCTACCAGGTCGAAGTCCCGGTGGAGGCCGCCGCGGCCGTCAACTCCGTAAAGGAACTGGGGGCATCGCTATCCTCCCTGAAGAACGCGTTCAAGGGACTTGGCGGCGGTTCGCAGCCCGCCTCGCAGCAAACGACGGCTCCGGCAACGCAGCAGATGAAAATCGAGGAGCGTCAAATAGACCTCACCACGAAAACCGAGGACGTTCTCGAATTGGTCGGGCATCGCTCCCGCGAGGCGATCCTCATGCTTGCCCTTTCGATTTACCGCGTCCGTTACGACGGCACGCTTGAGAAGCTTGTGGACATGTTTGTCGCCGACGGCCAGACATACGGCCTCAGCAACGGTGAGTTCGAATCAGGTCTCTCGTCATTCAGCCGCAATTCGGAAAATGGGAAAAAGGCCGCGGCCAAGGAGGAGGCCCAGAAGGGAACCACGGCCATACCGACCCATCTCACGACAATCCCGCCGGACATGCAGGCCAAGCTCATGCTCGCAGTCCGCGCAACCGAGGAAATCGGACGGCAGGTCGCGCCGCACAAGGTTGTCAGAATCATCCCATACTCCTTTTCCGACGCCAAACTGCAGAACCTGCTTCAGAACCGGGCATACGCCGCCGCGGAGCAATACGCGCTTCGCTCAATCCGGACGGCGCTTGGAGCGGAAGTGGCTGCGAAGGTCGAGCCCCTCATGTCGTACGACAAGCCGAAATACGAGGTCAAATCCTCTCCCGCGGCCGACATAGAAGCCGTCTCCGGTGATGAAAAGTCGGCCGCCGCCGCTGCGGAGAAGCTCGCGGCCAAACACGGATGCGCAGAGGCCCTCTTCGCGCTCGGAATCTGCCAGGAGGCGAACGGCCGCGCGGAAGAGGCGCTCTACACCTACCGGTACGTTTTCCGTCTCGACGCATCGGCCGCCGCCGCCGAAGGCATCGCCCGCTGCCATGAGGCCATTGGCGACGCAGCCCGCATAGCGGAGCAGTCCAGATCGAAGAAAAAGGCGGAAAAGAAAACGCGGACCAACTAACCCCGGAGCGCATCGCCCACCCTCTTCAACAACCACGGAACCCAGAGGTTTTTCCACCATGAAAAGATACATCCCAGCCCTACTGGCGATATTCGGTGCCGCCTTGTTCGCCACCGCCGCCGACAACGAATTGCAGGTCAAGGCCACCGGCATTGCCGCGCAGAATTCGTTCGCTCTGAAGAAGACCGTCACGGCAGACGCGCAGAAACTGGCCGTGCGCAAGTATCTGCAGCGGCAGAACGCCGATCTTGACGACCGCATAATCGACGAGGCGCTTTCCGAATATTCGAAATTCGTGGACGACTGGGAGGAACAGGACGCGACCTGGCAGCCCATTGACGCCACGCAGGGGCAGCTGACGATTGAGGGAATCGCCACACTCAAGCTCGACGAGATTAACCAGTGGCTGGAGGCCCGCGGCGTCAATAGGCAGGGATCCATCCAGATCGTGGTCATGGAGGAACCGCCCTCGCTGGGGAAGATGAAGTTCGACGAGGCCTTCGGCACCGGCGTCAACGGCCACGAGTTCTTCCTCCAGAACTACACGCTCTTCCAGCGCAAGCTCCGCGACGCCCTCGTCAAAAAGGTCGGGACGCTCGGCTTCGACGTCCAGCTCCTCGAGGACAAGGAGGCGTACAAGCGCTTCAAGTCGGCCGCCGGCACCCTCGTCGGCGTCCCCTCCAACCCCGATGCCAACCAGTTCGTCGTCGACCGCGATCTTCTGGACGCCGTGAAGGCGCAGCAGCCGGACACCGTTGTCCTCTACTACCGCGTGGATACGCTGGCCTTCGAACCGAACACCCGCGAGATGCGCAGCACGGTCGCACTAAGCTTCAAGAGCCTCGCAAACGATGTGACAAAGGCGATTGGAGACGCCTCATGGGCCATGAAGACGATGCAGACCCAGAAGGACTTGATCATGGATGACTTCGCCCTCTGCACCACGCTGGCCGTGAACAAGCTCATGAACGGGGAAGGCGCGGCCGAACGCCTCAACCACCTTGCGTTGTCGCTGCAGAACGCCCCCGCCGTGTCGAAGGGGCCGATGAAGCTCATTTTCAACGCCACCGGCGTCGATGAGAAAGTCCGCAAACGCATGCTGTTCCAGATCAAGAAGCAGATGGAAACGGCCGGACTCGTTGACAAGACCGACAAAAACGCCGTGAAGACCATCGGCAACACGATGACCGCCACCATCTCGGCCAAGGACATAGAGGGCCTTGAGGACCTCTACTTCGAGCATCTTGACGAGATTTTCTCCGGCATCGGACTTGAAATCACCGACGACCAGGTCATCTACGACAATGCCGCGAACACGGTTACGGTCGCCCCGGCGGCCAATTAGTGGAAGGAGACAGACATGAGAACTGTAAATGGACTCAAGCTTCTCTCGATTGCCGCCGCCTTTGCGGCGCTGGGAGTCGGTTGCGCGACGACTGACGCGGGGTCGCCTGAAGCCGTCGCCCGGGCGGCGCGGGCCGAAGCCGCCCGCCTCCAGGCTCTGATGCCGCAATTGAACGCGCAGTCCTCCCAGTCCGCCGCCGATGCGGAAACAGCCAGGGTCGAGGCTGGCAAGTATACCGCCATGGCCGACAAATTACAGAAAACGGCGGCGCAGGCCTCCCAGGCCTCCGCAAAGGCCGACAAGAAAGTCGCCGATGCCCAGAAGGCCCTCAACGCCGCAAAGGAAACGCTTGCCCAGACTCTGAAATATGCGGCTGGTGACGCGGCTGCAACCGCAAGGAAGGAACTGGCCACCGCACAGGCCGGCCTTGATGCCGCAAAAGCCGCGGCGGCGAAGGCCAAGGCGGAGGCCACAATTGCCCAAAGGAATCTGGCCGAGGCCAAATCCAATTCCGCGCAGGCCGAGGAGGACGCAGCCCAGGCCTCAAACCGCGCGGGCGAAGACGCCAGGAAGGTTAACGAGACTTCCGCAGCAATCGCCGAGTGCCTGAGGGTCGCCCAGGAAGCTGAGGCGGCGGCCGCCGCCGCCGCCAATGCAGCCAAGTAGTGGAAGGAGACTGACATGAAATTTTCCCTAAGATACATGCCTCTTGCAATCGTCGCCGCATTTGCCGTGCTGGAATTCGGTTGCGTGACGAGAAAAATCCGCACTGAAGGAACTCCCGCCCCTCCGGCCTCCGACCCGCGCCCCGTCCCTCCGACTCCCGACCCGCGCCCCGTCCCTCCGACTCCCGACCCGCGTCCCGTCCCTCCGACTCCCGACCCGCGTCCCGTCCCTCCGACTCCCGACCCGCGCCCCGTCCCTCCGACTCCCGACCCGCGCCCCGTCCCTCCGACTCCCGAACAGAAGACCTCTCCTGTCTTACAAGACCCCGCCGTCCCTCCGGCTCCCGACCCGATGCGCCCCGCCCCCCCGGTTCCCGACCCGACAGTCTCGAATGAGGAGTTAGACGCCGCAAGGACTCGCGCGAAGGCCGCTCTCGCCGAGGCGGAGAAGGCCAAGGCTGCTGCCGAGCAACTCCAGAAGAAACTTGATGATGCCAAAGTCCGCGTCGCACAGGCTGAAACGGCTGCGACTGAGGCGGCAAGACGCGCGGACGAAGCCGCAAAACGTGCGGAAGAAGCCGCCAAACGCGCGGAAGAGGATGCCAAAAAGGAGCGCGAGGCGATTGACGCTGCCGCCAACGCACGTAAGGCGGCCAATGACGCCAAGAACGAAATCGCCCGCCTAGAGGCTTTAATCCCGCAGTTGAAGCAGAAGGCTGCACAGTCGGCAATCGCCGCTGAAACTGCCGCAGCTGAAGCGCGAAGGCTTTCAACGATTGCCGAACAGCGCGAAAAGGAGGCGACGCTTGCCTCCCAGGCTCTCAGTCAGGCGGAAAAAGAGGTCGCCGATGCTCAAAAAGCACTCGCCGCCGCCAAGGAAACGCTCGCCAAGGCAAGAACTGGGACGATAGCGGGCGATGCCGTGAAAATGGCGGAGAAGGATGTGGCTGCGGCTCAGGCCCGCGTCGACGCGGCCCTTGCCGCCGCGGCGAAGGCCATGGCTGCGTCTGAACTCGCACAGAAAAATCTCGCAGAAGCCAAGTCCCGCGCCGCGCAGGCCGAGATTGTCGCGGCCGAGGCCGCCAACCGAGCCGCCGAAGATGCTAAAAAGGTCAAAGAAGCTTCCGCTGCGCTCGACAAATTTAAGAAGATCGTCGAGGCCGAAGCGGCCAAAGCCGCCGGCATCGAGGCAACGTTGACGCAATTGAAGAATCAGGTCGCCCAATCCGCAACAGCCGCGGAGGAGGCCAAGGCCGATGTACGCAAACTTTCCGCCGAGCTTCAGCAGAGCAAAAAGGAGGCCGCACAGGCTTCCCAGGCCGCTGCGGAAGCGACAAGAAAGGCGACCGAAGCCCAAAAGGCAGCCGCTGAAGCCCAAAAGGCAGCCGCTGAAGCCCAAAAGGCGGCAGCCGAAGCTCAAAAGGCAGCTGCCAAAGCTACGGAAAAAGCCGCCGAAACCGCCACTACGGAGACAGTCATCGTACAACCTGTGGTTGTACAGCCTGTCGTCGTACAGCCGGTACCCGTACAGCAAACCAACGTTCCGCCGCCACCTGCACAGCCTGACGTCATACAGCCGGTACCCGTACAGACAATCGCCGTACCACCAACAACTCCAACTCCGGAAAATCCGTCGGTCAACACCGTGACGTCCACCCGTATCGGGTCGGAATACGTCATCTTGGATCCCGCATTCGCGGCCGTCCTCACGGTGGCGGACACAAGGACCTCCAAGACCAAAGACGGTTATCTCCGCGTCGAGGTGACCGTCCAGAACATGTCGAAGGACACTGTACGGGCCATGCGCATCTTCAACTGGTACGATGCCGACGGCGTCGAACGCGTTGACACGTCGCATGCCGCCTGGGAGCCGGCTACCATCCTCGCAGGCGATGTCGCGAACTTCTCAGCCATCGCCCCGCGCAAGGACTGCACGGCCTGGAAGCTCCGTTTCCGCGCCATCGTCCCATGACGTCTTTTCCGGTTTTGCACACCAACCTAACAAAGGAACTCCAAGATGAAGAGAACAACCATAGCAGCATCCATACTCGTCCTCGCGGCGGTCGCGCATCCCGTGGCCGCGCAGGATCTGGCCGTCGTAGCGGCCCAGCCGGCGGTGATCGCCGACGCCAGAACCTCCCCTGACGGCTGTGCCGTCCGCGTTCTGCCGGACGGCGGGTTCATGGTCTTCGGAACCGGATCCGGCACATACAGCTTCAACGACGAGGATGACATTGCAAAGGCCCGGCAGGCGGCACAGCTCGCCGCAAAGGCCAATCTCGCCAGGTTCATGAAGGAGAAGATTTCGACCGAAAGCGCCCTTGAGGAGTCTTCGAAGATGGCGAAGTCAATCTCCTCCAAGGACGGGGAGACGGAAAAGACCATTGACAAGGAAATGGCCCGCAAGACGATGCAGACGATCCGCACGTCCGCCGACGCCCTGCTCCAGGGAGTTGTGGCGCTCTCCGAGGCCAAGGTTCCGGGAGAGGGGACCGGCGGCGAGATTCGCGTGGTCTGCGGTGTTTCGTCGAAGACGTTGGAAGCCCACCGCCGCCTGACGGGGACCAACACCACTCCAGTGGATGACGAACCTCCGCCCACACCTGCGCCTGAAGCCCCGACGACTCGCTCAAACGTACCCGACATAGACCTTCTTTCCATGCCAGACGGCGTCGCGGTGAGACTTCCTCCGGCCGGCGGCTTCATAATCCTGTCAGCCGCCTCCGCCGCCTACGACACCGCCGACGAGGAGGAAATCCAGCAGGCCCACCGCAACGCCGAAGCCTACGCAAAGGCTGAGCTCGCGAGGTTCATGAAGGAGCAGCTGGCCACCGAGAGTGCGCTCAATGAATCGGCGAAGATGGTCAAGAACATCAAGTCAAAGGACGATTCGACATCGACAACCACGGACAAGGAAACCGCTCGCGCGACCCTGCAGACAATCAAGGCCTCGGCCGACGCCCTTCTCAAGGGCGTGGCGGCCTTTGCCGACGCAAAGGTCCCCAAGGAAAAAGGCGGCGCCGTTCGCGTACTTGTCGGCGTGACATCCGACACGCTTAAGGCGAGAAAGGAACTTGGCGCCCTTCTTGGAGAGGTCGAAACCAAAAGGCCGGCGCCGCCGCCCGACCCAACGGACCCCGCTCTGCCCGCCCCCGCCCTTCGCAAGCCGACGGTCCGCAGCAATCTCCCCGCCGTGGACATCCTCTCGGTTCCCGATGGTGTCGCCGTGCTTGTCCCGCCCGAAGGCGGATTCTTCGTGCTTTCGGCGGCAACGGCCACATACGATTTCGGCGATCCCGACGACACGCTTCAGGCGAAGCGAAACGCCGAGACACAGGCGAAGGCGGAACTCGCAAAATTCATGAAGGAGAAGCTCGCGACCGAAAGTTCCGTCGACGAGTCCGCCGGCATGGTCAAAAGCATGAACGTCAAGGATGGAAAGGAAACTGAAACCATCGACAAGGACGCGGCCCGCAAGACCCTCCAGACAATCAAGACCTCGGCCGATGCGCTGCTGCAGGGCGTTGCGACATACGCCGACGCGAACATTCCCGGAAATGGCAAGGGCGGCGAAATGCGCGTCCTCGTAGGCGTTTCCTCCAAGACGATGGACGCGCTCGGCCAGCTTGAAAAAGCATGGGGGGTGTCGCGTGCTCCCGGCAATACCGCTCCGGCCACAGGTTCCGCGCAGGCTTCCGCATCGGCCAGTGCCACGGTGAACGTGACGGTGGTTCAGCCAGCCGCCCCGGAACAGCCCGCGCAACCCGGGGCGGATGACTGGGTCGAGTGCGTTGGAACAGGCAAGTCCCGCCCGAACGCCATTCGCGCCGCGCTAATTGAAGGCGTTTCGATGGTCTATGGGGCAAAGCTTTCGCAAGACAACGTCATGAAAATCAAGTACGAAACGTTCAAAAACAACGGCAAGACTTCTTCTTCATTTGAACAGGAAGGGGGAAGCAGCATCCTTTCGGCGACGGCTGGCTTTGTGCGGCAGTACCGGGTCGTCACTGTCAAGACGTTGGATGACGGGTTGCTTGAGGCCACCGTTCGCGCATTCATAGTGAACCCTCGTGCAAAGGCGATTCCCGCCGTTTTTGTGGCCCCGATGCACGTGTCGCTGGCCGACAAGACTAAAAACTTCCAGCTGGGGCCGAAGGTTCGCCTCTCAGGCGGCGAGTTGGCAACCAAATTGGAGGGGGAACTAGCTGACGCTCTGGCCGCGGCAAACCGTTTCGTAGTTTTGTCGGGCGATTCCATCGGAAAAACCGCAGCTTCCGGCGATCTTTCAAAGGCCATGGTGGAGGGGGGCCTAGCCCCCGCCACAGAGTTGCTCGCCGCCTGCGAGGCCTCTACCGCCGACTACGTGCTGGGCTCCTCGCTTCAGGATGCGAAGTGGACGAGCAAGGTAGGCCTCGACAAGTCAACCGGCAAGTTCGGCCCGCAGCGTAAGCTGTCCATTCGCGCCAAGGTGCGTCTCACAGACGTTCGCGCGGCGCGCGCCGTCGCATCGGAGGATATTGTAGTCAATCTCGACGAGGAGGAGATCGCCATGATTCTCGGCGAGGACGAGGATGCCGATCTTCTCTTCTACGTGCTGAAGAAGATTGCGCCGACCGTCGAGGAGTGGATCGCCTCCGTAAAATAGGCGCTCGTTGCTTTTCCCACAATCACCCACCAACAAAAGGAGTAAACATGAACAAGTCCATCCTAACCACGTTCGCCGCCGCCATTGCTATGACTGCGGCTTCCGCCTACGCCCAGCAGCAGTCTGTCGCCGCGCCGCCGGCATCTCCCGCCCAGGCAGACGTCGCCAACCTCCAGATGACGGCCGCGCAACCTGCAATCGACCAGGTTCTGACCGAGCCGGACGGCGTCGCCATCGCGCTTAGGGAAAACGGCGATTTCCAGATCTTCGCCCGCGGCAGCGGCGTATACGACGTGAGCGATCCCAGCGAACTGGCTTCTGCCCGTACGGAGGCCACGTTGAACGCCAAGGCGAATCTCGCAAAGTTCATCAAGGAGAAAGTCTCCGTCGAAGAAGGAATCACCGACGTTGTCCAGAAGACCAAGACCCTCCAGGGCAACGGCCAGGTCCAGACCAAGACCGCGAAGATGGAGGAAGTCAAGACCATGGCCAAGGCGATTACGACATCGGCCGACGCGATTCTGCAGGGTGTCATTACCCTCCGCGAGCAGAAGGCCCCTGGCGCTGGCACCGGCGGACAAATCCAAGTCACAGTTGGGATTTCCTCCAAGACGCTTGAGGCCGTCCGCCGCCTCACCGGCCAGGCCCCGACTGGCATGGCCCCCGCACCAGCCCCCGAGAAGAACGAGGGCTACATCCACAACGCCGCGACGGACTTCTAGTCGCGCTTGTCGAATAGAGGCGGGCATGAAATTCTCAGCCACGGTCGCCTTTTTCGCCTTTCTCGTCCTTGCGGCCGCATTTGATGCGGCCGCATGGGATGAGCTGGGACCTCTCAAGAAAGTTCGGCGCGAACACCCCGAGTATTTTGAAAAGGGTGCGGTCCACGAAGTGGAGGTGGAAGGCGAACCCTACTGGATCTTCACCGGAGACGGAACTCGTGAACGGAAACTGTTCGGGGCGGATTCGGAGGCCTACCGCGAAGCCGCGCTTGACGCGAGGAGGAATCTGGTGCGGCACCTGACGGGCGATGCGCCCAGCGCAAAGGCCGAGGTGTCGGGCATAGTCACTGCGTACCGTATTTCCGAAGGTTCCGTCAGGCGCGTTGTCTGCCTTGTTCCCAAGGAAAACGTCGTCATAGTCTCTTCTACGCCGAAGGCGAAACCCGTCGGGCAAACCGAAGCGCCTAATCAGGCGGCTACGGTTGGCAAGGCTGCGGAAACTGCGGCGCAGCAACCCGCGCCGCCGGCTCCGCCAGTGAAGGCTGCGGAAACTGCGGCGCAACAACCCGCTCCGCCGACTTCGCCAGTCAAGGTTGCGGAGACTGCGGCGCAGCAACCCGCTTCGCCGGCTCCGCCAGTGAAGGCTGCGGAAACTACGGCGCAGCAACCCGTTGCGCCGGCTTCGCCAGACGCGACCAATGCGAAACAACCCGCAGGTCCGCCGCGTTTCCAGATGCCCGACCTTCCAACGCCCGTTCTTCCCGGTGACAACACGCCGTAGGCGGGTTTATCGACTATATGGTTTCGCCCCGCCCATCCATCTGGATGGGCGGGGCGAAACATCTACATTCCCTTGTCGCCGGTGGTGTAGAGCACCTTGCCTTCGGGATCGCGTATCTCGAAGGTCTCGGGATGGCGCATCGGCTCGGAGCGGAAGCTGAGGCGTCCCTTGTATTCCGACTGCAGCTCGACGATGAGCTCTTCGTCTTCGCGGCGCATGCGGTCGAGCACCGTCGGGGCGACAAGGACGACGAGGTCGGGTGTGCGCCCTTCGTGGCTGCACTTGCGCATCACACCGCGTATCTGCCGCTGAATCGCCACCGAGAGCGAAAGGGCCGACTGGATGACGCCGTGGCCACGGCAGTAGGGGCAGGTTTCGAAGGTCTGCGCGAGGAGCGATTCCTCCTGACGCTGGCGCGTCATCTCCATGAGCCCCAATTCGGAAAGCGGCAGGACATTTGTGCGGGCGCGGTCGCGTTTGACCGCCGCCTTCATCGCCTTGTAGACCGCGGCCTGGTGCTTGCGCGACTTCATGTCGATGAGGTCGACGACGACGAGGCCGCCGACGTTGCGGAGGCGGAGCTGGCGGGCGACTTCGTCGACGGCCTC
>JAEEGL010172712.1_pt1 | contig 17857 bp, 14 predicted proteins | sample 9134231 | NCBI WGS metagenome assembly JAEEGL01 (sample SAMN16246548, study PRJNA631951) | gut metagenome | biome: gut microbiome; feature: rumen; material: fiber-attached | host: Bos | place: Iran: Karaj | collected 2018-10 | reverse complement strand
GAGGGTTTCTCATAAGCTCACCTTCTCCCTCTCATCAACATGCTTTTCTGCCATGATAATACCGTGGTCCTTGTACTTCTTTAAAACAAAGTTTGTCTGTGTAGAAAGCACTGAATCAAGTGGAGAAAGCTTTGCAGAAACGAAGTCTGCAACCTCTCTAAGTGTATGTCCTTCGATAGATACCATGAAATCATAGCTACCTGAAATAAGGTAAACTGCGTCAACCTCTGGATAGTTGTAGATGCGCTCAGCAACCTTGTCAAAGCCCATGCCGCGCTGAGGTGTAACTCTTACCTCGATAAGAGCAGAAACCTTTTCCACATCTGTCTTATCCCAGTTGATGAGTGTAGGATAACCACAGATAATGTGCTCGTTTTCCATCTTTTCAAGCTCATTCATGACAGCGGCCTTATCTGTGCCAAGCATCATTGCCAAATCAGCTAAGTCAATTCTACTATTATGTTGAATGTAATTTAAAATCTTTTCTCTCATTTCAATCACCCCTAATCCGCCAGTTACAGGCTTGCCCGTACCGGCTATTTTTTATTGATTATTCGTATTTACACTGTAAAGTGCGTCAGACTTTGGTGGCTCTAAAAATCTAATCTCATCACCATTTATGACGCGCTTATCATTCGAAGAGTTGGACTTTCCGATAATGGCGGATGCTACCCCCGCGTCATTAAGCTTTCTAACAAGGCCGTTGCCATCCTCTGTTGCAATAAGCATGGCTCCTGAAGATATAAGCTCGTATGGATTGATTCCAAAGTACTCGCAAACTTCAATAGTCTCCTGCTTAACAGGGATTGCCTTTAAATCCACGTCAAGACCTACGCCAGAGGCCTCTCCCATTTCCCAAAGGGCTCCAAAAATACCGCCCTCTGTAACATCGTGCATGGCTGCAACGCCGTGCTCTACTGCTATTCGACTCTCTGGAAGAACGCTTAAGTATTTATCAAAACTCTTGGCTGTATCCACAAGTGACTGTGGCAACTTTTCTAAGAGCTCTTTTTCATAATCCTTTGCAATAATGGATGTGCCCTCTAAGGCTATCCATTTGGTAAGAACCAAATCCATGCCAGGCTTTGCCCCGCCTGTGGATACCATCTGGCCCTTTTTAACTTTACCTACAGCTGTGACAGAAATAAGTGGCTGTGTGACTGCCTCTGTAACCTCTGTATGGCCGCCAATTACCTGTACGTTGTAACGCTTGCATGCCAAATCAACCTGCTCCATAATGGCCTTTAATTTGGCCTCTCGCATTCTTGGAGTAAGAAGCACGGTAAGTAAAATGCCTATAGGCTCCGCGCCGGCACTTGCCAAATCGTTAACCGAAATTGTGACTGCCAGCTCACCTATGTCAGAAGCAGTGCCTGTGATTGGGTCTGTAGATAAAACAATTTCTTCATCTGGTCCAATCTGAACAGTTGCACAATCCTCGCCTACGCTAGGGCCTGAGCCTACCTCTGGGCGTTTAACATGAAGTTGTTTGATAACAGAACGCTTTAGCACGTTCTCAGGTAATTTTCCAATTTCCATAATTATGTCCTAAATATCTGTATTATTAACCGCTGGATCCGGTTGTGGTGTACCCTCTGGTGCAGGTGTGGCATCTGGTGAAGGTGTTGCCTCTGGAGCCGGCTGCTGTGCTGGAGCTGCCTCCTGCTGAGCCGGTGCCGCATCCGCATCTACAGCATTGGTAACCTTGTACTTTGTTGGTGCTACATAAGGTGTACTGTTTGATACCTCTGGAGCATAAGCTGCAACCGCTGCTGCAATAGTATTTGGGTCTTGAGTTGCAACTGCCTGAAGCATTGCTGCCGAAAGGTTTGGATCTGGCGATGCAATACCAACTGTAACCGTTCTATTTGATGGGTTATATTTACTGTTGTTGTATACCTCGCGGCTAACTTCCTGGCCGTCTTCGTATACTATTTTCCATAGCTTGGCTGTAACGCCAGTGTGACCACTGACTGTAGTTGTAAGCTTGCCAAGCTGTACATTTGGATCTGCAACCCATGTAGTGTTTTGAACATTAACCGCTGTAATCTCGGTCTCGTAAACAACCTGGTGAGATGGGGAATCCTCTTCCTTACCGTAAATGTTGAAGTTTACAGTGCTGCCATCACAGAATCCTTCTATATATATAGGATAATTCTTGTTGTTTTTAATTTGGAAGTCCTTGCCGCCTGACTCTGAAATAGCTGCATCCATGGATGCATCCACATATGTAACAGCCATTGAGTGACAATTTCTGGTGAGAACCTCAAGCTCTGCCTCACGAACTGCACCGTAAAGTGTAGTAGAAACCTGACAGATACCACCACCGTATGTCTGAACTGTAGTACCGTTCTCATAAGAACCGGCAAGCATATATCCATTTTCTTCAGTAAATGGAGTGATTGTATTAACAACAGAAAGCTCATCACCCGGGTAAAGAATCTTTCCATTAATAAAGCTTACACCATTTGCCACGTTGGTCTTTCTGTTTGAATTAGAAGAACTGTAATCAGTTGTGCATGAACCAAGCAAATCCTTGATCTCTGCAAGCTCTTCCTTGCTGCCTCTAGGCTCACGAACTACTGTTGCAAGATCAATTGTAGTCTCTTTGCCATCCCATTGATTCTCAATATAATTGACCAGAATAGCTGCCGACTCATCTATCTGAACAACAACACCTGACTTACCTTCATGGAAAACAAACTGGCCGTCTTCTCTTGTAAGATAATCGTCGCTGGCCTCGTCATTGACCTGCTCTGATGCTTTATTTAAATATGTTGTAATACCTGCTTTGTCCGCACCAAGGGACAGCTTGAAATCCTTGCCTCTGCCATCCTTTAAATCCTTAGATGCCTTGAAGCGCTCAGCCAAGTTACCGTATTTGCCATAAGTAGCTGCCTTTTCTGTAACGTCAGAATTCTTGGCGCCGATGCAAAGGTCTCCTCCAGTAGCTGCTATAGTCTGATCATTTGCTGCCAAAGTAAAGGCTACGCTATCATATTGTGCAAAATGATTTGCCACAACCTTGTCAGCCTCTGTAACTGTCATGCCTGATACAGACTGTCCCTCTATTGAAATTCCATCTGGAATGATTCTATCGTCTACTACCGCTTCCTCTTCAACTGCTTCTGCCTCTTCGTCGGCAAGCTCAGCTGCCTCTGACTCGGTTTTGTCCTTTTCTGCAGCGTCTACAAGAAGAATGTTAGAATCTACTGTTAGCATTCCAATTATTGCAAGTATAGATAATAAAAATCTTAATTTCCTCATAACAACCTCTAAATCTTCTATAATCGCATTTCTCTTAATTATACCACACTGCCGCCTAACTTCACCCTTTAATTTTGGGGTAGATTGGCTTATACTAAAGCTGCGGCAAGGGATGTGAATACCATGCACGCAAGAACGATTACAAGAATGATACCTGCTATAAGCTGCTGTTTTTTTGTACGTTTCATTTTAATACCTCGCATAAGTAAAGGAGAAATCATGGGATTTCCAATCTTACCTTTTTTCTTAATATTTCTAATTTGGCTGGCCTTTAGACTTCGCAGCCTTCAATCCAAGCAACAACAGCAGGAAGCTGACTTTTGGACCAAGGAGCGACAGGCTAATATTACCCCTGCCAAAGATATATCAAATCTTAGATATATTACCATTCCACTAGAGAAATTTCCATTAAATTTTAGCGATGACGAGAAAGTAATAGAAATCGAAGAGGAATTGAAAGAATTATCTACTCATAGATTGCTCAATCTCATTGGCGTCACCAACACAGACTTGAAACTGACATACGGTGTGCCAAACTTCGAAACCATGAGCAAAATCGGTGATGATTTTGATAGAGTGTGCGTGCTTTTAAATGGCTACGCCCACGCATTAATGGATGCTGAACGCATCGACGATGTCATCACAGTCCTTGAGTTTGCTGTTGGTGTGGGCACTGATATTAGCGAATCCTACACCATGCTTGCATCCTGCTACGACGCAAAAGGAATGCATGAAAAACTCGACCTGCTAAAAAAACAGGTCGAGCAAAGTAAACTATTATTAAAGAATTCTATTCTTTCAAAGATTGAAGCTAAAACTGTCATCTCTTCTGAAGAACAGATTGTTGACATGAGGTTATAGATTATTTACTCTTAACCTTCTCAATAGATGTAACACTGTATCCATCAATAACACTGTATGGATTCTTCTTTAATGTCACCTTAACATCGTAATTAGTTGAGCCATCGTCGCTCGACTTATCTGTAACTTCTACGTATTTAGCGGTAAGCTTTACTGTGTCACCATCCTGGCTGTCAACAGTGTAGTCTGAAATTGTACCTTCAACACTGCCGCTTGCAGCATTTCCCAATTGGAACTTGTTATCAGTAAGAATTGTAAACTCTGTATACTCGCCTGTTAAAGAATACTGGGCAAATTCAACCTGATCCTTTGTCATTACATAATCCTTGTCATATAACTTCGAGAAATCAATTCCGCAATAGCTATTCTCAAAGAACCAGTCAATAAAGCACTCCTGCCAATCCTTTGTATCTACACTTGCTGTATCCCACTTTGTCTCACCTGGCTGCTTGTAGCAAAGAATCTCAATAGCATACTTTAAGTTGTCGCCAAGCTTAAACTCCTTTGGATACTCTACTGGCTTGAGTCCAAGTGCATCATAATCAAATGTATGCTCTGCACTTGCTGTACCATTATTTGTAGTGCTGCTATCTGTAGTTGCAGCTGTCGAATCATCAGCATTAGCCTCATCTGCTGGTGCAGAATCAGTAGGTTTAGAATCATCTGTTGTAACCTGATTGTTATCAGAAGGAATTACATTCTCATCCTCTTTCTTACCGCAGCCAACGAATGCTAAACAAACAAGTAACAATGCAGCCACTATTCTTTTCTTCATTTCATTATCCTCCTTATAAATGTTATAACGAGTATTATTATACTATATTATAGAATATGATTCTAGTTGGGTGGATTTAACAATACTTATACGAATGAATTAGGAGTGAAATCATAAGATTCCACTCCCATATTTCTTTTAAATAATGCTAGCTGTTTGTAATATTTTTTTACTCACCATCTGCCTCTGCAAGAATATCTGAACCGTCCATAGTTCCGTCTTCAGCTACGTCAGAATCATCCGTTACATTCGCGTCATCGTCAGAGACATCATCGATAGCCTCATCGTGTGTTCCTTCTTCTGAGGTGTCATCTATAGCCTCATCGTCTGTCCCATCTTCTGAGGCGTCATCGATAGCCTCATCATCTGTTCCATCTTCTGAAACGTCATCTATAGCTTCATCATCCGCTTCATCTTTTGATTGGTCCACAATACCTCTTCCTCTATCTAGATAAGCATTCACAGCATCGCTTTTTACGAAATTAGGAACATCATAATCTTCGCTATCAACAATTTCATACGACATTGGTTCAGAAGAGACTTCAACATCAAGAAACGAGTCTATCGAATCGAAAGGCAATAGCACCGAACCATTTACTAACTCACCATTTTCAATAGACGAACACTGAAGGTAAGTCAGCAAATCCGCACAGAATTCAGCCGAACCTTCTATATTTACTATGAAATCGTTCTCAAATTCAGCAACAGAATAATCAGAAGAGTCTGAACCAGCGAATAAGTCACTCATAACTTCATCTAAAGATTTTGAATACCAATATCCATCTTCTCCCTCATAACCATGAAGTTCGGAAAGAATGGCGTTTAATCCCTGTCTAATAACTTCACTGTTTATAATATATGTATCGTCTTCATATTCTTCTTTTACAACTCCTTGGATATTGTATGCATTCCTATAATCTTCATTTTCTGCAGCTAGGGCACCCAAGTAAAAACAAGCCAAGGTTCCATTTATATATGAACTTACAATATTTTCTTCATGTTTTTCGCCATAACTTAACTGCATCATAGCTGTAGAAGCATAGTTTTCTTTTAATTCTTCTGAATCAAAAACTCCATCATCATCTTCATCTCCAAACAAATCAAGATATATTTCTTCAGCTCTAAAATCGAAAAAATTTTGCACTGAGGTAGCTAACCCCTCCTTAAACCAAACTGGGTACATTAGTTGTAAATAATTTTTGTCTGTATAGCCTTCTTGCCCATCTGAAAGGACACCTTCCTGCAAACCTAACATTCCTGTTCTGGTATAATCATTCATAAAAGCATGCATCATTTCATGAATCAGAGCATTTAATAATGTGTTCTTTCCCTCATCGTTTAGTTCACTCCTCTGAGTTTCTTCATTGAACACCAAATTGTCTTTTACTTGTTTATCTCCTATATTTACACCCATAACTTGGAACATATCACCATTAGATTTTCCATATGCTGAAACATAGGCCAATGCATCTTTATAATCTTCATATTCAAATTTTTTTGGTTCATAAAGATCATCGTTTAAAATCGCATCATTATTAAAGATATATAGTCCAATCTGACTGCTCAACTCTTTATTATTAGCAGCCTCAGCATAACAAGGGAATGATTCTATAAGAATATTCACTGCCTTTGGCGCAATTTCATATCGAATTAATTCAACTAATGCCGCTAATGTTTCAACATCAAATGTTTCTATTGCATTTTCATCACAGTGCATTGCGACAAGTTTTTCATCATAAGATAACTCCTCGTCATCAATATTACCTTCCTGTTCTGAATCCAAATTGTCATCTTCTGCTCCTGAAATATCTTCACCAGCACCTTTTATATCTGTTACTACAGTATTAGTAGGAGCAGTTCCACCTGCCATAACTGTTACACCAGCTGTAGCAGAAACTATCGCATCACCTGTCGCTTCGTTTGTTGTTTGTCTTCCAGCCTTTTCTGCTTCTCCCATTTTTCTGATTGCATCAGCAAAAATAGAAGTATACATCGCCCCTTTATTTTTTCCAGGACCATCTATGCATGTAACAAATGTAAGACTCGTTGAATAATCCACAATTGTTACAACCTGCTTGCCATCAAACATCTTCCTGACAAATTCAGGAAGAACAACCGTCTGTGCTACGTCGGCGTTTCCTTTAATTGAATAACCTGTTGGAATATAAATTGAAAATACTGGATAGCTCTTATTTTTAGATGACCATACCTTTACAATATTTCCATCTTCATCTACCCAGATAACTGGTATTTTCCACGCTGCACCATTATCAGTTTTTACCACTGCACTAAAATCCAGGAGTTGACCTTCTTGAGGCTCATCCAATCCCTCAATAACTATACTGGAGATTTCATTAACCCCAACATATTCCGATGTTTGTGTCTCTAGGCTAGGTGCGACTTGCACCACCTGCGTATTGTATTGAGTTCCCTCAATGGTCTGTGCCTTTACAGGCATTGGCGCAAATGTACCTGCTGCTACCGCCATTGCAAGCAGGCATGATAAAAATTTCTTTCTTTTCATTAATATTTCCTCCCTTTAAAAGAAAAATAAAATATAGAACCATAATTATAATGAGCTTTATTTTCATAAAACTCCCGCAAAAGAAAAAGAGCAGTGAGTAGCAAACTTCATTGTACTCACTGCTCCCTAGAGAGATGGGGTTCACTTCCTATCTCTCTTGGTATATTAACTGAGGCGAAGTTTTAATTTATATAATTTCTCCCTTTTATTATTTAATTACTCTTCGCCTTCAGTAGTTGTAGAATCAGTTTTTGCCGCATTGGCAGCAGCCTGATTATCTTGCGTATTATCTTCAATATCCTCTGAAGAATCTACATATGTTTTAGCACCATCTAAAAATTTATTTTGAGCATCCGATTCCATAAATTGAGGTACAAAAACATCACTTATTTCAGTATCAACAATTGTATATACATTCTGACCTTCGGTTGAAACCCCCTCTAATACCGATTTCTGTGTTGAATCAGCAGGAAGTAGTATAGAGCCAACTGCAGCGCCATCCTCACTAGAAAAATAATTATAGTAATTCAGCAAGTCAACACAAAAATCAGCTGAATCAGGTAAATCCTTTATGAATCTTTCTTGGAACTGGTCTGTACTATTAATTCCTTGATTTCCAAGTAATCCACCTATGACATCATCCAACGAAGCGCTCTCCCACTCTCCATTTTCATTCATATGACCATGAATTTCCGAAAGGATCGCATTTAATCCTTGTTTTAATGGTTCACTATTTATTACATATGTCTGGCTATCAATTGTCTCATTTGCGTTCCCCTGTATATTATATTTTTCTCTATAAATAGGGTCATTAGAAGCAAGATAAGATAAATACATACATGCCAAATATCCTGTAGCATATCGGCTTAAATCACCACCTTGATCGTCAACTGTTTCGCCATAATACAATTGAAGTCCTTCACTTTCATCATAGCTTGAAATCAACTCATTTACATCATATCCATTTCCTTCAGAATTGCCATAAAAGCTTGTACCGTTAATACGGAACCTATACCCATCCTCAACAGCTGTTGCTATACCTTCTTTAAACCATGAAGGAAATACCGTGGAAGAATAATAACTTAATCCATTTTCTGTTGCCTTAATTCCATTCATGCCTGAAGCTGTATAATCAAACATAAAAGCATGCAGCATTTCATGTGCCAAAGTATTTTCCAACAAGACTCTATCAGAATCTGACATTTCCCATTCATTAGTTTCTCCATTATATTTCAATACTTGAGCGGCATTTACAGCTACAGACAAATATGATCTGCCATCTTCATAAGAATAATATGGTTGAACATACGCTATTGCACTAGAAAATTCTTCATTACTGAAAATAAAATTGTCATCTGGCATTAACGCATTCTCATAATAAACATAGAATCCAATATTACTGCTTAATTCACCATTTTTCATAGCTTCATTAAAGCAAGGGAATCCATCTAACAAGAAATTTACTGCCTGAGGTTCAATCGTATATCGTATCAATTCCACAAGCGCAGCTAATTTTTCTGCTCCGATAGTATTAATAGCATTTTCATCACAATGCATAGCAAGTAGTTGCTGCTCACGAGATAATTCTGGAATTTGATTTACAGTCGAATTTTCTTGACTTCCACCATCATTTGACTGTCCGTGGTTTGCCTTTTCAGCTTCACCAAACTGCTTAACTATATCAGCAAAATCAGCTGCCGCTGCTTCAACATTAAGGTTCTTACCTGGTCCATCAAGGCATGTGATGAAAACCCAACCTGTCTTTGGATCTACAATCTTAACTACTTTTCTGCCAGCATATATATCCTTTGCTGCTTGTGGCAACTCTATTCTGTCAGTAATAGTCTGAGCATCTTTGATGGTGTATCCCTTAGGCATATAAAATGCAAATACAGGATAGCTATTAACCTTAGATGATTTAACTGTAGTTAAATTTCCATCCTCATCAGACCAAATCACAGGAATTTTCCATGCAGCACCATTGTCTGTATTTACAACAGCACTAAAATCTAAAAGCTTTCCTTCCTGTGGAGCGTCCAACTCGCCAATGCTAATGGTAGAAATCTCATTGTTTCCCTTATAATTAGCTGTCTGAGTTTCCTTGCTAGGGAAAGTTCCTTCTACCTGAGAGTCCTCACTAGGTAAAATTGTTGCTACTGGCTCTCCATTAACTGTCTGTGCATTAGCAGTCATTGGAACGAATGTACCTGCTGCTACAGCCATTGCAAGCAGGCAAGATAAGAATTTCTTTCTTTTCATTAATATTTCCTCCCTTTAAAAGAAAAATAAATATAGAACCGCAGGTTCAAAATAAGTTTTATTTATATAAAACTCCCACAAAAGAAAAAGAGCAGTGAGTACCAAACTTCACTGTACTCACTGCTCCCTGTGAGGATATTGTTACACAATGTAATTTTCTCCGCAATACTTCTGTCACAGTTTGGCAAAAAGTGTCATATTTTGGCAAAATATCATCCAAAATCCAACTCCTTAAAGGTTATACCTAATAAAGTAAAAATATCATTTTCTTTCACAAAGAGTTCACAGGATGTTGGTTGATAATTATTTTTCTCATCAATAAAATGGTTTTAAAGGCACGTCTTAAGTTGAACGTGCCAATCATTTCTTAAAAACATGTAAGAGGGGTTTCTATGAGTAGTGAAAAGTCTTTGGTATTTACTAATGATTCATGCGTTGGTTGCAATAAGTGCATTTCTGCATGCAGCTGCATGGGTGCATGTATTTCATCAGAACCTGATGAATCCGGTGTTTCAAAAATTAATGTTGATGGTACTAAATGTATTGCTTGCGGTGCCTGCTTTGATGCCTGTGAGCACAACGCTCGAGAATATCTTGATGACACAGAGCGTTTTATCGAAGATTTAAAGCGAGGCGAAAAGATTTCTTTACTCGTAGCGCCAGCATTTCTGGCTGATTATCCAAATGAATATGAACGAGTTTTGGGCGGACTGAAAAAGCTTGGTGCCAACAGAATAATAAGTGTTTCATTTGGCGCTGATATCACCACCTGGGGATATATAAATTACATTCAAAAGCACAACTATTTAGGCGGCATTTCACAGCCATGCCCTGCAGTTGTGGGCTATATAGAAAGATATATGCCTGAGCTTTTACCTAAGCTGTTCCCAGTGCAAAGTCCACTTATGTGTTCAGCTATCTACGTCAAAAAGGTAATGGGTCTTACTGATAAGCTTGCCTTTATCAGCCCATGTATAGCAAAAAAAATGGAGATTGATGATCCAAATAATCACGGATATGTAAGCTATAACGTGACTTTCAATCATCTAATGAAATATTTTAATGAGCACAATCTCTTTGGCCCACCTATAAAGGATGAAATCGAGTATGGTTTAGGTTCCATCTATCCTATGCCTGGTGGTCTAAAGGAAAATGTATACTGGCTTCTTGGGAACGAGGTTTTCATCCGTCAGATGGAGGGTGAAAAACGTCTCTATCACTATCTACAGGCAAATGCATCACGCATTAAAGACAGCAAGACACCTTTCCTTTTTGTAGATGTACTTAACTGCGAAAACGGATGTATCTGCGGAACCGGTACTGATCCGGATGTGACGGAAAATGATGATCCGCTCTACCACATCCATGACATTCAGGAAATGGTTAAGCGCGATGATAAAAAGAGTGCCTGGTCTAGGCCTTTGACGCCAAAGCAAAGACTGGATGCCTTGAACAAGCAGTTTGAAAAGCTCAATCTAAATGATTATCTAAGAAAATACACTGACCGCTCAAAAGAATGTGCTGTAAATATGCCTTCTGAAAAAGAGCTTGATGAGGTATTTAATGAGATGGGCAAGACCACTGAAGAATCAAGAAAGATTAACTGCTCTTGCTGTGGTTATGATTCGTGCCACGACATGGCAGTTGCCATTTTTAACAATTTCAACCACAAATCAAATTGCGTTCATTTCTTAAAGGATTTGGTTGAATATGAAAAAGTTGAGGCTCAACAGATGGTTGAAAAAGAACGTGCCCTACTGCTTAGCAGACAGGAAAAGCTTTTAGATACTATCGATGAAATCAACAAGCATTTTGATTCTATAAGCGCCTCAGTAAAAGAGGTTACCGATGGAAACAATGACAGTGCTCACCAAAGTAGAGCTGTATCTAGAGAGATGGCCTCAGTTGAGGAATACTGCGAGAATCTCAAGGCTTCAGTTGATAATATAAAGACTCACCTGGTGGCGCTAAAGGATAACAACGATTTGGTTGTTGACATAGCCGACCAGACCAACCTGTTGGCTTTAAATGCCTCTATCGAGGCTGCTCGCGCCGGTGAGGCAGGAAAAGGCTTTGCCGTTGTAGCAAGCGAAATTAACAAGCTTGCTGCAGATTCAAAAGAGACCGCCCAAAGCAGTGGCGCGGCTGATAAAAATATTGAGTCCGCCGTCAGCAGCATTTCTGATGCATCTGATAGCCTGCTTTCTACAATCGATAAGGTAAATGAGCGAGCTCTACTTCTGGCTAAATCTACAGAAGAAATATCTGTGGCCACAAATGATGTTTCTGAAACTATTGAACAGGTACGACAAGAATTAAAATCACTGGTAGAGCACAGCAACGACGAAGAGAAATAAATACAAAAAGGATTTAGAAACTAACACTTAGCTTCTAAATCCTTTTCTTTTAATATTTAAACAATAATTAGTCAGCCATCTTTGCAAGCTTTGCTGCCTGATCAGCAGCGATTAATGCATCGAGGATTTCCTGAATATCTCCATTCATTATCTTGTCTAACTTGTAAAGTGTGAGGTTGATTCTGTGGTCTGTTACACGTCCCTGTGGGAAGTTGTAAGTACGAATCTTTTCTGCACGGTCACCTGTACCAATCTGAGAACGACGCTCTGCAGCCTCAGCATCCTGCTGCTTCTGCAACTCTAAATCGTAAAGCTTTGCACGAAGAAGTGCGAAAGCCTTGTCCTTATTCTGAAGCTGTGACTTCTCAGTCTGGCTATAAATAACAATACCTGTTGGGTAGTGAGTAAGACGTACAGCTGAATCAGTTGTGTTGACACACTGACCACCGTTACCGGAAGCACGCATAACGTCTATACGAATATCCTTCTCATCAATCTGGATATCAACTTCCTCTGCCTCAGGCATAACTGCTACAGAACATGTAGAAGTCTGGATACGTCCCTGTGATTCTGTCTCTGGCACACGCTGTACACGGTGTACACCTGACTCATATTTGAGAATTGAGTAAGCACCTGTACCCTTTACCATAAACTCTATATTTTTCATACCACCGATGCCAGTCTCGTCTGCTTCAAGAAGCTCAACCTTCCAGCCACGTGACTCAACATAGTGTACGTACATACGATAAATCTCTGCCGCGAAAAGTGCAGCCTCTTCACCGCCGGCACCTGCACGGATTTCCACGATAACGTTCTTGTCATCGTTAGGGTCCTTTGGAAGAAGTAAAATCTTAAGCTCCTGCTCAAGGCGCTCTACCTCAGCCTGAGACTCCTTCATTTCTTCCTTTGCAAGCTCCTTCATCTCTTCATCTGATTCAAGCTCCAAAAGCTCTAAAGAATCCTGAATGTTCTGCTTGTGAGCTGAATACTGCTTGTATGCCTCTACGATTGGTGCAAGATCTGACTGCTCCTTCATAAGGGCTCTGAAACGTGCATTGTCATTAGCCACATCTGGCTCAGAAAGAAGGTTCATTACCTCCTCGTATCTTAAAACTAAATCTTCTAATCTATCAAACATTTATATTTTCCTCCAAATATTTTAATAATTAACTTTAACAAAAATATAAGGTAGCTATAAATGTCCCTTAACTACTCTATCGTTTCCTGCTAAATCCTTTATCACTTGGACCTCCTTAAAGCCTGCCTCTTCAAACAAAGCATAAACATCCGGACCCTGATCATAACCAATTTCCACTAAAAGCCAACCAGCCTCTTTAAGGTAATCCTTGGCCCTGCAGGTAATCTCACGATAAAAATACAAACCATCCTCTGTGCCATCTAATGCAAGACGTGGCTCGTGATCCTTAACCTCTGTGGAAAGATCATTAATGTCCTCAGTTCTAATGTATGGCGGATTGGAAACTATTGCATCATACTTGCCTTTAGCTCCATCCCAAAGATTTCCTTTGACGAAATCTACCGCCTCGCCAGCTAATCTGCTGCCGTTTTCCCTGGCAACAGCAAGGGCTTCCTCTGAAATATCAACTCCGACACCAGAAATGTCCTTACCTAAAACGGCAAGAGAAATAATAACACATCCGCTGCCTGTACACAAATCTAAAACATGACTTTTTTCAGGAATTTCCTTTAAGGCCTCCTCAACAAGAGTCTCGGTATCCTGTCTTGGAATCAATACGTGCTCATTGACCTTGAATGTAAGCCCCATAAAATCCTGCTCTCCAGTAATGTGCTGAAGAGGTATGTGGCTGGCACGTCTTTCAAGAGCATCGTTGTACTCTCTCAAAACAGCGTCATCTATATCATCATTTTGCTTAAGAAAATATTGTGCTTTAGTAAGCTTACTCACATAGGAAAGCAGATACCACGCATCCAATCTGGCATCTGGTATCTCTTTGCTCTCTAACAAAAGTATGCCTTTATCTAACGCTTCCTTAAGTGTCATTTAAAACATTCCTCATTTTCCTGTTGGAATTTCTTCCAGTCAAATACTGCCTCCACTGAAGCAATACCAACTTCTATCATCTCGTCGTCTGGCTCCATTACAGTAAGACGCTGTAACCATAAGCCAGGCTTTGAAAATACTTCAACAAATTTGTTTTCGTATCGACCTGCCAATCTTATGAACTCATAAGAAATACCTGCGATTAATGGAATAAGAATGAGTCTCGCTAAAAGCTTAATCCATACGTTGTCGAAGGAAATAAACATGAATACAAAAACAGAAATAATAAATACTATAAATATAAAGCTTGTTCCACAGCGCTTGTGGAATCTGGTAGCTGTGCGAACATTTTCCACGGTAAGCTCCTTGCCTGCCTCAACGCAGTTGATGCACTTGTGCTCTGCCCCGTGATACATAAATGTGCGCTTAATGTCCTCCATATGGGAAATTGCAGCCACATAGCCAATAAAAATAGCTATTCTGATTACGCCTTCAACAAATGCTATCAAAGCAGGCGAATCTACCACCTTGTTTAAACCAAGGGCAATAAAATATGGCAATGCAAAAAATACACCTAAGGCAAGTGCAAAGGAAACAAAAAGTGTACCGCCCATCTCAGCCTTTTCCTTGCGTTCAAGCTTTTTAAGCTCCTCCTCTGAAAGCTTTGACTTATCAACCGGCTCATCATCCTCAAAAAAGCTGGCTGAATACATCAATGAACTAAGACCAATCACCAATGAATCCACAAATGAAACCACGCCTCGAATAATTGGAAGCTTATGCCAAATGTTGTTGATGTCCTTTGTATTTTTAACGTCTACTGCAATTTCTTTATCTGGCTTTCTGACTGCCACGGCGTATTTGCTGCCGTTTCGCATCATAACGCCTTCCATTACAGCCTGACCACCTATACCTGAATATTTCATTAAAAATCCCTCAATTTTCGTAATCCTGCTTGTTACGCTGACAATCCTAATAGTCTCTTCCACTGACTGATGTCAGTTTCCAGAGACATTAGAGATTGTCAACTACAAGCTTCATTTCAATGTCTGTTACGCTCTCTTTATCTCTTGATTATTTGGTTTTCTTAAATAACTCAAATAATTCATATCCATGCACAGCATACACCGTTACACGGAAAAAGGGCTGAGACGAATCTCAACCCTTAAAAGTCCATAAAACAAACTACTTTGCGTCAATACCATACTTCTTATTGAACTTGTCAATACGTCCACGAGCCTGTGTAGCTTTCTGCTGGCCTGTGTAGAATGGATGACACTTTGAACAAATTTCTACGTGGATGTTTTCCTTTGTAGAACCTGTTGTAAATGTGTTACCGCAGTTGCAAGTAACTGTAGCCTGATAATAATCTGGATGGATACCCTGTCTCATTGTTTTCACCTCTCATTTAATAAATGTTTACAATTTCCAACTGTAAAAGAAGACAACTCAAATCATATTGAATTGCCGGGGTACGTGTCCTAAAACACGAATCATACTGTCTAAATGCGAGGTCCTCGCATTTCATCCCGATTTAACAGCTCTATAACTATAACATGCCAAATACAAAATTGCAAGTAAAAATCTTTGCAAGCCGCTAGATACTATTCGCAGTAAAAGATAATTAAGTTAAATGATTAATTATAACTATCAAGTATACGATGTAATTAGCCATAAGTTCTTAGCGAATAAGCATTCTGAAATGAACTTTTCGAGGACTGTTTGAGCGAAGCGAGTTCCACAGAAAAGTTCAGCGGTTTGAAGAATGCTCATAAGCTTAGAACTTATGAGCACATCTATACTGATAGTTATAATAATCATTTTATAAACACTAGATTACTGCGAATAGTATCAACGGCTTTACTGTGCGTTAGGACATCAGTATATCCATTAGCGCCATGTACACATCTTCGCTGCGTACCTTCCAGTTGTTGCAAAGGGTTTCAGCCTGTTCCTTGCTTGGCACATGGAAGCTTACATCAAGACTTGGCACGTCGTTTTCTGTGATGCGAAGCTGCACCACATAGCCGCCTCGGTCTGCCTTAAAGTATGTGGCCTTGTAGGAGTTTTCCTCCTTCATTGTAATTGAATTGGCCTTAAGGTATTTGTTTATATCCTTTGAAAGAGGCTTGGAAATCTTTTCTTTGAAAAGCTCTAATGTCTTCTTTCCTTCATCTGTAATTGAATAAGTTGTATTGTTGTGTGTTGTTGTTGAAACAATCAGTCCTGCCGCCTCATCATCACTTATGGCCTGCTGGGCTGTGAAATAATCAGTCAAATCCCCTTCCAAAAAGAAATCTGTAATCTGACTATTGCTTAGCGGGAAACCACTTCGATGTAATAATTCTAGTATTGTAATCTTGTATATCATGGTTGGTTCTGCCATGGTATTCCCTCCTTCATAACTTTTATTCACTCAAAATATGACATATCATTCTCCAGTACAGAACAACATGTCACATTTTAATAATTCATTTATTTTCAGATTATACTAATGCTCGGATAGCATTTGCTACAGCAACTGCCACGCGTGGATCAAAGGCCTCTGGCAAGATGAACTCATCGCAAAGCTGCTCCTCAGAAACAAGGCCTGCGATAGCATTTGCAGCTGCAAGCTTCATCTCCTCTGTGATGGCTGTTGCGCGTGCCTCTAAAGCACCTCTAAAGATGCCCGGGAAAGCAACTACGTTATTTACCTGATTTGGGAAATCAGAACGGCCTGTGCCCACTACTCTGGCACCAGCTGCCTTGGCCTCATCTGGCATAATCTCTGGTGTTGGATTGGCCATGGCAAAAAGGATAGAATCATTAGCCATAGAAGCTACCATCTCCTTTGATACAATGCCAGGTGCTGAAACACCTACAAATATATCTGCGCCAACTAACGCATCTGCAAGAGTACCAGTCTTGTGCGAAAGATTAGTAACCTCTGTCATCTCCTTTTGCATCCAGTTGAGGTTTGGATAATCAGGACCAATGATTCCCTCGCGGTCACACATTGTAACATCCTTAAATCCATATCTAAGAAGAAGCTTTGTTATTGCAACACCAGCTGAGCCGGCACCGTTTACAACAACCTTGCAAGCTTCCTTATCCTTGCCAACCACCTTAAGTGCATTGATGATACCTGCAAGTACAACAATAGCTGTACCATGCTGGTCATCATGGAATACTGGTATATCTAATTCTTTTTTAAGTCTTTCCTCGATTTCAAAACAGCGAGGAGCTGAGATATCCTCCAGGTTAATTCCTCCGAAAGTAGGTGCAATAGCCTTAACAGCTGCAACTATTTCGTCTGGATCTTGTGTATCTAAAACGATAGGGAATGCGTTGACACCACCAAACTCTTTGAAAAGTACACACTTGCCTTCCATAACAGGCATAGCTGCAAGTGGTCCGATGTTTCCAAGTCCAAGAACTGCCGATCCATCTGATACAACGGCTACGGTGTTGGCCTTTAATGTGTAGTTATAAGCCTGCTCGCTGTCCTCTGCAATGATTCGACATGGAGCTGCAACACCTGGTGTGTAAGCTATAGATAAATCTTCTCGATTCTTAACTGGAGCCTTAGAAACGGTCTCAATTTTACCGTTCCACTGCTTGTGTAAAAATATTGCGGTTTCGTCTACTGATGCCATAATAATGCCTCCCTGAAAATATTAGTTCTGAATATTAATAAATCTACTTTAAAACAATGCTAGATAACACGCTTTCTGATACTCATATCTATGTACTCATCATTATTTCTAGTGTGAGCAAACATATTTAAGATGGTCTCAACAGCATCCTCT
>JAEEGL017344652.1_pt1 | contig 17858 bp, 17 predicted proteins | sample 9134231 | NCBI WGS metagenome assembly JAEEGL01 (sample SAMN16246548, study PRJNA631951) | gut metagenome | biome: gut microbiome; feature: rumen; material: fiber-attached | host: Bos | place: Iran: Karaj | collected 2018-10 | reverse complement strand
CCTGCCGTCGAACTGGCTCTGGGGGTAGCACACGCTGAAGTCGAGGCCCTGCGCGCCGCGGAACTGGATGTCCGGCAGCAGCGCTACGGCTCTTGCAAGCAGCCGGCGCTCCTCGGGGGAGTATTCGCCCTTGCGGCGCCCTTCGGCCACGGCGTTGTACAGGATGTCGTCGCCGAGGTCTTCCTGGAGATATGCGAGGCCGTCTTCGGATACGGCAAAGACCTCCGGAACGGGGAGGCCCTGCTTCTTGAAATGGGCGCTGATGGCGATGAAGGCCGCATTCTCGTCCTTGTCTGTCCCAATTACGCCTATGTACGAAGGCCCCTGCTCTGCGCTAAGGCGGAAATAGCGCCTGCGGCTTCCGCCCGATGAAAGCGGGACGCACCGGGTGCAGGTCTCGGAGGTGTAACTAAGGAACAAAGACTCCAGGACGTCCATCTTATGCTTCTATTACTTCGGTCGGGTCTATGATGTCGCAGCCACCCTTGGGCTGTTTATTGGGCAGGGCAAGGAACTCCCTGATAATCAAGAAAGTGAGGATGGCGCATGCGGCAAAGGCCACCCAGTACCATTTGGCTCCCATTATCTCAATCCAGTAGTCAAATTCGCTCAGGGAATCTATCTGGCCCATTACGAGAGCCAGGGTGTTGTTCACGAAGTGCATCAGCATAGTGAGTTTCAGGGATCCGGTCTTGAAGTAAACTATGCCCATCACTATTCCTATCATGAATGCGGGCAGAGCCTGCCAGATATTTCCGTGGATGGCCGCGAAAACCGCTGCCGAGATGATTATCGCCCATACGGGCTTAATACCGTTAGTGCCGTCTTCCTTCTTGTAGTTGAGTAGGCCGCGCAGGATCATTCCCCTGCAGAGCCACTCCTCGAAGAACGGGGCGAAAATGGATACGCAAAGGAAGTTGATCCACACATTGCCGCCAGTCAGGCCCTGCAGGGTGCTCTTGAGCCAATCAGGCATTTCCGGCATAACATATCCCAGGATGTCGATGATGAAGCCTGCGGCAAGCACCAGTATGGTGGCCTTGAGAGCAGCCATGAACCCGCCCATCTTGCCAAAGTTGTTGCTGTCAAGTTTGTATCCCAAATCGAAGAAGGAATTGCGCTTGCTTTGCAGCGATGCGTAAATCATCGGCGGGATGAACATTACCGGATATGAAATGACCGTAACCAGTTCTACCGTAGTCTCCGGCGAGGACGCGGCGAATGGTGCGGCGATGATTGATGCAATCACGGCGCCCAGAACAGCTCCTGCAAGGAACATAAGAAGCAGTATGATGCAACCTTTGATTCCCGGGGTGAAAAAAGGGAAGTTGCCGTAAAAATTGTAATTCTTAGCTCTCTTACTCATATAATGGGGATGGATAAATACCTTTTTCTACCAGTTCCTTGAATTTTGCAACTACTCCCGGACGGTCTTGCTGATATGTGACTCCGAACCAGCGGGACGGCGTGCAGAGGACTGTACATCTGTCTCCTCCGTCCTTTATCATACGGTCTACTGCATACGGGATGTAGTATTCGCTCTTGAGCTCCTGGCTGTGGGCTGCAAGGAAATCGTCAAAGATGACGGCGCTCTTCTCGAAATAATCGGGGGTGAAGCCCCACATATTCATAGAGCAGAGGTCGGAGCTGTTGAGCAGGACGCGTTCCTGGGTGGCGGAATTGTCACCGCGGACCTCTCCGTCTGCCTCGCGCATTATCATATGGTGCTCTACAACGTCAATCAGGTTGTTGTCCTTGTCATAGGAACATATTCCGCGGGAGACGCCGCCCGACTCCGAGAGGGTGTTCTCCAGCTTGAATCCTACGATGCAGTACTCTCCGGAGCTGCCTTCGCGCTGGCGCAGCCAGTCGGCAAGGATCTGGAAGGACTCGCGTCCGTAGTAGTCGTCTCCATTGATTACGGCGAAAGGCTCGCTTACGGCTTCGGCGGCCATCAGCACGGCGTGGGCCGTACCCCAGGGCTTTACGCGCTGGGGATTGACGGGGTATCCGGAGGGAATCTTGTCCAACTCCTGGGTCACGAAACGGAATTCCAGGGGGCTGCCGTCAACGCAGCGCGCGGAGCTGTATTTTTGTTTGACTGTCTCTTGGAACTGTTCTTTGAACGACTCCCTGACTATGTATACAACCTTTCCGAATCCGGCGTGGACTGCGTCGTAAATGGAATAATCTATAATGGTTTCATTGTTGGGTCCAAGCCCGTCCATCTGCTTGAGCCCGCCGTAGCGGCTGCCCATTCCGGCTGCCAGAACAACTAATGTCGGCTTCATCTTTTTTTATCGTTATAATTTACAAATTTAGTTAAATTTGCAAATATGAAAAAGAGCCCCGCGGTCAAATACATCATAGTGTCTTCGGCAGTATTCCTGGTGGTCATCACCTTCCTGATGAGGGACAACCTCATAAGGTGGATCGGGGCCGAGATGACCCTCCTGCGCCAGCGCAGGCAGATAGAGTATTACCAGAAAAGCAACGCCCAGCTGGAAGAGCAGCTCCAGAACCTCTCCACTGACAGGGACACCCTGGAGAAGTTCGCCAGGGAGAATTTCCATTTTGCCGCCCCTGACGAGGACGTTTACATCATAGAAGGGGAGTAGAACTTGTCCAACGTGTTCCTGGCTGCGGCCACGTTGTGCACTCTGAGGATGTAAGCCCCTTGTTCAAGCGCCATCGAGTGCGCTTTTTCTGTTACGAATGCGCTTGCGCAGGTCATCCTTTTCATAGAGACTCCTACCAGTACGGGGCGTCCCAGCGCCTTGAATTCGCCCAGGTTCTCAAGCAGTTCCCAGTTCTGGGCGATGTCCTTGCCGAACCCGAACCCCGGATCCAGGATCCAGTCCCTTACGCCCAGGTCCTCCGCTTTCAGGCGCCACTGCCTGAAGAAGTCCGCGACTTCTTCGCGGCAGACGAAGCCTCCGCGATGCATGGCTATGTAGGTGAGGCCTTCGCGCGCCGCCAGAGGCAGCATCTGCGGGTCATCGGCCCCGGCCGAAATGTCGTTGACTATCACCTTTCTTCCCAGCAGCTGCATGCTGCGCTCTATCACCTGCGCGCTGGTGGTGTCAATTGAGACGGTGATGTCCTGCGGGACGGTCTTAAGCACCGGCTCCAGCCTCTTGAACTGCTCTGCCGCCGGCACGGGCTTGTAGCCTGGGCGTGTGGATTCGGCCCCGATGTCTATTATGTCGGCGCCGGAATTGAATATTGCGTTGTTGTAACGGGACGATGCGTAGAAAGAATCCGGAGTCGCATTGAAAATGCCCATTATCAATGTTTTCATATTACAAAAATATCTATTTTTCGGTTATCTTTGTAAATATGTTATTCGTTTTGGAAGGATTGGACGGAGCAGGAAAGTCCACCCAGGTCAAAAAGCTGGCAGAGTATCTCCGGAGCCGTCTCGGCAGCCTGGAATACATCCATTTTCCCCGTTACGACGCTCCCGTTTACGGTCAGCTCATCAGCAATTTCCTCAAAGGAGAGTATGGGTCCAACGACAGCGTGCATCCGCAGCTGGTGGCTCTGCTTTTCGCAGAAGACCGCCATGGTGCCAAGGATGCCATCAAGGCTTTCCTGGACAGGGGAGAGGCCGTGCTCCTGGATCGCTACGTTTATTCCAATGTGGCGTACCAGTGCGCCAAGATGAGGGACGAGGACAAGGCTGAGAGCCTTAGGGAATGGATTCTCAGTACAGAGTACGGGCAGTTCGACCTCCCGCGTCCTGATCTTAACATCTTCCTCGACGTTCCCATTTCTTTCGTAGAATCCAGCCTTGCCGCCAACCGCGAGGGTGACGACCGCAGTTACTTGCAGGGCAAGCAGGACATTCACGAGTCTGACATAGAATTCCAGAAGCGGGTCAGGAACATCTACCTGCGACAAGCGGCCCTTGACAAGGACTTCCTGGTCATAGACTGCTCTGACAAGCAGGGAAGGATGCTGCCTCCGGACCAGATATTCACCAAGATAAAAATGGCTGTGGACAGCCGCCTGAACATTGTATGAGCAAGTTTTATAACGGTTTCCGCCGCTTCTTCGCGGTGATCATAGGTCTTGTATTCCTTCTGTCCGGAGTGCTCAAGTTGCTGGACCCCACCGGTACCATGCTCATAGTTCAGGAGTACCTCAAGTTCTTCCATATGAACTTCCTGATGGGGCTTGCAAAGCCTATGGCAATTGCCCTGTCCCTGTTGGAATCACTTGTGGGCGCCGCCCTCATAGCCGGAATCTGGCGCAAGCTGGTGGCAATAGTGACAATGATCATGGTGCTGTTCTTCACCATAGTCACAGTCATTCTCCTTATCTGGAATCCGGATATGGACTGCGGTTGTTTCGGAGAGGCAATCCACCTGACCCATTTCCAGACGTTTGCAAAGAACGTGGTATTGTGTGTGCTTTGCGTGCTGGCTTTTGTTCCTCTGAAGAAATCGGGCGAACCCCGACCCGGCAAATATGTAGGATTCGGAATAGCCGCGTCTATGATAATCCTGCTTGGCTTCTACTCCCTTACCCACTTGCCGCTGGTGGACTTCACCCCTTATTCTCCCCAGTCCGAGGTATTCAGCGAAGACGGCAACTACGACCCTGACGCCCCCATTCTTTCATTCAGGGATGCCTACGGCGAATACTGCGACCAGTACGCCACATTCGGCAACGTACTGGCAGTGTCGGCTTACGAGCCGGATAAACTGGATCAGGAGAACTGGCAGGAGATATCCGCCCTGGTTTCGGATGCCTATATGAACGGCGCCAACCCTATCATCCTTCTTTGCACCGACAATATGGACAGCGTTCCGCTGGAACTCAGGCAGAACGCATATTTTACCGACTACCGCACGGCGATAGCCCTGAACCGCTCTAACGGCGGCTTGACTTATCTGGATGACGGAGTGGTGGTGGCCAAATGGCGCGAGGGAGATTTCCCTGTTGGAGACGATATGGGCAAGATTCTGGAGCAGGATTCCATAGAATATTCAGTTTCCCGTCTTTCCAAGAACCGCCTGGTGCTTCAGATTTCCGGAATCTTGTGCCTTGCGGCACTTCTGCTGCTTTAATTGCCTGCAGGTATCTCGAAAACCGTATTAAGAATCTCCAACAGACCGTCCGGGGTGTCTATCTCCGGAATAATCCATTTTGAACCGTAGACCAGGCGCGGGATGCCGTTCTTGCCTTCCTGCGTGGTGCGCCCGAACAGGTCGAAACTCTTTGAGAACAAGGAACTGATCTGGGCGTTGTGGGCGGCGTCCAGGAGAGCCTGCTGCCCTCCCAGGATATCCGAAGCCTTTGCCGTGGCTTCTTCTACCGTACGGGGATACCACCCCTTTGATGGCTCGTCGGCAGTGAACAGCCATTCGTCAAACTCGTCGAACTTGTCCGGCCTAGCCAGCCATACCGCGAGAGCGAGCCTTGCAAGTTCGCAGGATCCGGCGAACTGGTCTTTGCCTTTAACTGCAACATAAGGGTTGCAGGCGTAGCTAAGGGGGCAGGGCGTGAGGACGAAGGCTATGTCGGGGTGTTTCTCCACCAACTTCTTAGCCGCGATGTGGACGCTCCTGCAGTGCGAGCACTGGTAGTCGAACATCAGGGAAATCTGCCACGGGGCGTCTTTCCTGCCCATCACAGGCGCTTCTTCTGAGTTGAGAACGGGCAGGGAGTATCCCGCCGCGCCCTCGTCATAGGCCGTCTTGGGCGTGGTGAGAAGTTGAATTCCGGCCAGACAGCCAGCAAGCAGCAATCCCGCGACAAATAGCAGGGGATTGAGCTTGTGCGGACAGTTCTTGTGGGCTTGTATGCTCAGCAGCGCCGCCACCACAATGCCTATGGAGTGCGCCGTCATACAGTATTTGCAGAAAGAGCCGATGACCCATTTCTGCAGGATGAAGAACCAGATGGCGCTGCCCACTATGGCGCCGCCGAATACCAGGAGCATCTTCCAGATGATGGGGGAGAGCTCCCTGTCCTTCACGAAAAACAGGCATAGGAGGATGGCAAGATAGACCCCCGTGGCCAGAGCCGCTACGGGAATGATTCCCAGAACTGAAGACCATCTGCCGGACAGGACCCTGTCACAGGACGACCCGGCGCCGCAACCTATCATTGCGGTACCCCTGATGGAGTGCAGGGCCATCACGATGCATAGAACAAGGGCCACGACGCCAAGCAGCACCGTGACCCGTCTAAGCATTACAGCACGGTCTTTCTGTGCCATACTGTCAATTAATAAGCGTTAGGAGCTCCAGGTGTAGGAGTGTTGTCTGTCATAGGAACGCCCTGGGCGTGAGAAGACTTAAGAGGGGTGGTAAGGGTGATGCCCGTACCAGCCACCTGTGTGCCTACGCCGTAGGAAGCCCTGATAGGCTCGGCAAGATTGATGGTGCTGGGAATCAAAGTGTTGCCTGCTGTTCCGAAAGGACGTCTGGCCTGTACTACGCTGGCAATCTTGATTTCCTCGTTTCCAATCTTGATAACCTGTCCGGCCCTGAAATCCTGTACGCCTACAACCTGCAGGGCCTTGTCTCCTGAAAGTGCGCGGTACATCAGGGCGGTGGCTCCGGTAGTGCCGACTTCCTTGATGGTGACGGTCTCGTTGCCGATGGTGATCTTGCTGCCCGGCTTCAAACCGTTGGTCCTGGAAACCTTGATGTTGGTTGCGCCTGCTGCCGCATTGGCGGAGAGGCTGCTGTGGGACTGGGACTTGAAGTCGTTTATGTTGTCGTCTGCGTCGGCTCCGTCAGGGAAGCGTCCTGAACTGAGGTTAGGAGTGATCAGAGTCTGACCCGGCTGCAGGAACCTCATATTGGGGCTGTATACGCTTACTACGCTTCCGCCCAGGCCGTGGCCTGAATCCTCGTGGAATCCCTCTGATACCCAAGGCTCTACCATAAGGCCGTAGTTGAGGGCGTCAACTACGTTGCCCTTTGCGGTGCGCAGGGTGATTGTTCCAGCATTGGCGAATGAAGGACCTCCGTAGTACATGTCAGGAGTACCCTGGAATCCGGCTTCCTTTGCGCCAGCTTTCTGGACGGGTGCGTCTATAGGCCAGTCAGATCCGAGGGCTTCCTTGAGCTCTATCTCAAAGCAGAGAGCGAGGACGGGCTCGTTGGAAGAGTGGTCGTATTTGGTGTCGGGCTCGAATGTGACACCTGTACCGTTGTTGGCGAAAGGAATGTTGGCGGAGTGGGCGTACTTGATGGGCTCTTCAAGGTCGAGACCAGTTCCGGCCTGCTCCAGAGGCATAGGGCCTCTTCCGGGGCTTACACTTGAAGGGGTGCCTACCGCCTTGACGGTAACCCACTCTATTCCGTGACCCTCGCTGGCGATGTCCAGACGGATCTTGTCACCTACGGAGATGTTCTCCGTTGAAGAAACCTTTATGTTGGTGTCACCAGGTTTTGCGTCATATGCAAGCCAGGCCTGTGTTCCGGGTTTGCCTACCTCGGTGATGGTTACAACCTCATATTTCTCCATTACGCGCTCAACTGCAGGATACTCTGCACCATAGCCGATGGCCAGTTTCTGGCCTACCTTCATATTCTCTACGCTGGTTACAGGGATATTCTTGGCGCCTGCTTTGATGGTGATGACAGGTCCCTCAGGAAGCGGCTGCCACAGTGTGGTAGGGGTTCCGGGGGTCAGCCTCCTGTTGAAACCTCCCATTGCGGCTGCTGCGGGATCCGGCGCGGGGGCGTTGACCTTTGCGATCACTGCCTTCTCGCCACCAATCTCAATGGTGTCACCGGCCTTGAGGCCGTCTACGCTGCGGGTGTAGATGACCTTGTCACCGCGGGATGCGGGAACTGCGAGCCCAGTGGTGGCCAGTCCCAGTACGTAGAATCCCTTGGGAGCCAGGGTGGTTCCTGAAGGAATCACAGCATTGGAGAAGCTGGGGATATTGATCTTGTGGTGGTTTACGGTCCATCCGGAGATGTCCACGGGGCTGTCGCTGGCATTGTAGAGCTCTATGAACGAGTCTGTGGGATTTGCGCCTGCGGTGCGGAACTCGTTGATCTTGACAGGAGCAGTATTGCGGACTTTCTCTACTGACTTCTCGGTGTTCTTGCCCCATTTTGCAATGGCTGCAAGGTCTCCGTTGAACTCGTTCTCGCCTGATGTTACGTCAAATGAGACGATGACGGTCTGTCCGGGAGCTACAGGGTATTCAACCTTCTTGGCTTCTTCTGCCTTCCAGCCTGCGGGAACCTTGAGGCTGAAGGTCAGGTCCTTGATCTCCTTGCCGGTGGTGTTGACAAACTTGACGGCAACCTTCTGGGTCTGGCCGGGGAAGAAGGTCTGGAGGCGGTTGGGCCTGTTGATGTCTCTCTCAGAAGCCACTGTAAGGCGCTCAATGTCATATTTGGCTGCAACAATGTTTGCCTGTACGGCCTGGTTTGTCTCCTGTGAAGGGAATGTTCCGGGAACTGTGATGGCGCCCTCGTAGAATGTTCCCTGGGAACCTACAGAGTTGTCGCCTCCGTTTCCGAGCAGGATGGCTCCCTGCTTACGCATCGGATCATAGCTGCTGCGGTCGTTCTGGATACGGCCTCCGTCGTAGAGGACGGTGAGCTCACCCTGCTGGGCGTCGCCTCCCATTGACCTCCAGTGATGAGGCTCGCCGTCGGCGGTAGCCGTTACGAAGCGCCAGGTGATGGGGTCGAGGGTAGGGCAGTACTTGTCGTTAGGGTCGGGGTTTACGCAGCCTACGAGGTTGTTCTCCTGGTCAGTCATGATCCAGGGACCCGGCTCGTTTCCGTGGTACCACGCGGTCTGGTTTCCGTAGTAGGTGGTCTCCATAGTACCGTCTCCGTCGTCGCGGGAGTCGGTCTCGGCGTTACCGTAGTCGAAGCAGCAGCCGTCGTTGTAGTGCTGTCCGTTGATTACCCAGTACTGGCCTTCAGCCTGGTCGTCAACGGCGATGCCCTTGGTGTCGTTCCAGCGGAGTCCCATACCGGGAGCTATGAACGCGCCGTAGACTTTGTGGCCGTAAACGGTGACGGGAGCCCAGTCGGCGACGGGGATGTTATTGAATCCACCCATTGCGTGGCCGCCGAATCCTCCGCGGGGAGCCTGCTTGAGGTCGTTTCCGTTAGGACCCTGGTCATAGATGATGGTAATCCAGCAATAAGTGTCTTCGCAGAATTTGTCCTGGGCCTCGGAGTCGGCGTATCCGTAGGGATTTACGACTTTGATGTCCAAGGTCTTTCCGTCAGACTGACGCATTACCTGGTAGAGAGGACCATTGTACGCCTTGAAGAGCGCACGGGTGGTGCTGTGTGCGGAAGCGCAGGGCGTTCCGCCGGCTGCGTACACGTCGCAAGGGCCTTCAGGCCTTGAGCCGTTGTTGCAAGCAGCGATCGCCATTACGACTGCGGGGATTGCCACCGCGGCCGTAATCAGGGAGATGAACAGCTTTTTCTTCATAAAACGTGGTATTTGGTTATTTGATGATTATGTCGTAAGGAATCCTGGCGAAAAGGTATGTGTCAGGATGCTTCTGCCAGTTCTCGACCCATCTGAGGGCGGTGGTGGCAGGGCCTTCGAGAGGTGTTCCCTTGAAGATGTTTGCCTTGGCGGTATTGCCCTTGCCCAGGCTCTCCATAAGCATTTCCATCTGGGTCATAGGCTTGGGGTATGACATTATGCGCCAGTTGGAGAGGTCGGTTCCCGGCTCTATGAGGTTCACGGTGTATTTGAGAGCGTCCTCCAGGGTGCCGAGCTCGTCCACGAGGCCTATTTCAAGGGCGTCCTGTCCTGTCCATACGCGTCCCTGGGCTATTGAGTCCACGAATTCGGGATCCAGGTCGCGGCCCTTGGCCACGTTGTTCACGAAGCCTTCGTAGATGCGCTCGATGGTGGCCTGCATAAATGCAGTTTCTTCCTCGTCCAGAGGGGATACCATACTCATCATGTCGGAGTGTTTGTTTGAATTGACACTTACGATGTTCAGGTGTGCGATGTCCTTTATGGTTCCGCTGATGTCTGGAATCATACTGAAGACGCCGATGGATCCGGTGAGGGTTGCAGGGTTGGCGAATATCTTCTCGCAACTGTTGGAGATCCAGTATCCGCCGGATGCGGCGTAGTTGCCGTAGGAGGCGACAACCGGCTTGTCCTTGGCAAGAAGGTCGATTTCGGTCTTGATCTGATCAGAAGCGTAGACACTTCCGCCGGGGGAGTTGACCCTGAATACCACGGCCTTGATGGTGGAGTCCTTGCGCACGTCTGCAATCACCTTGGAGAAGTAGGTGCCGGCAATCTGCTGCTTCTGGGTTCCGTCGACAATCTCGCCGTCGGCATAGATGATGGCTATCTTCTTCTTTGACTTGAGGTTGTCCTTGACCTTGGCCTCTACGTACTTGTCAAAGTGGATGAATTTTATGTCGTCATATTCCTTGGCAACAGCCAGGTCCGTGAGTTTCTGCTTGAATTCCTCAGTGGTTACCAGGCCGTCCACCAGGCCGGCGTTGAGGAGGTCTTCGGGGAAGCCGAGCTGGAGATTGTCCACCAGCTCATTGAATTTCTCGAGGCTCAGACCGCGGCTGTCGGCAATGGCGCTTGCGTAGCTCTTCCAGATTCCGTCGACCATCACCTGGTTCTGCTCCAGGTTCTCGGGGCTGGGGGCGTTCTTTATGTAGCCTTCGCCTGCTGATTTGTATTTGCCGTGGCGGATGAGCTGAACGTTCACTCCAAGCTTGTCCAGAAGGTCCTTGTAGAATACCAGCTGGGTGCTGAGACCGTTGATGAAGGCGGTGGTGCCCTCATAGGAACTCAGGTAAACTTTGTCTGCGGCTGAAGCCAGGTAGAGGGCGCCGTTGCTGGGGGCAGTGAGTTTTGCCACTATGGCCTTGCCGCCCTTGCGGCAGTTGTCCAGGGCAGTACGGAACTCCTGCATTGTGGCTGTTCCGCCTGAGGCTCCCTCAGGGAAAAGGTAGATATATTTTACAGCGGGGTCCTTTGCGGCAATGTTCAATGCCTGCACTGCATCCCAGATTCCTATGACTGGGCCCGTGTTGCCCTGGAGGATGTCTATGGGGGCGGCGTCAGTCTTCTGCTCTCCCAGCGAGAATTCGCCCATATCTATGTAAAGGACGCCTTCTTTGGGAAGCGAAGTGGATTTGCCGGAACCTGCGAGGGCCGCGCCCATAAAGGCCAGACCCAGTACTAACATGAATACGTGTAGGATTATGATGCCGCATATTACGGCCAGAACTGTCTTGAAAAATTGTTTCATCGTTAATTGCGTATAATCAGACAAAATTAAGAAAAACCCCAAATAAATGCTAAATTTGCAGCGTTAATTAACTGTTTTTTATGGCACAAAAACCATCTATTCCAAAGGGCACCAGGGATTTCTCCCAGCAGGAGATGGCTCAGAGGAACTACATATTCGATACAATCCGTTCTGTGTTCAGAACATACGGCTATTCCCAGATAGAGACTCCGGCAATTGAGAACCTCCAGACGCTGATGGGAAAGTATGGCGAAGAAGGTGACAAACTGTTGTTCAGGATCCTTAATTCAGGTGATGCCTTTGCCGGAGTGGATATGTCAAAGCCGCTGGCCTCCCAGGTATGTGAGAAGGGTCTGAGGTATGACCTGACCGTGCCTTTCGCCCGCTTCGTGGTACAGCATCAGAATGAGATTTCATTCCCTTTCAAGCGTTTCCAGATTCAGCCCGTATGGCGTGCCGACAGGCCTCAGAAGGGCCGCTACCGCGAGTTCTATCAATGCGACGTCGATGTGATCGGCAGCCGCTCCCAGGTTAACGAACTCGAACTGGTTCAGATAGTTGACAGGGTGTTCTCATTGCTGGATGTCAATGTCCTGATAAAGATCAACAACCGCAAGGTGCTTACCGGCCTGGCTGAGATCTGCGGATTCCCTGACAAGGTGGTTGACATAACCGTGGCCATAGACAAACTTGACAAGATCGGCCTGGATGCCGTGAAGGAAGAGATGCTCTCCAAGGGCCTGAGTACCGAGGCTGTAGCAGTGCTGGAGCCTGTTCTGCTGCTTTCTGGTTCTACTTCCGAAAAGATTGCCAGCATGCGTTCGATGATGGACGGCAAGTCTTCCGCAGGTATGGAAGGCCTCAGAGAACTGGAGGAATTGTTTGGGCTGATAGATGCAGCGGGCATCAAGAATGCAGTTGAGATTGACCTTTCGCTCGCACGTGGACTCAATTATTACACCGGGGCTATCTTCGAGGTAAAGGCCCTGGACTATCAGATAGGCAGCATCTGCGGAGGCGGACGCTACGACAATCTGACAGGTATTTTCGGGCTTCCCGATATGTCCGGCGTTGGAGTCTCTTTCGGCGCGGACCGAATTTACGACGTGCTCAAGGGACTGGACAAGTTTCCTGAGGGTCTCAAGAGCTCTACTACTCTGCTCTTTGCCAATATGGGAGAGTTGGCGTATGTGCTTCCGGTGGCCAAGGCGCTCCGCGAGGCGGGAGTGGCAGTAGAGGTTTATCCGGACAATACCAAGCTCAAGAAGCAGTTCGACTATGCCGACCATAAGGCCATTCCGTTCATTTCAATCAATGGCAGCAACGAGGCTGCGGACGGTATGGTTCAGATAAAGAACCTGGCTAGCGGCGAGCAGCGAAGCTTCGGAAAGGACGATGTGGAAGGAATGATCAGATTCCTCTCATAGCCCCCTTCACAATAAAAGTTTGGTTTTTTAAGAAAACTGTCTTACCTTTGCAGTCCAACATTGCGGGGTAGAGCAGTTGGTAGCTTGTCGGGCTCATAACCCGGAGGTCGTAGGTTCGAGTCCTGCCCCCGCTACTAAACGAAATCTTCGGCAGCCTTTCAGGGCTGCCTTTTTTCGTTTAGTAGTGAGGGCTTCGCCCCTGGCAGGTCTCCGTCCTCAGAAACGGCTAAATATGTGGATGAGAAATAAATTTCCCTCTTCCCGCAATTCACCCTCAGAGCTAAAGGTCATCAGATTGCCTCAAGGGCAGATTACCACTGAAGGTGATGCCAAATCGCCTCACCTTCAAAGCCTACCATTCTCCTCTCCACCTTTGTGCCAGTTATCCCCTGACGGTGATTTGCTGGAAGAGCTCTGCCTGAATACCCGGCAGGATGGAGGCCGTGGAGTGTAAATAGCTGATAACTAGCGCAATAGATGGGTAGCACCCTATCGTTTTCGAAGGGGGTGCCACCCATCTAATACTCACTAAATCAACACCTTACACCCCACGTCCCTCAATATTGAAGTAGTCCCCGGGTGTGAGAAAAGGCAGAGAAGTGACCGAAAGGATCTATATAGTTCAGTGGTGTCCAGAGAATAATGATTATCTTTATTAGTTAGATAAATCGGAATATGCAGAGGAGCAACAGAAATGGAATTGAAGATAATTGATAGTAAACTTACTGTGTGCAAAGTGGCGGATATTTCTGCCATAGCCTTTACCGCGGACTTCTTTTTTATCGGGAAAACCGATGAAGAACTGTCGTTGGTTTGCAGAACCGCAGATACGCCGTCCGAAACCTTAGAACGTGATGATGGATGGAGGGGATTTCGCATTCAGGAGAGTTTGGATTTCTCATTGATTGGAATACTGTCAAAACTCTCTGGAATCCTTGCCGAGTTTGAACGAGCTTTAGAAGCGCGGGCTTCTGAAGGGTATTCATTTGTATAATTAGTGTATGGCTTGCAACTCAGATTTCGTTCAATTCATCGTGGACCAGTGCTCCGGCGCCGGTGAGATTGCCGTGAAGAAGATGATGGGAGACTATTGCATTTACTGCGATGGTATCCTCTTCGGGTTGATATGCGACAACAATCTCTATATCAAGCAGACGGATGCCGGTGAAGCCGTGCTGGAGGAAGTTATCCTCAGGCCGCCTTATCCTAGTGCCCGAAACTATTTCTACATCACGAATGTTGACGACCGGGATTACCTGGAGGATATCATTCGAGCAACGCTGCCAGAACTGATGACCTCCAAGTCAAAGGCCAAAAGAAGTGCGGTCAATCGCCAGGTTCCCACTTCCTTGGACGAGGCCATCGCCCCCAACATCGTATGCTCCCAAGACCTGCGGGCTTTCTTTGAGCAGTACCTGGGTGAGGGATTCCGTTTCAAGGTGGATTTTCAAAACTGGCTGCGGGAGAACGCCGGTCTCACTTTTCGCGATGCCGTTGAAGCCTTTCCCACACTGATTGCCATCCAGCAACCTCCGGCAAAGAAGAAGGATAAATAAGTGGATACTACATCTTTGGCTTCCGTACAATACGGATGATCAGTGAAATGATGTAAACGACCAGGCCGTAGGCAGCTGGAATCAGAGCTGAAGGGACGGCCGCCCAGACGATATACATATCCACGTCAGGTTCGCACTCCACGATGGCTTTTGCCATAGCCATGAACTCACATACAGTCCATAGCCATCCGGTAGCCAGTGCTGCCAGGCCAGTTTCTTTCACCCAGGCCGGAGCCTTCCAGGCAACAAAGAACAGAGCTATGAGAAGAAGCGTTACTACTCCGATTCCGAAAGGGTCGGATGAGAAGATGAGATTAAAGAGGTTGGATGCAAGAGTAAGCATAGCATTTTGACATTAAGTTTAACAATCAGGTTCGGAATTCCTTGTTGCAAAGGTACGCACGTCCCATACAGTAATGCAAAGTAGAAACCTCAAACACCTATGTGAAATCCCCAAACACAGCTTTGGGCTGCTTCCCATTACTATGAAATCGAGGAAGAATGCATATTTTTGTATTAAGAATGAAGAAAGGGTTCATCATAGTCGCTTACTGGCTGGTCGCAATCATTTTGACGGCCACTATACTCATGAGCCTTGATTATGATATCGGCCACGCCGTTATCATGAGCCTGTCATTCCTCCCTGCGGCCATGGCCCTGTCGTTCTTCCTTCCCAAAGTGGAAAAGACTCAAGAAAAGAAAGAACGTGTCATAGGGACAATCTTCTTTATCTATTTGTGGCAACTACTCTTCGCCTTTGTTATCGACCGGGCCAGAAACACCAGATGGGATATGCCTTCAGTGCTTTGGAATCCGGTTTTTGTAGCCGCCATTCTCGCCATTCTTTCGTATGGGCATTATCAGTTGGTAAAGTGGCTGGACAAGAAATTTCCTTCTGATCGTCCAATTACCTTCTACTCTGTATATAAGAAGATTTCCTTGAAGAAAGAGGATATTCTCTACATCGAATCCAGAGACTCCGAGGTCTGGATATATGCCCGGGACGGACAGCAGTATCGCAACAGAACCGGAATCAGCCAATGGGAGGATGTGCTTGGATCCGATTTTGTACGGATTCACAGATCCTATCTCGTCAACCGGACCTATGCAAGCGTCTCTTCTCCGGAATGCGTGTGCGTAGCCGGAAAAGAATTGCCCATTTCCAGGAAATACAAGGATGATGTGCATTCCGCATTCTCTTGAGAAAGCGCGGATTACCAACAAGAAGAAATAAAAATATATAGTACATATGTTTGAAGTTAAGTTGATTCCCCTGCAGCCTGAGGATCGGGAGCAATTCATCCTGGACAATCAATGGGCGTTCAAGTACGGTGCCCAGCAGGAGTTCGGGATGCGGGACACCCGTTGCGAGGAGGGAGAGGAAGTGATCTCCAGATCGACAATCGAGCATTCCATCGACGGAGAGACGGCCGAAACCTACCGGATCGTCCTGAATGGACAAAAGGTGGGCGGCGTCGTGATCGCCATCGGACAAGAGGAGGCGAAGGGCGATCTGGAACTACTCTTTGTCCTCCCGGAGTACCACGGCAAGGGCATCGGGCAAGCGGCGTGGAAGTTAGTGGAGGCCCTGCATCCGGAGGTCCGGGTTTGGGAGACCATCACTCCCTATTTTGAGAAGCGCAACATCCACTTCTACGTTAACCGCTGTGGATTTCAAGTCGTTGAGTTTTGGAATAAGTACCAACATGGACCCGAGGTTCCCGAGGAGGAGGCAGACCATTGGAGCGTAGATGATGAGATGCTCGTTTTCCGGAAAGTTGTCGACAGACCGCCCTTCCGACCCATGCGCCGGTTTAAACAGGCCCTTCCGGAAGAAACGTGCTTCCAGATTCTTAAGAACGCATATCGAGGCTTTCTTTCAGTCAATGGTGACGGCGGGTATCCTTATTCCGTGCCGATCAATTTCGTGTTCGAGGAGGGGAAACTGTATTTCCACTGTGCCCGGGAAGGTCACAAGCTGGATTCTATCCGCGCTTGTGACAAGGCCTGTTTCACAGTGTTGGACGAGCCCGAAAAAGAGCCCGGAGACTGGTGGTATCACGTAAATAGCGTCATCTGTTTCGGCCGGGTAGGTATCGTCACCGATGAACGGGAGCGAATGGGCAGGCTCCGTTCTTTGGCAGGGAAATACTTTCCTGCCGGTTACGACACGGAAACCGACATCCTTCGCAACGGCCCCAGGGCGGAAATATTGGAATTCACCATCGAACATATCAGTGGAAAGGCTGTCCGTGAAAAGTAAATGACCTGGGCGGACGCTTTGGAGTTATGGGGGAATCTGGCTATCTTTACAATGAAAATCGGATAATATGGAACAGAAATTTTGTCAAAGTTGCGGAATGCCACTTACGGAAGAGCTCTTGGGAACAAATGCCGATGGTGGTAAAAATGAGGACTACTGCATATACTGCTATAAAGATGGGAAGTTCCTCCAAGACTGTACGATGGAAGAAATGATCCAGCAATGTGCAGAGTTCGTGGACGAAGTGAACAAGAACCTGCCAAAACCCATCACGAAGGATGAGTATATTGCCCAGATGAAGACCTATTTCCCGCTTTTAAAGCGTTGGCGGAATAATCTTCAGGATAGTACAATGTAAATAGGTTTCAATATGGTTCCTGTCAGTTCGATGATATTGATGGCCGTTGATGCCGTTTTGGGCTTTGCCGTCCCAATCTGTATGTCTGTCTATCTGGTGCGTAAGCATCATGCTAAACTGTCCACCATTCTTATCGGTGCCGGGACATTCATCATTTTTGCCCTTGTTCTGGAAAGCATTATGCACCAACTGGTCCTTAATGGACCGAATGGGGCGGCTATTATGAACAATACGTTGCTGTATGCCATTTATGGCGGGCTTGCCGCCGGTGTCTTCGAAGAAACCGGCCGTTTCCTCTCGATGAAGTTCTTGATGAAAAAGGAACCGTCTGAACCACTTCCCGGCGTAGCTTACGGAATCGGGCACGGAGGTGCGGAAATGCTCATAATCTTCGGTATTACGATGATCAACAACCTGGTGATTTCGGCTTTGATCAATTCCGGACAGACTGACGTACTCTTTGCCAAAATTCCGGAAGATGCCGCAGCACAGTTACAGACACAACTGGACCAGTTGCAGACAATAGGTGCCGGAAGCTTGCTGATCGGCCTTTGGGAGCGTATTTCTGCCTTGGTACTTCATTTGGGACTTTCATTGCTTGTTTGGGTAGCCGTCCGCAAAGGAGGTAAATGGTTGTGGCTGTTTCCTGCAGCAATCGTACTACACGCAATTGTCGATGCCGGAGCAGTAATGCTCCAGAAGTCGGCAGGAATGGTTCCGCTGGAACTCATCGTCACGGCGGAAGCCATTGCTGTCGCCGCTATGGGCTATATGGTTGCAAAGAAGTTGTGACTGATGATTTACAGTAACTGAATGTAGTTTATTAAACTATGAAGAAGATACTATTTGCGGCAGTCATCGCCTGCCTTACATTGTTTACATCCTGCGGGGTGGCGAGCGTCAATCATACAGGAGATCTCTCGGGCGCCATTTATGGCGTGTGGGCTCTGGATTCCAAAACCGTTGCTCCGGCAGGCCCGGCTGGGAATGTCGCCGGCAATCAAGT
>JAEEGL017181771.1_pt1 | contig 17858 bp, 25 predicted proteins | sample 9134231 | NCBI WGS metagenome assembly JAEEGL01 (sample SAMN16246548, study PRJNA631951) | gut metagenome | biome: gut microbiome; feature: rumen; material: fiber-attached | host: Bos | place: Iran: Karaj | collected 2018-10 | reverse complement strand
TTGCCACTGCGTCGGCGGTTACGGAAAAACGCACACAGAAGGAAAGATTATCGTGTTCATCCGGCATGCAAGGCGGCCGGAGCGGAGCTGGTTCACGCTCAATATCGACACGACCGGCACGAGGTGGCGCGAGATACAGCTGCACGGCTACGGCAACGAGTGGGCGCACGGGAAGCACCTTCACATCCCGAAGGAGGTGCGCGCGTTTGTAGACAGGTGGGAAAAGGAAGTGCTGACGCCGGCGTTTGCAAAGGTCAAGGCAGCGGAGCGTCAGACAAAAAAGAAGCGCGTGAGAGGCGCGGCGTGAGGGAGGCGAGACAGATGCTGAGCTGTGAGGCAATGAGGCTTTACAAGCGCGAGCAGAGAAAGCAGTGGCGCGAACAGGGGCTTTGCGTGATCTGCGGCGCGGCGGTCGGGCGCGCCGGGCGCAAGACCTGCGACCGCTGCAGCAATCAGGCTGCCGACTGGGCGCGTAAAAAGCGGGAGGGCTGCGCATGACGGCGGACAGAGCCTATTTCTGGCTGACCCTGGCGGCGTTCGCGACATCCTGCGCGCTGTACCGGCGCGGGAGAAAGGCCGGCGGGGACCGGCTGCTGTTCCTGGCGTGGGCGCTGATGATCTCCGGCTGGCTGGCAATGCTGGATCGCTGGGGGGTGCTGGTGCGATGATCTGCCCGAAGTGCGGCGGGACGCAGACTTACTGCACGGACTCACGGCAGCGGGGAGCGACCAGATGGAGACGGTATAAGTGCCCGGCCTGCGGCGCAGGTTTTGAAACCTCCGAGGGCGTCCGCCTGCCGCCGGAGGAATCGCGGCAGGGACAGTGCTCGACGTGCCTGGTGCTGCAGGAGGCGACGCTGAAGTGCCGCGTGTGCCCGCTCGCACGCGCGGCGGACGCCTGGGCGCAGCTCGCGAAGGCGGCAGAAGCCTGGGCGCAGCGACAGGGGGAGGATTTGAAAACGTGATACAGTATTTGAGCGACGAGGAACTGATACTTTATGGCGATTGCACCGAGTGGGAAATCAAAAAGCTGGAGCGGCTGGCCGAGCGGCTGGGAATGGAGGACGCCGAGGCATGAGCGCGGTCTGGTATTGCTGCCGCCAGCGGGCCGGGCCGCTGGTCAAGGAGTGCCGCGCGCTGCGGCCAAAGCTCGCGGCTGTGACGGCAAGCGACGCCGCCGCCAAGCGCGAGCTGAAACGCCGGGAGAACGGAACGTTCGAGCGGAGGCAGGTCGACCGGCTGGAGCTGCGCCTCGCTCTCATGGGATACCGCAGTACGATGCACACGCTGACCTATGACAGCGCGCACCTTCCGAAAGACTTCCGCGAGGTGCGCGCCTCGCTCTCGAATTTCTTCAAGCGAGTGCAGCGCTGGCGCGCGGGACTCGGCAGGCCTCCGACGTTCGATTATATCTACTGCGTCGAAGGCCTGCACGGGAACCGTCGCTATCACGTCCATTTGGTCACTCGCGACGACGAGCTTGCCGCGGCCGAGGTCGACTATCTCTGGCGCTACGGCATGGTTGACAATGAGCCAGTACTCATGAGCAAGGGCGGCTTTCGCAGACTAGCGGAATATCTCAACAAGGAGAGGACCGACGGCTTCGTCATCCCGATCGGCCGACATCCCTGGTCCTGCTCCCGGGCGCTGACGCGAAGGCTGCCTCCGCCGGAAAAGTGGCACGATACCGATGGCGGGATCGCCGTGCCGGACGACGCCGTCTGGGTGCGCCGCGGAACGACCGAGAACGACTTCGGCTGTTATCATTTTGCAAGCTGGATCGAGCGTCCCGCGCGCGCGACAGATTTGAATCGCGCGTGCGCGCGCGCGTTCAATCTTGAAATCTAGTGTCAAACTACGGACAAATTAACAAGGAAGGAACGTGGCAGACTTGACAAGCGCACGAACGTCTGATAAACTGCTGGTAGACAACGGATGGATCACCTGCCCGGCCTGCCGGAGAAACCACCGGCTGCTTCGAATCACGGACGACACGGAAGCGCACGACCTGCGCATCTGGTGCCGATCGTGTCGGCGGGAGATCATCCTGGATATCGCCAGAGGCCAGAGCGTTATGCAGCGCCAGAGCCCATGAGCCACGAGACCGTGGTCATGGACCCTGGCGCTTTTGTGTTTTCATCCGGAGGGGAGGATCGACCGAGGCCCCATGTCGAACCCGAGATACGCCAACGGCGCACTGCGCCGAAAATACCGGGCCCGATTCCAGGCGATGGGGGCACCCTGCGGAATCTGCCGCGGCACGCTCGGCCCGATTCATTTCGACGAGCCAAGCGACGCCAGGCACCCACTCAGCTTCGTCATCGACGAAATTCATCCAGTTTCCCTCTGGCGTCAGTTTGGATACGATTCCCCGGCAGCGGCAGCGCGGGACTGGAACAACCTTCAGGCTGCGCATTACTGCTGCAACCAGGCCAAGAGCAATCGCGTCGGTCCTGCGTTGCGACATTCGCTGGATCGGGTCGCAATCGCAGACGGCGACTGGTAGGAGGGGGGGAGGACCCCCCCGGCCTAGGGAAAGGCGCCACAACGCCGCCCAGCGCCGAAATACCCCCGAGGAGATTTTTAGCGGGCGCGGGATTTGGGGATCCTGCGCGGGACGCGGGCAGGATCGCGCGGGCGGAACGCGCGGGCGAGACGGAGGCGACGAATTGGAATCCATGGCTGACTATCATCGGCTCGGCAGGCACGACGCCTGCATGCTGGGCGACGCGCGGGGCTGCGAGGCGCGGGACTGCGCCGGCTGCGGCTGGACCAAGACGGAGATCGCGCGCCGGCGCCAGCTGCCCATCCGGACATATCGGGCAACCGGCCTCCAGCGCAAAAGGGTCGGCCAGGCCCGGAGCTGAAAACGTGCATCACGCGGCGGGCGCCCGTTCCGGTTCGCCGGGGCTTTGACCCCCTTTCGACCGGCACGCCGGACGCCCGAGAGCGGGAACTCATGCGCGGGTACTCATAACCGCGACCTCCTGCCCGCCCGGTGCCCGCCGCGATGCAGCATAACAGGAGGCTGATCATGAGCAAGGAGACCGCATACGTCGAGCAGATGAAGGCGCTGGGGATCTGGGACGACGCCTTCCGGGGCGCCGTGCACGATCTCGCCGTGCTGGAGCGGGAGCAGTCCAGGGCGCGGAAGGAATGGAAGGCAACGGCCGCGGACGGCGAGGCGCCCTCGATGCTGGACGGGCTCTATCAGCTCATCCTCCAGCAGGGCCGCGACATCGCGAAGCTGCGCGAGGCGCTCGGCATGACGCCGAAGGGCCTGCGCCGGATCCGCGGGGAGCTCGAGGCCGAGCGCAGGAACCGCGCGGACGAGGCGCCGAAGGTCCTGGACCTGGTGCGCGCCCGACACGCGAGCGGCGCATGACCGGCTCGCAGGAACCGCGGCTGTGCGTGGAGCCGGCGCGGACCGACAGCTACGGCGGCGACGCAGCGGAGCTCATGGCCGCCTACAGCTGCCCGCTGGACCCGTGGCAGCGGCGGATCGTCGACTGCTGGCTCGGTGTGGACGCCGCCGGACGGTATACGGTGACCAGCGCCGGTCTGTGCGTCCCGCGGCAGAACGGGAAGAACGTCTGCCTGGAGGCCCGGGAATTCTTCGGCCTGACCATCATGGGCGAGAAGATCCTGCACACGGCGCACCAGGTGCGCACGAGCAAGAAGAGCTTCCGCCGGCTTGCGGCCATGTTCACGGACGGCTCGCATCCGGAGATCACCGACCTGGTGAAAAACATCCGCTATACCAACGGCGAGGAGGCCATCGAGCAGGTCAACGGCGGGACGATAGAGTACTCGTCCCGCTCGCGGCAGGCCGCGCGAGGAATAGACGGTATCTCGCTGGTCGTGTTCGACGAGGCGCAGGAGCTGACGGACGACCAGCTAGACGCGATCATCGCAACGCTCGCCGCGTCGGCGGCGCTGTCCCGCCGGCTGCTGTATACCGGCACACCTCCCTACCCCAACGGTCCCGGGACCGTATGGCGAAAGCGCCGGATGGTCTGCACGCAGGTACCGGGCGAACATGACGCCTGGCACGAGTGGAGCATCGCCGCCGACGACTTGAACGGCGTCAGGCTGGACGACGCGACGCTCTGGTATATGACGAACCCCGCGCTCGGCGTGCGGCTGAGCGAGGATTTTACGCGGGAGGAGCTGCGAACGCAGTCCGCGGACGGCTTCGCACGGGAACGGCTGGGCTGGTGGTCGCCGGTGCTGGAGAAGATCGACGAGACCGCGATCCCGGCGGGAGCCTGGGACGCTTGCGCCAGCGACGCGCCGAAGCCGGAGGGCAAGACCGCCTACGGCGTCAAGTTCACGGCGGACGGCGCGGCCGTCGCCCTGTGCGGCGCGGTGCTGCCGCAGGACGGGCCGGCGCGCGTGTCGCTGATCGAGATGAAGCCGACCGGGCACGGGACGCAGTGGCTCGCCGACTGGCTGAATGCCAGGGCGAAGCGGGCGTCGGTCGTCGTGATCGACGGGCGCAACGGCGCGGACGTGCTGGTCGAGAAGATCTCCGACGCATGGAAGGCGAAGGACAGCGTGAAGCGCCCGACGGCGCGCGAGGTCGTCGCCGCGGTCTCGACGCTGACGAACGCGGTCAGCGAGAAAACGGTCACGTGGTACGACAAGCAGCCAGCGCTGCGCGAGAGCGCGGTAACGGCGGTCAGGCGCCCGCTGGCGGGCGGATGGGCCTTCGGCGGCGACAACAGCGCGCCGGTCGAAGCCGCGGCGCTCGCCCTGTGGGGCGTGAAAACGAGCAAACGGGATCCCAATCGCCGGCAGCGGGTCGGCTAACTCAAGGAGGTGGCGCGGATGCTGAATTTCATTTCGCCGACGAACGTCATCGGGCTGCCGGCGGAGGAGTATCCGAAGCTGAACAAGCTGTCGGAGGTGTTCCTGGCGCACCAGTCGGCGAACGCCGCCAAGAACCGGTATTACGAGGGCAAGATCAGCCTGGACTCCGTCAACCTCGGAATCGCGCTGCCGGAGGGGCTGCGCGGGCTTGAGGTCGGCTGCGCGTGGGGCGCGAAATGCGTGGACGTGCTGGCGGCGAGGAGCATGTTCGACGGTTTCGTCGGCGCGGACGGCGAGGACGTGCCGGAGCTGGACGAGCTCGTCGTCAACAACCGGCTGGTCGGCCAGTACAGCTACGCCTGCCGCGACGAGCTGAAGCTCGGCGCGACGTTCGCCACACTCTCGAAGGACAGCACGGTGGGCTGCAAGATCCGGTTCCACAGCGAGCAGACGGCCGCGGCGCTCTGGAACGGCGACCTCGGGCGCATCGACTGCGGCTTCGCGATCATCGACACGGCGCCGGACAACGGCACGCAGTCCTGGTCTCCGTCGCTGATCTATTACTACACCGACACCGCGGTCTGGGCGCTGCGGCGCCAGGGCGGCATGTGGACGGCGCGCGCGTATCCGCAGCGCATGGGGCGCCCGCTCATGGAGCCGCTGGTGTGGAACGCCACGTCGGACAAGCCATTCGGCCGCTCCCGCATCAAGGAGCCAGTGCGCCGGCTGATCGACGGCTACGTCCGCACGATCGCGAACGCGACGATCGGGCTCGAATTCTCGACCGCTCCGCAGAAGTATTTGCTTGGGCTCACCGACGAGCAATACGATATCGTCATCAACCAGAAGTTCCGGCAGTACGTCGGGAACCTGCTGGCGGCAACGGACAACCCGGACACCGGGGCCCAGGTCCGCTTCGGGCAGCTCGCCCAGGGCAACATCACGCCGCACGTAGACATGCTGCGGCTGCTGGCGACGCAGTTCTCGGCGGCGACGGGCCTGACCGTCACCGACACGGGCGTCGTCAACGACGCGAACCCGAGCAGCAGCGACGCGATTCTCGCGCAGTCGCAGACGCTGGTCGCGATGGCCGAGCAGCTGAACACCGGGAACGGCGCCTCGCTGCGGACGATCGCGCAGATGGCGCTCGCGATCTCGCACGACACCAATCTGGACGGGCTGACGGACGCGGAGCGGGACGTCGTGGCGCATTTCAAGAACCCCGCCATGCCGTCCGTCAGCGTGACGGCGGACGCCGCGATCAAGGTCGCGAGCGCGCGGCCAGCCTTCGCGCAGACGGACACGTTCCTCGAGATGCTTGGTTTCGACAAGGCCGACGTCCGGCGGATCCGGGCGCAGGAGCAGCGGGCGCGCGCCGTGCAGCTGCTGGAGGAGCTGGAGGCTGAGACGGAGACCGGCGGGGATCAGGCATGACGATCTCCAACAGATCCTGGATGGATTACATCGCGCGGCTTCGGCGCGTGAACGACGCGGCGGCTGACAAAATGTCGACGTATCTCGAAACGCACAACGTCGCGACGGACGCCGGACGGCAGGCGCTGCTGGATTACGCCTACGGGATCAGCACGCAGTACGGCGAGGCGGCGGCGGAGCTGGCGTGCGAGATGTACGACGCGGCCGGCGCGCTGTCTGGCCTGACGCTCCCGCCCGCGGAGCCGGCGGAGCCGGCGGGCTATCGGGAGGTCGCCAGGGCCGTCACCGGCACCATGAAAAGCGGAAACGCGGAAACGGTCTCCGGCTCGGTCGCGCGGCTGGTCAAGCGGACGGCGGCGGACACGACGCTGCAAAACGCGCGGCGCGACGGCGCGGAGTTCGCCTGGATCCCGCACGGCGACACCTGCGCCTTCTGCCTGGCCATCGCCTCGCGCGGGTGGCAGAACGTGAGCGCGAAAACGCTGAAGAAGGGGCACGCGGAGCACATCCACGCCAACTGCGACTGTAATTACGCCGTGCGCTTCGACGAAAGCAGCGGCGTCGCCGGCTACGACCCCGACGCGCTGCTGGAGCAGTATCAAGCCGCGGAAGGCGCCACGCCGCAGGAGAAGATCAACTCTCTGCGCCGCGCGCAGTACGCCGAGCGCAAGGACGAGATTAACGCACAGAAGCGGGCGGCGTACGCAGCGAAGATTCAAAAAAAGAAAGCATTGCATGACGGCGAGGAAAGTAGTATTCTTAGCAACAGAGGCGCGATCCTTTTGTCAAAGAACGCTGGGGATAGCATTCAGCCCAAAAGCATTCAAGGCGATTATCAGGACTTTCTTCCGATCGATTTGTCAGAAGAGGAACGGAAATGGCTTAAAGATCTGAATGAACTCGCCAAGAATACGAGCGAAGAGCATGGGTTTGCAGCATATCAAGGGGGCAGGACCCAGATTCAGACAAACCACGACCATAATAGTGTTTCGATCGGTATTCCGGCAGATGTTCAGCACGTCAAGGCATATCATAGCCATACGGATGACTCGGTAATATCCCCAGCAGATATTCTAAATACGGTATTGAGAGAGAACGTTGATAGAGAGTATGTCATATCACAAAACGGTGACGTTTGGATTCTCGATTATACGAACGGTATACGGCCAGATAGAAAAACTCTTGAAGACGGCTTAATTATGTGCGGAAAAGACGCCAGTATAGCGCTGTCAGATGATCCGGAATATGACAATTGGTCGTATGAAGAAAGATATTACATGCTCGGTCGAGAAAAGATGCTAAGAGTTGCTCGGCTGTTTGAATGGGGACTCATGGGAGGAGCAATCAATGGATAATAAGTATAAAGCACTATTCACAAACGACATGACCGATAAGCAGATATGGCTCCGCTATTTCGAGGTTTCTGATCATTTGGAAAAGGGCTCCCAAGATTACAACGAGCTTTTGGAAGCCACTTTAGAAGCTTCCAGAGAAGCTCTTGAGCGATTTCAAGCCAAAGCAAAAACCATCGAGCAAGAGTATGCAAAAAAAGGGTTGGGAGTCATTTGCTGCAGTTAGAGCACAATCGCTGAACATTGAAAAAATACCATCAAGGACTGAGCGGCAAGGGTGGATCGGATGTCAAAGGATGATTATCATGTGATCGTTTATCAGATCCTTGCTTATCTCTATACGCAGCTCAAGGCCGGCGAAGCGGTCGATCCGAATCTTCTGTCGCCGGGAAGCAGGTATCTGAATATAAACGAGCGCTATTGGACGTTCATCATGGAGAACCTGCTGAATGATTCCATAATCTCCGGCATCGCGATAACGGCCCCATGGGGAGGGGAAAAAGTCGTCATGAACCTGGAGAAGGCCATGATAACGCCGAGAGGGATCGAATATCTGATGGACAACTCGTTTTTGAACAGAGCAAAGGAATTGCTGAAAGACGCTAAGGCGATCGTGCCCTTTGTGTAAGGGCGCTGTGAGAGAATACTCATCAAGGCCAGAGCCGTTCAAGGCCCGCGCCGACGTTCTTCCCGGTAGGGGGAGCACGCCGGCGCGGGCTTTTTCTTTACAGTGGAGGTAAACCGGGGCATGAAATACATCATCATGTGCGGCGGCGCCTACAAGGACTGGGAGAAGCCGCGGCAGCTCATCGAGATCTGCGGGGAGCCGATCGTCGCGCGGACCATCCGGCTGCTGCACGAGGCGGGCGCGCACGATATCGCGATCAGTACGAACGGATTCGATTTCTCGCGGTTCGGCGTGCCGGTGCTGACGCATGAGAATGATTTCATCGTCCGGAAGGACGGCATCGAGGGCGCGTGGGTGCACGCTTTTTACCCGACGGACGAGCCGGCGTGCTACCTGATGGGCGACGTAGTCTACTCGCCGGAGGCGATCCGGACAATCGTCGAAACGGAGACGGACGACGTCCTGTTCTTCGCATCGGCTCCCCCGTTCTCGCCGCTGTTCATCAAAAAGTGGGCGGAGCCTTACGCGTTCAAGGTCGCCGACCAGAAGCGCTTCCGCGCCGCGGTCGATTACGTGGCCGCGAGCGTCGGGTCCGGGATCTTCCGCCGGCACCCGATCGCATGGGAGCTGTGGCAGGTGCTGATCGGGCACGACGTGCGGGAGATCGATTACGACACGGCGACGGCGATCAACGACTACACCTGCGACGTCGACGAGCCGGAGGACGCCGCGAGACTGGAGGAGATCCTGTGCGGATCATGATCCACGCGAGCCCGGCGCGGCTGTGGTACGTGACCGGCTGGCTCGTGCCGGAGCTGCGGCGCCAGGGCGTCGAGACGGTGGACGTCTGGAACGACGCCGAGCGGAAGGGCAACCTGCGCTCCTGCCGGGAGAGCTTCGCGTCCTGCGTGGGAGACGGCGACACCTGGCACCTGCAGGACGACGTGCTGCCGGCGTCGGATTTCGCGGAACGGGCGCGGGCGCTGGACGGCTTCCGCGGCGTCGTGTGCGGCTTCGTGAACGAGGTCGCGGGACCTGACGCCAACATGACCGGCGAGCAGCGCGCCGGGAACATCTGGTACTCCTTCCCCTGCGTCCGCATCCCGAACGCGCGGGCGCGCGCCTTCTCGGCGTGGATCCGCGACGGCGGGGACGGTGGCGCGCAGGCGCGTGATTTCATCGACCGGGGCCTGGGAGACGACTGGTTCTTCCTGCGGTATCACGAGATGTACTACTCGCAGGAGACCGTATACCACTGCAGGCCCTGCCTCGTGGAGCATATCGACATCCATCTGGGCGGCTCGCTGTGCACGCCCTTTCGGGGATACTGGGCGCGCGCGGCCTACTGGGACGAGCCGGAGCGCGTCGAGGATGTCGCGGAATGGATCAAGACCCACCGGCCGGAAAGCGTCTGATCCGGACGCCCGGGACGGAGGGATTTGATAACGATTTGGGCGGGATCCCGTAAAACTATCACGGACGGCGGATGCGACCCGCGTCACCAAAGCGTAGCCTATCACGAAAGGAGCAGATCATGAAGCGCACCGACATCACCGCATTGTTCCCGCAGGCCACGGACGAGCAGATCAAAAAGCTGATGGACCTGAATGGCAGCGACATCAACGAGGCCAAGAAGGGCGGCGACGAGCTCAAATCGCAGCTCGAAAAGGCTCTTGCCGAGCTGGAGGCCGCCAAGAAGGCCAGCGCGGGCGCGCCGAGCCCCGACGAGCTGAAGAACGCGCAGGACGCTGCCGCGAAGCTTGAAAAGGAGCTGACGCAGATGAAGCTCGCGAACCAGTTGCGCGAGCTGCGCGAGACCGTGGCGAAGGAGAAGGGCGTGCCGGCGGAGCTGCTGACCGGCGAGAGCGAGGACGCCTGCAAGAAGCAGGCCGACGGGATCCTCGCCTACGCCAAGAGCCAGCAGGGCTATCCGCAGCTGCCCGACGGCGGCGAAGCCGGCGCTTCGTCGCAGGGCGCCGCGCGCGACAGGTTCGCCGCGTGGGCGCAGGGAAAAATCTGACGTTTGAAAGGAGCATAACATTATGCCTACCGGTATCCAGACCAACAGGACCGCGATCACTCTGCCGACCGACCTCTCGCAGGAGGTCATGCAGGTCGCCCGCGGCCAGAGCGCGATCATGCAGCTCGCCACCCGCATCAATCTCCCGGGCCGCGGCCTGTCCATCCCGACGATCACCGGCGATCCCGAGGCCGCGTGGGTCGACGAGACGGGCGCCAAGCCGGTCAAGAACCCCGGCGTCGGCATGAAGGTCATGAAGGGTTACAAGCTCGCCGTGATCCTGCCGTTCTCCAATGAATTCCGCCGCGACCTCGCCTCGCTGTACGACAACATCGTCGCGCGGTTGCCGGGCGCGCTGGCGCAGAAGTTCGACCAGACCGTCATCGGCGCCGTCGACAAGCCCGGCGACAATTTCGACAACCTCTCCACCGCGACGGCGCAGAGCATCGTCAAGAGCGTGAGCGCCACCGAGTACGACGGCCTCGTCGCCGCGTATGCGGACGTCTCCGCCGCCGGCGGCGTCGTCAACGGCGTCGCGCTGTCGCCGCAGGCGCAGGGCATCCTGCTCGCCGCCTGCGACACCACGGGCCGCCCGCTCTTCGTCAACTCCGTCGCGGACGGCGCGATCCCGCGCATCCTGGGCGTTCCGACCTACTCCGGCCGCGGCATCTACAAGGCCGGCACAGCCGGCGAGGGCTCTACGCCCGGCACACCCGCCGTCGTGGGCGTCGTGGGCGACTGGACGCAGGCGATGTACGGCTTCGCGCAGGATATCGACATCTCGTTCAGCGACCAGGCGACGCTGACCTATCTCGACGCCAGCAACCAGAGCGTCACCATCAACCTCTGGCAGCGGAACATGTTTGCCGTGAGGGCCGAGTTCGAGGTCGGCTTCATCGCGAACGTCAGCATGTTCAACCGCCTGACCGGCGCGACGCCGGTGTCCTGAGCCATGATCCGCATGGTCAACCGCCTGACCGGCGGCGACATGTGGGTCCACGAGGACCGGGTGGAGGCGTATCTCGCGGCGGGCCACCGGCTCGCTGCGGCGCCCGCGCCCGACAAGCCGGTCAAGCGCGAGGCTGCGGAGCCGCAGCCCGCAAAAAAGAGCGCGAAACGCGGAAAGTGAGGCGATCGGGATGGCCGCATACGCAACGGTACAAGACGTGCAGGACCGCATGACGCGGACCATGACGGAGGACGAGCAGGCCGTCTGCGGGAAGCTGCTGGACGACGCGGCGGTCGTCATCGACACTTGCAACAGCGAAGCGCCCGCGGACGCCAAGAAGGTCGTCAGCTGCCGGATGGTCATCCGCGCCATCGGCGCCGGAGACGCGAGCGGCTATCCCATCGGCGCGACGCAGGGCAGCATGACGGCTCTGGGCTATACGCAGAGCTGGACGAACTCCAGCGGCGGAAGCAACGGCGAGCTGTATCTCGAACGGCTCGAGAAGAAGCTGCTCGGCGTCGGCAACCGGGTCGGCTCGTACTCGCCGGCGCAGGAGCTGGTCCCGCAGCCGCTGCCGGAGGTGCCGGCATGATCCGCGGCACGACCGTGACGCTCTACGAGCGAACGCAGTCCGGCACGGACGCCTTCAACCGGCCCGTCTGGACGGAGACGCCCGTGACGGTCGACAACGTCCTGGTCGGCGAGCCGACGACGGACGAGGCGGCCGCAGCGACGGATCTCTTCGGGAAGAAGCTGCTTTGCTGGCTCGCGCTCCCGAAGGGCGACGCGCACGACTGGACCGACAGCCGCGTGGAGTGGACGGATCCCGCAGGGCGGACGGTGACGGTGCGGACCTTCGGCTTCCCGCTTGCCGGGATCGAGGCGGATGTGCCCGGGCCGTGGCACGTCAAGCTGCGCTGCGAAGCGTTCGGCTCGTGAGGAGGACGGCATGATCGAACAGACTGTGATCGAATTTCTCGACACGTACGTGCCGTGCTACGGCGAGACGCCCGGGGAACCTCCCGAGGACGGGCTTTTCTGCGTCGTCGAAAAGACGGGCGGCGGCGTCGTCTCGCCGGGGATCCGGGAGGCGACGATCGCCGTGCAGTGCTGCGCGCCGTCGCTCGCCGAGGCCGCGGAGCTGTGCGAGGACGTCGTCGGCTGGATGGACGGCCTGGCAACGCTGCCGGACGTGGCGCGGTGCGCGCTCAATTCCAGCTACAACCACACGGACGACCGGAAGAAGCAGTACCGCTATCAGGCGGTCTTCGCCGTCGTCTATTATTGAGGAGGATAGGATCATGTCTCAAACTGCAAGCAACGTCAGCGCGAGCAAGCCGCCCGTCGGCGGCGCTCTTTCCCGCGCGGTCACCGGCACCACGCTGCCGACCGACGCCACCACCGCGCTCGCCGCGGCCTTCAAGGGGCTCGGCTATATCAGCGAGGACGGCGTGACGAACTCCCGCGGCCTCAGCGTCACCGACATCAAGGCTTGGGGCGGCGATACCGTGCTGTCGGCGCAGGATTCCGTCACCGACACGTTCCAGATGACGCTGATCGAGGCGACCAATATCGACGTGCTCAAGGCCGTATACGGCAGCGGCAACGTCACGGGCACGTTCGCCACCGGGATCTCCGTCAGCGCCAACGCGGACGAACAGGAGGAGGCCAGCTGGGTCATCGATATGGTGCTCAAGAATTCCGCGCTCAAAAGGGTCGTAATCCCCTGCGGGAAGATCACCGCCATCGAGGACATCACTTACGCGGACAGCAGCGCCATCGGCTACGGCATCACGATCACCGCCATGCCGGATTCCAGCGGAAACACGCATTACGAGTACATCAAGGCCGCGTCCAGCGGCACCTGAGGGAGGAGATCCGCATGATCACGGGAACGACGTCCGGTGGGTTCACGTACCGCGTGCCGGACGGCATCAAAAAGGATTACCGCTTCCTGCGCGCCTATAAAAAGCTGCGCTCCGGCAGAACGGAGCAGCAGCTCGACGGTGCGCTGGAGATGGTCGCCTGCGTATTCGGGGACGAGGCCGAAGAGGACCGGTTCCTCCAGTTCCTCGCCGACGAGCACGGGCGCGCGGACGTCGAGACCGTGTTCCGGGAGCTCGGCGAGATCATCGCAAAGGCGTCCGAGGAGGACGACGACGTAAAAAAATCGTAGCCCTTGCCGCTGCGGCGGCGCTGGACGAGGACGCCCTGATCTGCGATCTCGCGGAGACCTACGGGGTGCTCGATTACGAGGCGCTGCCGCCACGCACGGCGGCGGCGCTTTTCGCAGGCCTCCGGGACGACGCGCGGATCATGCTGCGGCTCGCCGGCGCGAAGAACGGGACCGACAGGCTGCTGCGTGCCTGCATCGCCGACCGGCTCGGGCTGCTCGTCTGGGCGAAGACGGAGGACGGGCGCCGCGCACGGAACCGGCCGCAGTCGCTCGTCGAGCTGCTGACCGGGGATGCGGCGGAGCATGGCGGTGTGAAGGCGTTCGCCGACGGCGAGGCGTTCGAGGCGGCAAGGGCGAAGCTCCTGCAGGAGGCGTAGCAATGGCGAAGGTCAAGGTCGTGCTGAATCTGAAAGGGATCAACGAGCTCATGAAGGGCCCGGAGATCCAGGGCGCGCTGCATGAGGCCGGTCAGGCCGTCGCCCGGGCCGCTGGGGACGGCTTCGACAGCGAGACGCATCTCGCCAGCTTCGTCGCGATCGAGAACGTCTTCCCGACGACACAGAAGGCGGCCTACGACGAGATCGAGAACAACCGGCTGCTGAAGGCCGCCGGGGCGGTCGGGCTGTTCATGGACAAGCCGCGCATGAAATTCTGACACACCGGAGGGGGTGTTTTGATTGTCTGAGGTCGCAAAGGCGTATATCCAGCTCGTCCCGAGCGCACAGGGCATCCAGGGAGCAATCGCGAAGGAGCTCGGCAGCGAGGCGGAAAGCGCCGGCGCAAGCGCGGGCGGCAGCTTTTCCAAGGCGTTCGGCGGGGCAATCGGCACCGTCGGCAAGGTCGCAGCCGGCGCGATCGCGGCTGCCGCGGCTGCCGCCGCGAAGCTCGCCAGCGACGCGATCCATAATTACGCCGATTACGAGCAGCTGGTCGGCGGCGTGGATACGCTGTTCAAGGGCAGCTCGGAAAAGGTGCAGGAATACGCGTCGAACGCATACAAGACCGCCGGGATGTCGGCGAACAAGTACATGGAGACCGTCACTGGCTTCAGCGCATCGCTGCTGCAGTCGCTCGGCGGCGACACCGAGAAGGCCGCAGACGTCGCCGACATGGCGATCTCGGACATGGCGGACAACGCCAACAAGATGGGCACCTCGATGGAGTCCATCGAGAACGCATATCAGGGCTTCGCAAAGCAGAATTATACCATGCTCGACAACCTGAAGCTCGGCTACGGCGGCACCAAGCAGGAGATGGAGCGGCTGCTGGAAGACGCGTCCAAGCTCTCCGGCGTCGAATACGACATCAACAGCCTGAGCGACGTCTATGAGGCGATCCACGTCGTCCAGAACGAGCTCGGGATCACGGGTACGACGGCGAAGGAGGCCGGAGAGACCATCAGCGGTTCCGTCGCCTCCATGAAGGCCGCCTGGGAGAATCTCGTGACCGGCATCGCAGACCCAGATGCGGATCTTGGCGATCTCGTGAGCAAATTCGCGGACAGCGCGGCAACGGCAGCGAAAAACATCCTGCCGGCCATCAAGGAGGCGCTAAACGGCATCGGGCAGCTCATATCGGAACTGGCGCCGGTCATCACCGACGCGCTGCCGGGGCTCATCAAGGACGTGCTGCCGGGGCTGGTCGACGCCGCGCTGGCGATCGTGCAGGCGATCGTCGATACTCTGAACGATGAGGACGCCGTAGATACGATAGTAGATGCAGCGGTCGATATCGTAATCACGCTCGCAGACGCGCTGGCGAAAAATATCGATAAGATTGTTAGCGCGGTGGCCAAAATTATTGTTGCGTTGATCGAGAAGCTCACGGATGAAGAAACGCTAGAGGCGATCATTGATGCCGCGATCGATCTGATAATCGCGCTGGCCAAGGGACTGGTAGACGCCACCGAGAAAATTATAGAGGCGCTTGCAAAAGTCCTCGTAAAGATTCTTTACGAAATCGGCGAATGGGAAAGCAAAATGATAGACGCCGGTAAAAATCTAGTAAAAAAGATCGGGGAAGGAATCGCAAACGCGGCTCGCAGCGCATTTCAGTGGGGACGGGATTTGATCGATAATTTCGTGCAGGGCATCAAGGACAAGGTGCAGGCCGTCGTCGACGCCGTCAAGGGCGTCGCGGAGAAGATCAAGGAATATCTCGGCTTTTCGGAGCCGGAACTCGGGCCGCTCAGCAATTTCCACACGTTTGCGCCCGACATGATCGACCTCTTCGCGCAGGGCATCCGGCAGGGCATGACCGACGTCGAGAATTCCGCGCTGCTGTTCGCGAACACCGTGAGCGGAGCGATGCAGGGCGCACTCGTCAGCGATCCGGGTCTTGCGCTGGCCACCGCGGGCGGCTTCGCGCAGACCGCTCCCATACAGTCGGCGTCTGCGACTGGCGGCGATATCGTCATCAATCTCACCAGCACAATCGACGGGCAGGTGCTCGCTCGGAACCAATATCGCTATAACCGCGCCGAGAACAACCGCATCGGCCCTCATGCGATCCGCTGAAAGGAGGCGTAGCAGATGGCTTTGATTCGTTTGCCGCTGGTTATCAACGGCACCGACTTTTCGATCGCTGTGAAGCGCCTCGGCTATCAGGTGACGTACGAGGATCGACAGGGAGAAAACGCGACATTTCTTCTCAGCGGCGACGAGTATCTCGACGTGCTGACCTCTCGGCCAATTATCACATGGCCGCTCAATATGCTGTGGGCCGACGAGCTGGCGGCGCTCAAAGCGGCGATCCGCGCGAAGATCTACGTGCCCGTGTACTATTTTGACACGGACGCGGGAGAGGGCAAGATCGGCCAATTTCATGGCACGATTGGCACGGAGAGCATCGGCCTGATAGACAGCCGCGGCTACGCCTTTCGGGACGGAGCCGTGCTGACGCTGAGATCGAGGTGATCGGATGAGCTATCAGGATAACGCGCTTCCGAATACCTTGACCATCGGCGATCCCGCGGCGCCGACGCTCGTCCTGCACAATCGCAGCTCAGACGGCAACGGCGACGGCATCGTCCAGATCGGCGGCGTGTTTGGGGTGGACGTCGTGGGCGATACGCTCAGCATCGACGAGGTGGACGCGACGATCCAGTACGGGCGCGAGCCGGACGTGGGGATGACGGTATACGAGGTGTATTTGGATCCCAACAACGAGATCTACGTCGGCCCGGACGACGGCATCTACTCCCGCCTCCTCGCATCGGCTCCCGACGGAACGCGCGGCGCTCTCGTGGACGTGCGGCTGCTGCCCTACGGCACGCCGGTACGCTGGGAGTGCGACGCGAGGACAATCGCGGCTTTTTATCTCAAAAGCATCCATCGCGTCGGGAAAACCCTATATCGCCTCGTCGCCACCAGCGGCGTCGGCCTGCTGGATAACGACATGCACCTCGGAGGCCTCTATAACGGCGAGACCTTCGCAGCTGTCGCGGCAGATATCATCGGCGGGCGTTTTCCAGTTACCGTGGTGGACGCGCTGGCTGGACAGGCCGTTTACGGATGGCTGCCTTATGATACCAGACGAAACAACCTGCATCAACTGTTGTTTGCGTTCGGCGCTGCACTCCGGCGGACCCCGGCGGGCGAGGCTCAGATCGCGTTTTTATCTGCATCGTCGCCGCAGCCCGTGCCGGATGACCGCGTCACCTCCGGGGGCGATGTGAGCTATGAGGATCAGGCGACTCGTGTGGAGATCACGGAGCACAGCTTTTTCCAGACGGTGGAGGACGAGGAGGTCACGCTCTTTGACAACACCGAAGATAATACACCGGCGAGCCGCACGCCTGTCTATTTTTCGGCAGGCGGCCCCGTCTACGGGCTGACAACAACCGGCACGCTGGTCATCGAAGACGACGGCGCGGCGTTCGGCGTCAACTACGCGATCATTACCGGCGTCGGGACGCTGACCGGCAAGATCTACTCGCATAACACGAGGATCGTCTCGGAGTCCGTACCGGGGACGCCCGTCCAGCCGATAGTGCGAGATGTTACGGACTACACGCTTATCAATTTCCGCAACAGCCTCAACGTAGCGCTCAGGGTTTTTGAGTATTATCAAAGCGCAAGGACGATCAGCGCGTCTATGGCTGTCGAAGGCGAGCGGTGCGGCGATATCCTGAGCCTTACCGATCCGTTTTTAGAGCCGATGACGGCTTTTTTGGAGAGCATTTCCGTTAACGCCAGCACAACCCTATGGGGGCCTGCGCGGCTGATCGAGGGCTACACGCCGCGGCATCACGGCAACGGCGCGACCGGCTCGACCACGCTGACAGGCTCCGGGACGTGGACGGCTCCGTTTTCGGGTACGTTGCAATATGTCCTCATTTCTGGCGGACAGGGCGGGCAGGCTGGCAGCGACGGCCAGGATGCGCAGCCGTTTGTGGTTGCCAGCAGCACCGGCACGCTGCCGAATCGAAGCAAGTGGTACGCGAAAAAAGAGGCCGTTATCGGCATCGCTTTCGGAGGAGCTGCCGGG
>JAEEGL011454411.1_pt1 | contig 17858 bp, 21 predicted proteins | sample 9134231 | NCBI WGS metagenome assembly JAEEGL01 (sample SAMN16246548, study PRJNA631951) | gut metagenome | biome: gut microbiome; feature: rumen; material: fiber-attached | host: Bos | place: Iran: Karaj | collected 2018-10 | reverse complement strand
TTATGTTTGGTAATCCTGAAACAACTCCTGGTGGAAGAGCATTAAAGTTCTATTCAACAATTAGATTAGATGTTAGAAGAAGTGAACAAATAAAAGTAAATGGTGATGTAGTTGGAAATAGAACTGTAATTAAAGTAGTTAAGAATAAAGTTGCACCTCCATTTAAAACTGCAGAAGTTGAAATAATGTATGGAGAAGGAATATCTAGAGCTGGAGAAGTAGTTGATATTGCTTCTAATATGGGTATTATTGATAAGAGTGGTGCTTGGTTTAGTTATAAAGGCGAAAAGATTGGCCAAGGAAAAGAAAATGTTAAATTAGTATTCAAAGAAAATCCTGAATTGTTTAAAGAAATAGAAGATAAAGTAAGAGCAGATTTATTCGGTGTTGCTCAAAAAGATGAAAGTAAAAAAGGTGACTAAAAGTCATCTTTTTTGTTATAATGAATTTAGAAGGATATGGTAGTATGAATATTGAAGAAAGATTAAATAATTTGGATGAAAGATTAGCTAAAATTGAAAAGATTGAAAAGAGAAGAAAAATAGCTAGAACTATTAGTTATATTTTTAAAAGTATATATATTGTAATTTTAATTGTTTTGGGTATAAAAGTTTATTCTTTATATAAAGAGTTTAAAGATGAACTTAAGTATTTGGATGAAATAAAAGAAGAAATAAATGATGTTGAAGATTTCTTAAATGGAAAGATTGATGGATTTCAAGGTTTGTTCAATTAAAAAAACGTGGATATTTCCACGTTTTATTTTACCATTGTTCAGGTACACTATATGTTGAACTATCAAAAGCTAATATTGGATAGAATACTATAGGTAATAATATTAACCCTACTGCAAATCCATCACTCTTGCCAAATGCTTTTGTTAGCCTAATAGCTGTTAGTATTGAGAATACAAACATTATTATTCCACCTACAAATGGAATAAATCCTAGGAATACAAACCAACCTGGAAAACCAACAACTTCATACATTACCCAGCTATTGTATACTGGAATAATTGCTTCCCAACCATTTTTACCAGCTTTAAGGAATATTTTCCATAGAGAAATAATTCTTACTGTAAGTGCTATTAATCCAACAACTAAAATTATTCCCCAAATAGCAAATATTACTGCAAAAACTGCACTATCGAAATCGTCATCAACTCTAGTATAGCTTTCATATGGGTTTTCAACTTCATTCCAATCATATCCAGTAGTATCATATTCACTAGTAAGACCATAATCACTTGTTATTTCGTAATCCATTTTTACCTCCTTAATCTATTTAAATTTTATCATATATGTCATATTTTATACAATAATGTCAGTAAAATTTTGCGTATATATATGTTAAAAGCCTTTCATTTTTAGTATAATTATTGTAGGTGAATTAAATGGTTGTAAAAAAATTTAATTATTTTAGATTTTTTACTTTTATTGCTGTTGTTATTGCTATTATTATTGCAATTGTTTTAGCAATAGTTTTTACTGTGAAACATTTTAATTATAAAAAATCAAATGAATTCAAATTATTAACAATTGGATATTCTGAAAGTGAAGTTGAAACTATTGAGAATAAACTTAATGAAGAGCAAATATCAAAGATTCTTACAATGGATTATAATGATATGCTAGTAAGTTTATTAAATGAAAAGTATTTCTTATTTGATAATTTAGAAAAATATGTAGAATATAAAAAACAAAATAAAGATATGGACTTTATAAAAGTTGTTGCTATAATAAATACTGAGGCAAATATTGACTGGATTGATGAAGAGAGGGAAACTGATACTTCTAAAAATGAGTTAATGCTTGTTAATAGATTATATGGACTTAGTTCTGATTATGAGGTTGAGGATGTTGTAGATGTTCCTGCTAAGTATGCTTATTCAGGTAAAAAACTTAGTGAGAGTATTTTAGAACCACTTGAAAGATTGTGCGATGATGCCAGAGAGAATGGTTATACTTTTGTAGTTTCTGATGGATATAGATCATATAAAGAACAAGAGAAACTTTATAATTCATATGCTAATAGCTATGGAAAGAGTGAAGCAGATAAATATGTTGCTAGACCTGGACACTCAGAATATGAAACTGGATTATCATTTGATTTACAGCCATATAATAAAACATTTAAAGATCCTAAATTAAGTGAAGAATACTTGTGGCTTAGAGAAAATGCTTATAAATATGGTTTTATATTTAGATTTGAAGCAGATAAAGAATATTTAACTGGATTTAGGGAATACACATGGAGACTTAGATATGTAGGAGAAGAGGCTGCATATATGATATATAATGAAAATATATGTTTTGAAGAATACTATGCTTATTTTGTTAGGGGGAATAAATAATGGATGACAAAAAAATAGTTGTTTTAGGTGGAGGAACTGGACAATCAGTTTTATTAAGTGGACTTAAGAAATTTCCATTTGATATTACTGCAGTTGTTAGTGTTTGCGATGATGGAAAAAGTACCGGTAAATTAAGAGAAGAATTTAATGTACCAGCTATGGGAGACATTAGAAGAGTCTTAATTGCTTTATCTGAAACAGAAGAAGTAATAGAAAAACTATGTAATTATAGATTTAGCACTAATGGTAATTTTGATGGACATACAGTTGGTAATATAATACTTACTGGTCTTACTGATATATTTGGTAGTATGTCTGAAGGTATTAAACAAATTACTAAGATTCTTAATTTAAAAGGAACAGTACTTCCACTTACTGATGAATGTATTACATTAGTTGGTGAAATGGAAGATGGTAGTATTGTTAATGGAGAACATAATATTACTTTAAGTGATAAAAAGATTAAAAGAGTGTTTTATAAAAAACAACCTAAAGTAAATAAAGAAGTTATTAAAAAGATTAAAGAAGCAGATGCTATTGTTTTAAGTATGGGTAGTGTATTTACTAGTATTATTCCAAATCTTCTTTGTAAGAAAGTTATTGAAGCTATTGATGAGAGTAATTCTAAAATAATATATGTTTGTAATTTATTTACTCAACCTGGTGAAACTGATGGATTTAAAGTAAGTAATCACATTAATCTATTAAATTCATATTTAGGTAAGAAAAAGATTGATGCTGTTATTACAAACAGTGAAAAAATTAATAAGAGATTACTTAAGAAATATGAAACTCAAGAGCAAAAGGATTTAGTTTTAAATGATGAGGAAAATATTAAGATTAATAATATTCAAAAGCCTCTTGTAACACTTGCTAGTGATGGCACTTTGAAACATGATAGTGTTAAATTAGGATTAGAAATAATGAATTACTTGACTAGATAATTGACACTGGTTTGACAAAATTTACATTTTATGGTATAATTATAGTCGTTGAAGGGGAGTAGTTCCTAAGTAATTAGAACTAATTCGTCATGCCAATACGTTAAGTATTCGGATTAGAATAAGAACAAGACTTTCACATTAATATGTGGAAGTCTTTTTTGATTTCAAAGGAAGGGGGAATTGAATATGGACTTTAATTATTTTGATTTCATTTGTTTTGGAGAGGAGAGTTTTTTAGCTCCACTTATTGGTATTATTTTAACACCTGTGTTATTTCCTTTATATATTGTACTTAAGGCTATAATGATCTTAATAGAATTCTTAGGTGATGTATTTAGTAGTTTATTTACTTCAAATAAGAATAAAACTAAAGAAGAACCCGAATTAGTAGTAAAAGAAGAAACTGAAAATGTAGATTATTCTAAAAAAGAAGCATTAGCTAAAGAAATTGAAAGATTAAAAACAGAAAAGAATAATATTGAAAGACAAATAAGAGCAAAAGAGTTAGAAACTCAAACCATTACAAATGAACAAGAATATCAAGAAGAACAACAAGATACAACTAGTATGAAATTAGAATTAAGATAAAAAAATACATTTTTTCTTGACTTTAGGCACTTTGATATGGTAGTATTAATATGCTTGATTATTATCAAGTGCCTACCTAATGGGGGATTAGCTCAGTTGGCTAGAGCATCTGCCTTGCACGCAGGAGGTCGCGGGTTCAAGTCCCACATCCTCCACCATTATGAAAAATAAACTCATAATTGAGTTTTTTTTTATTTATTTTTATTGTATAATTATTGTAGATTAAATAAGGTAGTGATAAGAATGATAAGGGAAAAAAAGAAGAAAAATATTTTTTTATTTTTTATAAAGATGCTAGCTATATTTATGGTTATAGATTTATTTATGATGTTAGCGGCAAATTTTTTAACTGAATCTACATTACTTTATAAATATGGTAAAGATTTACTAGTTGAAATGTTTTATATACTTGCTATTTTAGTGGTCATGCTTTTATTTAAAAATGCATATGTGTTTACCGATAGGAGAGAAAGATTTTGGAATGGAGTTACTCTTGCTATACCATTATTAGTAGTAGCTTTATATAATTTTGGTAATAGTATAATGGACTTAGGTGGTTTTTCTATTTCAAAATTTATTAATGTATTAATATTAAGTATTTTTATTGGTATTGCAGAAGAGTTTTTATGTAGAGGTTGGCTTCAGAATGAGTTTTTAGAACGTTTTTCTACAAATAAAAAAGATATTGTTAAGTCAATAATACTAGCTTCATTTATATTTGGCTTCATGCATATATGGAATTTAAGAAGTCAATCTTTGTATGTGACTATTTTACAAATAGTTAATGCAACATCAATTGGCATTTTACTTGGTACCATCTATTATAAGACTAAGAATATATGGTCTGTTATATTTTTACATTCATTTTATGATTTTGCAATATTCTTAGGAGAAATGAATTTAGTTAAAGATTGTACATATGGAGTACCAACCGCAGGGATAATGATTGTTGATATTGTTGGTTGTATTTTAACTAGTTTGCTTTGGTTATTATGTGCAAAATATGTATTTAATAAAATAGATTTTGATGGTGAACAAGTATCTTTAAAGAAAAAGAATAAAATAAATAATATTACATGTACTGCTATGGTTATTGTATTTATATTATTACTTGTGCCTCTTGAAAGATTTGTACCTGAATATGATGATTATAAGACTTGTTATACTTATATTGAAATAGATAGATTCTCTGAATATGAGGTACATTATCCAAATTATAATAAATATACTATTAAATATACTGAATCTTCTGATGAAGAATTAGAAGGATTACCTAGTTCTTTAATAGGTAATAAATATGAATTTACATTTAAAATGAATCCTAATAGAACAATTAGTATAAGAAATGAAATAACTGGATATGAAATAAAATTAGAAATTGATTCAATAAAGAGTTTTGAAATCTTAAAGAATGGAACTAAGTATTATTTCATAGTATCAACTACTCAAAATGTTGGAAGGGTATATTTGAGTGATTATTTTAGTGAAGAGAATATGTCTAATGATAATAATTATTTAAATAATTTTAATGCAACATTTGATTATTATGAATTACCTGAGATATCTAAAATAGGTTATATTACACTTGAAGATGTTGGCGCTAAGTATCCATATATGTTATCTTCTGCTAATGATGAATTTGTTATTATTAGAAAAGATTTATATAAATTAAAAGAAAAATAAAAAGATTTAGAATTATCTAAATCTTTTTTAAATTTAATATCATTGGAATAATAATTGGTCTTCTTCCGGTTAATTCAATTACATATGAGTTGATTTCTAATATTATTCTATTCTTTAGATCTGTTAAACTAAAGTTATCTTTTTCAAGTTCATTTAAAGCAATTATATTTGTTTTGTCTTGAATTTTTTTAATTAATTCTTGATTATCATTTACTACTACAAATCCACGTGTTGTGATATTTGGTTCTAGTAGTAGTTTTTTATTTTCTAAATCAACATTTAGTATTACAATTAGTACTCCATCTGTAGACATTATTTTTCTATCTTTAATGATTGTAACTCCAACATCACCAATTCTACTTCCATCAACATATATATCATTTATAGGAATACTTCCTTTTCTATAAACTTCATTATCTTTAATAGCAAGTATATCTCCATTTTTATTGATAAATGTATTTTCTTCTTTTACACCACATTGTTTAGCAAGTTCTACATGACCAGCTAGCATTCTATATTCTCCGTGCATTGGCATAAAGTATTTAGGCTTTACTAATCTAAATAATAGTTTTAATTCATCTTGTCTTGCATGTCCACTTGTATGAACATTTGCTTCACTTGCATTTGTGTATACTTTAGCACCCTTTAAGTATAGTTTGTTAATAACTCTATTAATTGATAATGCATTTCCTGGAATAGGAGAAGATGAGAATATTATTGTATCATTTGGCATAAGTGTAATACTCTTATCGCTTCCATTTGCTATTCTAGATAAAGCAGCTAGTGGTTCTCCTTGAGATCCTGTACATAGTAAACATACTTTTTTTGGATCTAATCTATTTGCTTCTTCTGATGATATAAATATATCTTTATCTTTTATATATCCACATTCTAATGCTATTTCTATATTTGTATTCATACTTCTTCCAAATACTGCTACTTTTCTATTATAGTGTTTACATGTTTCAACTATGTGAGTTAGTCTATATATGTTACTTGCAAATGTAGCTAATATTATTCTTGATTCAGTATTTTCTGCAAATATTTCTCCTAATGCTTCATCAACAACAGATTCACTATTTGAAAAACCTGGTAATAAAGCATTTGTTGAATCACTTAAAAGTAATGTAACGCCTTCATTTCCAATAGCAGCAATTTTACCCATATTAGCAACAGGCCCAATTGGAGTTAAGTCAAATTTAAAGTCTCCTGTTTCAACAATTGTTCCATTTACTGTTTTAATAGCCATTCCAAAAGAATCTGGTATTGAGTGTGTAGTTGTAAAGAACTCAATATTAAAGTGTTTAGTTTTAATAATTAATTCTTCATTAACTGTTACCATTTTAGGACATTTTATATTTCTTTCTGATAATTTATTTTTAATTAGTTTTCCTGCTATATTAGGTGTATAGATAACTGGTATTTCTATGTTTTGTAGTAAGAAAGGTATACCACCAATATGATCTTCATGACCATGGGTAATAATTAAACCTTTTATTTTGTCTTGCATTGTTTTTAAAATACTATAATCTGCTAAAACATAATCAATCCCCATTAAGTCTTCTTCAGGGAACATTACGCCACAGTCTATAATAAAAAGCTCATCTTCATGCATTACTACATACATGTTTTTACCAACTTCGCCAAGACCACCTAAAGCACAAACTAAAGTTTCTGCATTTTTACTATTCATTATAATCTTTCCTTTCAAAAAAAGTTAAATCAGTAATTGTCATTATAGCACATTGATTATTATTTGTCAAAATGCTCTATTTATATTATAATTGTTTTTAGTGGGGTGGATTATGAATACAATTGAATATTATAATAAGAATGCAAAGGCATATTTTGATAAAACAATTTCTGCTGATATGAAAAAACAATATAAAATGTTTTTGAAATATGTTAAAGAAAATGGAAGAATACTTGATTTTGGATGTGGAAGTGGAAGAGATTCATTAGAGTTTAAAAAAATGGGATATGATGTATATCCAATTGATGGTAGTGAAGAGTTATGCAAACTTGCAAGAGAGTATACTGGGCTTGATGTTAGATGTATGGATTTTAGTGATTTATCAGATAAAGATTTTTATGATGGAATATGGGCATGTTCATCAATTCTACATGTTCAACGAGAGAAAATGCTTGATGTTTTAATTAAAATAAGAGATGCATTAACTTTAGATGGTTGTTTTTTTACATCATTTAAAAACGGAAATGATCAAGAAAGTTATTTAAATGATGGAAGATACTTTAATGGATTTTCTACAGAGAGTTTTTCTGAATTGTCTGATAAAGCAGGACTAGAAATTGTAAAGTCTAATATTAATAGATCTTCTGTGTCTGCTCATAATGCTGTTGATCATGAAGTAATTATTTGGAATAGTTATGTATTGAAAAGAAAAATGTAAAAAGAGGTGAATTATGGGACTATTTAGTAAAATTAAAAACTTGTTTAATAAACAAGAAGAAGTAAAAGAAGAAATAGTTGAAAAAGAAGATAAAATCAGTGAAGAAGAAAAAGAAGAGTTAAAAGAGATTAAGGAAACTGAAAAGTATGTAGATGGTTTATCTAAATCTAGAGATAATTTTGTAAATAAACTTTCTTTTCTTGGAATTAAATATACTAAAATTAGTGATGATTTTTATGATGAATTAGAGGAAATATTAATTACTGCTGATATTGGTGTAAATACAGTAATGGATTTTGTTGATAGACTTAAAAAACGTGTTAAAGAAGAAAATATTGAAGATTTTGAATATTTAAAAGAAGTTATTGTTGATGAATTATTTATGATTTATGTTGGAGATGATTTATTATCTTCTAAATTGAATCTTAAAGATGGGGAAACTAATGTAGTACTTTTTGTTGGTGTAAATGGTGTTGGTAAAACAACAAGCATTGCTAAGATAGCTAATAGACTAAAAAATGATGGAAAGAAAGTTATGTTAGTAGCAGGTGATACATTTAGAGCAGGAGCTGTTACTCAATTAGATGAATGGGCTAAAAAAATAGGTGTTGCATTCTTTGGAGATGATAGAACTGATCCATCTGCTGTTATATATGATGGACTTAATAAAGCTAAAGAAGAACATTATGATGTGGTTTTAGTTGATACAGCTGGACGTTTACAAAACAAAGTTAATTTAATGAAAGAACTTGAAAAAATGAATAGAGTTATTAGTGAGATTCTTCCTGGTAATCCAGTTGAAACATTGCTTGTTATTGATGCTACTACTGGACAAAATGGAATAAGTCAAGCTAAGAGTTTTAAAGAGATAACTAATATTACTGGAATTGTATTAACAAAACTTGATGGTACTGCTAAGGGTGGAATAGTTCTAGCTATTAAAGAATTAGTAGATATACCTGTTAAGTTTGTAGGTCTTGGTGAAAAGGAAACTGATATGACTCCTTTTGATATTGAAAAATATATATATGGTTTATTTAAGGAGTTCTAATGAAAGAAAGAGAATACTTATTAAATTTATATGAAATATATAACAAGTTATTAACGCCAAGAGAAAAGAGCTATTTTGAATATTATTATTTTGAAGATTACAGTTTACAAGAAATAGCTGATAATTATGATGTTAGTAGATCTTATGTTGGCAAATATTTAAATGGAATTGAAAAAAAATTAAATAAATATGAAGAAGCATTAAATCTATATAAAAGAAATAATAGTATAAGAAGTATTATTAGTGATTGTTCTAGTGATGTTAAAAATAAAATAGAGGAATTATTATAGAAAAAATACTCCTAATGTAGTATAATTAGGGTGATTAAGGGTGATTATTATGAAAAAAAATGGATGGGGATTAAGAGCTGAACTTGCATTTTTATTGTTATTTTTAGTATGTATGTTGATATCTACAATTGGTCTTCATAAAATGGGATTATTAGGCGGAAATAAAACTGAAGGTATTTATAAAACAAATAATACATCTGATTTTGATTATAGTAGTTTAGAAAGACAAGTCACACAGGCAGCTAAAGATTATTATTATAATAATTATCCAACCGGTAGCGGGGCTACTATTATTGTTAGTGTTGATACTTTAAAAAATTATGGATATTTAGTTTCATTAAAAGATGAAAGAGGTAAGGAATGCAAAGGGTATGCAAAAATATTACAAACTGGTAATTGTATATCTTATGTAAGATGTAGTCGATATAGATCATCAGGATATAGTGAAGAATATGAATAGAGTTACAATGGTTGTATGGGGTCTTACAATATTTGCTATGTGTGGATTAATCCTTGCTATTGGATATAAGACACAAGATAAGGAATATTTAAGTTTGACTTCTGATTTAAAAGAAGTAGCAACTAAATATGTTAAAGATAAAAAAATATCTATTAAATTTAATGAATCTTCAGTTGTATTTGTTAAAGACTTAATAAATGAAGAATATATTGAAGATAATAAAAAAATTGATGAATATTGCATTAAAAGTGTAGTTTTAAGAAAGACTTTATTTAGTTATAAGTACACAATTAATATTGATTGTGAAAAAGAAGAAAAAGTAGAGGGAGAATAGTTTTATTCTTTCTTTTTTTATAGTATAATAACATTAGAAGGGAGAATTATTATGGATGTTTTATTTTGGAGTATTGCTGTAATAGTTTTAATCATTTTACTTAGAAGTATTGTTCAAATCAATGAATATGAAAGGGGTATTAAATTCGTTAAAGGTAAATTTAGTAAAATAGTTGAACCTGGATGGAGAATTGTATTACCAATCTTTCAAAGCTTAAAGAAAGTTGATATAAGAACAAAAGTTGTAGATGTTCCAGAACAAGATGCAATTACTAAAGATAACGTTTCTATTAGAATCAACGCAGTTATCTATTATAAAGTGTTTGATGCTGGTAAAGCTGTTTTAGAAGTTGAAAATTTCTATTATGCAGTTAGTCAACTTGCACAAACTACTATGAGAAATGCAGTTGGTGCTGTATCTTTAGATGAACTTTTAGGTGAAAGAGAAAAATTATCAGAAAATATTTGTAAAGTAATTGATGAAGCTACTGATCCTTGGGGAATTAAAGTTGAAAACGTTGAATTAAAAGACATTACACTTCCTGAAGATATGAAGAGAGTTATTGCTAAAGTTGCTGAAGCTGAAAGAGAAAAAGCTGCTATTTTAACTAAAGCTGCTGGTGAAGTTGAAGCTTCTAAGAACTTAGCAGAAGCTGCTAGAACTATGGCTACTACACCTGGTGCTTTACACTTAAGAACTTTATCTACAATTAATGATGTATCTTCAGATCAATCAAATACATTAGTTTTCTGTGTTCCAATTGAAATGCTTGATTCATTTAGAGCAGGAAATGGAAATGCAGTTAAACAAATTGTAGATGCTATTAAAAAAGATTAATTTTTAAAAAAGATGTTCTTTTAGAACATTTTTTTTATGCTATAATAGTAATATGTAAAAATATGGAGGAAGTATATGAGTAGGGAATATAAAGATGATTCTGCTAATTATTTAAGTTTTTATAATAATGGAAGTAATAGAGTTCAGGTTGTTGACAATTATAGAGTTGTTCTTCCAGATAAAAAAATAGTTTATATTAGTATTCCACAACAAGTAAATGAAAATACTTCTCTTCAAGTTTATTTTCCAAGTAGAAATGGAGCAAATGGTGAAGGTGTAAGAAAACTTGCTAATTTTGCTCAATTCTTAAATTATAATGATAATAATGGTGGAGAAAATATTGTTATTTCTTTACCTAAAGGTGATTCTAATACTTTGAGCCAAAAACAAATAGAATATATAATGGATTATATTGAGAATACTACTGGTATTAGAATTAATAATCCAACTCAGAATTATAGTGGTATGAGTTTAGGGGGACCAAATTCTGTTGAAAATTTTAAAAATGCTTTAAATAATTATTCTGGAAGAGTTGATTTAACATTGTATGATCCTGTTACAAGGAGACTAGCACATGAATCTAGAACTGCTCTAGGATCTTTAACACAAGAAGAATTAGAAATAATGAAACAAAAGAATTCTACTATTAGAATGATTTGCCCACTTGGACATTTTAAGACAGTGTGGTCAGGTAATAGTGATAATATTCTTTTAAGTGCTGCTAGAGCAGGGGTAAATACTATAACTATTGCAGGTAATTTTGATCATGAAGAAAGTTTGAAAGTCTCATTACAAGATGGATGGCAAGATTTTTTTGACGGAAGAATTAATCTTAATGAGATTAGAGATACAAGAAATTATTATATTTTTTATCCTAGTCTAGATGAAAATGGTAATATGGTTTTTCCAACTGCTAATAGAAATGGACAATACGATTATAAATACACACTGAAATACTTTCAAGAATCATTGAAAAATATCTTTAATCCTAATTATTTTGAAAATGAGGATGAAAGATACAATTTTATTAGTGCTATTAGATATATTGAATCAAGTAGAGTAACAATAGATTTTGATTATTTATCTGAGATGGTAAAAATAAAAGATAGTACAAAAGCTTTATCTGATTATGAATATAAAGCATTATCGTTTAGTAGTACTTCATTAGCACTTAGTGAAGAAGATGTAATGTTATTTTTAAAGTCAAATGATATAAATGATATTGGTTTTGATATGTTTAAAGATGTTGGATTAATAGAAAATGCTAAAAATGACTATGCTAAGTTAGATAGACAACTTAGAGAAGATAGCAAGAGATTATTTTGAGGTGAGTTATGGGAAAATATATAAAAGGTGATTTTTCAAATGCAAATACATCTATTAATAATTTAAAAAATATAGTTCAAAGTATTGATTCAATTGAAAGCGATTTATCTAATTATATTTATAATATTATAGCAAGAACAAAGCTTGAAGGCCCTGCTGTGTGCCTTATAGCTGGAAGATTAGAATCATTCAGAAGCGAGTTGGTTAAACTTTCAAAGAATATTTCTAGTTTTTGTGAATCTGCTTCTTCAACTAATAGTAATATTATTGGCGCATTTGAAAATTATACTGAGGTTAGTAGTGATAAAATAACTGAATTAAAAGGTAAAATAGATAGAATAAATAATAATATTGCAAATGCAACTAGAGGCTTATACAGTGCATTTAATACTGATAAAGGTGAAAATGGTAATATGGTAGGTTATTGGAATTATTTACTAAAGGAATATAGAATGGAACTTGAAGTGGTTATAGAAGAATACAACGAGCTTAAAAGAGTATATTATAATGTTCAAGGAATTGATTTGGGGAGCAGTTTTTAAAAACTGTTCTTTTTTATTTGTAATAAAATATATTTAAATAGGTGAATATATGAAAAAAATCTATTTAATAATATTTTCTTTTTTATTAATTTGTAATATATATGCAAGTGAGTTAAATCTTGCTAAGAATGCAGGTTCTGCTATATTAATAGAGCCAACTACTAAAAGAATACTATATGAAAAAGAAAAGGATAAAAAGATGAGTCCTGCTAGTATGACTAAAATAATGACTTTAATTCTTACTATGGAAGCTTTAGAAAACGGAAGAATAACTCTTGATGATGAAGTAACTATATCTTCTAATGCTGCTTCTATGGGAGGCACACAAATATTTGTAGAAAAAGGTAGTAAAGTAAACGTAGAAACATTACTTAAAGGTATTGCTATTGCTTCTGCAAATGATGCTGCTGTTGCCATGGCTGAATATATTGGTGGGAGTGAAGAAGCATTTGTAAATATGATGAATGAAAAAGCGCGTGAATTAGGATGTAAAAATACTAATTTTAAAAATCCTCATGGTTTAGATGAAGAGGGTCATTATTCTAGTGCATATGATTTATCATTAATGGCAACAGAATTAATTAAGTATCCACTTGCTTTAAAATTAACAAGTACTTATGAAGATTATATTGATGTATCTGGAGAGAACCATTGGTTAGTAAATACTAACAAATTAATAAGATTTTATAGTGGAATAGATGGTTTAAAAACAGGATATACTGATAAAGCAGGTTATTGTTTGACTGCTACTATGGAAAGAAATGATATGAGACTTATTTCTGTTGTTATGAAAGAAGATACAAAAGATCATAGAAGTGAAGATACTATTTCTATGATGGAATATGGTTTTAGTAATTATGGTAGTAAAAAAATATATGATAAAAATGAATACAAAGGTAGCATTAATATAGATAATGCAAGTAAAAGAACTATTAATTATTATTTAAAGAATGATGTAAAACTAATCGTAAACAAAAATGTAAAAGATGTAAATTATAATATTGAGACTAAAATTGATAAAGTTAAAGCGCCACTATCTAAAAATAGTAAAGTAGGAGAACTTCAACTGTCTTATGATAATAATACTTATATTTATGATTTGATAGTAAAAGAAAATGTTAAAAAATCAAGTTATTTTGAAGTTTTCAATCATATGTTAAGTGATATTATTAGTGGAGTTAAAATAAGATACTAGTGTGTCTTATTTTTTTATGATACAATTATTATGGTAGGTAATATGAGAATTATAAGTTTGTTTGATTGTAATTTAAATAATATAAAAAAATATTTAGGTGAGATTAAAAATCAAGGTTTTGATGCTATACAAATAAGTCCTTTACAAAGAACTAAAGATGATAATTCAAGAGAATGGTGGATGCTTTATCAGCCGCTTGGTTTTGATATAGGAAATAGAATAGGAAACATGGATGATCTTAAAAGTTTATGTGACGAAGCACATAAGAATGGGCTATATATTATAGCTGATGTAGTTGTGAATCATTTAGCTTCTATAAATAATACAGGTAGTTTAATACCTAATCCAATGTGTGATAAGGATATATTAAATAATCCGGATTGTTGGAAAGAGAGAAGAGAAATTGATAATTGGAATGATAGATATCAAGTAACTCATTATTGTATGGGATTGCCTGGATTAAATCCTCATAATCATCTAGTGCAACAAAAAATTATTAATATGCTTAATACTTATATATCATGTGGAGTAGATGGATTTAGATTTGATGCTGCTAAAAGTATTGCTCTTCCAGAAGAAGGATGTGATTTTTTCAAAAACATTACATTCAGTATGAACAAGTGGTTACCTATAATATATGGAGAAGTATTATTTTCAGATAAAGATTTAATTCAAAAATATGCTAAGTATATGAAGGTATTAACTAATTGTGATGCATACAATAAAGAAGATGTTATTAGATATGTTGAGAACAAAGATAGTTATATGTCTAGTGATTTAGGATATACAAAACATGTTAGTGTTTATGATATAAATTGTTGGTATAATGGTTTAGCATTATATTTTCCAAATACACTCTATTATGCTAGAAATTATTCTAATGATTGGAATGCTTGGAGAAGTAATGAAGTTAAAAATGCTAATTTTAAATTAGTAAGAAAGTGATATAATTAAGTAGGTGAGTTTTATGTTTAGAAAGAAAAATAATATTAAAAAATATGTAGATTATTTAGTTAAAGGAATATATGCAGGTATATTAATTGGAATAGGTGGAGTTGCATTTTTAAGTCTTAAAAATCCAATAGCTGGGTCATTCTTTTTCTCAATTGGTCTTCTTACTATATGTATGTATGGTATGAATTTGTATACTGGTAAAATAGGTTATATTTTAATTAATAAGTTTGAATATGTATATGAATTATTACTTAGTTTAATTGGTAATTTTATTGGTACATTTTTTGTTGGAAAAGTAATGTTATTAACTAGATTTTCTAGTATTTCTAAAAGAGCATTAGAGATGTCTAATATGAAATTAAATGATAATTTACTTAGTATATTTGTTCTATCTATGTTTTGTGGAATGCTTATGTATATAGCAGTCAATAATTATAAAAAGGTTACTAATGAGATAGGTAAATATGTTGGCATATTTATGTGTGTTATGGTATTTATATTATGTGGTTTTGAGCACTGTGTAGCTAATATGTTTTACTTTAGTATTGCATCTGCTTATACATGGAAAACATTGTTATATCTACTAATAATGATACTTGGTAATTCAGTGGGTTCAGTAATAATAGCTTATTTTTATAACTTATATTATAAAAATTAATATTTCTATTTATTAGAAATATTTTTTTATTTAAATGAAGTGTTTTACCTCATTCATGTCAAATAATATAGTGAAAGGAGGTAAAATGAAAAATATAATAAAGTTTATATTATCTTTAATATTTTTATTACCAATAGTAAATCTTTATGCAGAGTCAACTTATCAACTAATATACAGTGAGTGGAGTGAAGAATACCCCAGTAATGTTGATGAATCAAGAATTGTTAGTAAAGAGGTGTATTTATGGTATAAAGATGTTTATAATGAAGAAACAGGTGAAAATGATCATATTATAACTGAAGAGTACTATCCTTTTTTAGAAGGGTATACAAAAATAGAAGAGTCTAAAAAAGTATATTATAGATATATTTTAAATGATTATGTACTTGTTGATGCTAGTGGGAAAATACAAGAAGATATTTATTATTGTATTAAGAACTTTTGTGCTAAAAAGTATTTACCTAGAATAGTTGAAGAAGAAAAAGAAGAAGAAGAGTTAATAAATCCAAAAACTTTTGATAATATTTATATTTCTATTAGCTGTTTATTAATTAGCTTTATTTTTATTATTTTAATTAGAAGTAGAAAAATAAATCTAGTTTTGTCGAAGTGCTTTAAATAGTTTTTTTAATTATGTATTATTAATTTATGAATACACAAATAGAATATAAAAAGGGAATATTATTTATAAAAATTAGTGGTGTTTTAGTGGGGAATAAGATTAATAAGTTTGAATCGGAAGTTATTCCCATAGTACTTGGTTTACAAGCCAGAAATATTACTATAAATATGAATGATATAAGTTTAATTGATAAAAGAGGAATTAATTCTTTAATTAAAATATCTAACTTGTCTAATAAATTTAATGGTAAATTAGTTCTTTGCGATTTAAATGATTATTTGAAAAGTAATTTTAAACATAGTGATATATTTGATTATTGTTTTAAATCTAAGAATGAAAAATCGAGTATTGAGGTGTTTAAAATATGATGGATGAAAAATATTCTAGAATTAAGGAATGCGAGTCTATAATATTTAAAATTTCAAATAGATATAGTGCTTATTATAGTATTGATGATTTATATCAAGCTGGATGTATTGGAGTTATAAAAGCAAGTTCTAAGTATGATATTAATAGTGGAGTAAAGTTTACTACATATGCATATAAATATATACTAGGTGAAATCATAGATTTTATTAGAAAAGATAAAAGCATCATAGTTAGTGATGAAGTATATGATATTTATAGAAGATATGTAAGAATAAAAGATTTGTTATTTGATAAGTATCAAAGAGAAGCTACATTTGATGAAATATGTTCTTTTATGAATATCGATAAAGATTATTTACTTAGAATTATTGAAGGTATTTCTTTTACTAAAAGTATTGAGGAAGATAGCTTTAGTATAGATAATAGAGATGAAGTAGACAATAGTATAATTCTTGAAAAAGCTTTTGAATCTCTAGATGATTTTGAAAGAAGTATTATTGACTGTAGATATTATATGGGTTATACACAAATGCAAACAGCCAATTTACTTGGAATATCTCAAGTGAGTGTTTCTAGAAATGAAAAGTTAATATTGAGTAAAATGAGAGAAAATATTTCATAAAAAAAGCACTATTCTTTGTGCTTCTTTTTGTTATCTCTAATAACACTTATAATTGCAAATATAACAGCAAGTACAAACATAAGAATTAAAGAATTCATATAATTTCTTTTTGTGACTTCTTTATCTTTAATTTGTAATGAATCAAATATTTCTTTATATTCTGCATCATCTGTTATTGGTTTATCACTACTATATATAATTGTAGTTATATAATTATTTGTTGTAAACATTCTACTTCTTTGATAAGTATCATATCCATATAGTTTTTTACTTGGATAATAAATATCGTATTCTAAGTAGTATTTGTCATTTTCTTTAATTTTTTCTATTCTTTGTACATCTACTACAATATCATATTCTTTTAGACCTTCAGTTATGTTTTTTTCTAAGTAATCTTTATGATTTCTTATATCTTCGTCTGTAAAATCTTTGATATTATGTTTGTCTATTGTATTTATTCCTAAAGTTATAGCAATATATTTTTTATCTTTAGACCATTTATAAGTGGCATCTTCAATTATTGTTTCTTTATAGTCTTCTGGTATATCTACTATAAAGTATTCACTTTCAAATGCATATACTTTTGATACGAAAAATAATAGTATAAAAGCAACTAATA
>JAEEGL016887595.1_pt1 | contig 17859 bp, 22 predicted proteins | sample 9134231 | NCBI WGS metagenome assembly JAEEGL01 (sample SAMN16246548, study PRJNA631951) | gut metagenome | biome: gut microbiome; feature: rumen; material: fiber-attached | host: Bos | place: Iran: Karaj | collected 2018-10 | reverse complement strand
GCAGATTATACATAAAAACAACAGCTTCCTCCCCCATGGGGGAGGATAGAGGTGGGGGATATATCAGGATTTTTTTATAAATCAATAAAGTCACTTTAACTTTGATATTTTTTCACGGGGTTAAAACTCCAACTATACTATCAGCAGCTTCTTGTGCGGAGTACTTATCTGTTAAAAGTTCTTTTACCCTACCCAGTTTCGTTATATAATTGTCTCTGTAATCTTTTTCATAAAGCAAACGTTCTGTTTCATAGCTTATATTCTCAGGTGTAAATTTAGCTTGAATAAGCTCAGGAACAATGTTTTCTCCGGTTATGATATTAGGAAGAGAGACATTTTTTATACATCTGACCATTAGATAAATTAAATATAAAATCCATGGGCCTTTGTAACCTATTATCATAGGTGTTTGATATAATGCAGCTTCCAGAGCAACAGTTCCTGATGCCAAAATTAATGAATCAGATACACTTAACAATGCTTGATTCTCTCCTTTGATAACTTTAAAATCAGTATTTTTTACGTATTTATCAAAAACGTTATCGCTGAGATTTGGGGCATGCGAGATACAAAATTGTAATTCCGGATGTTTTTTCTGCAATTTCTTTGCTCCGTCAATTAATGTATTGGCGAGAAATGCTAGTTCAAGCGGTCTCGAACCGGGGAATACCGAAACTAATGGACGTGAAATATCAAAGCCGTGTTTTTCGAAGAAAACTTTTTTATCTGCTTTTTGCGGAAGTTGTTTTACCAGCGGATGTCCGCAAAAATGAACATCAATTCCGTATTCTTTATATAATGATTCTTCAAACGGAAATATGCACAAAACTTTGTCTACATATTTTTTTATACCTCTAATACGCCATTTTCTGCTTGCCCAAACCTGAGGCGGAATATAATCGATAACCTTGATGCCGCTTCCCTTAAGTCTTTTTGCTACTCTTAAATTAAACGTCCCGTAATCAATTAATAAAACCAAATCCGGTTTATATTCATTCAGTAAATAATCACAAAGCCGCTTTTCCAGGGTTAAATGTTCTATTGCGATTTTTAAGCTAAAACCAAAGGCTGACATTTTGGAATGGTCACAGAAAAGCTTCGCTCCGGCATTTTTAAGATTTTCACCGCCTATGGCTTCGACTTCCATATCAGGGTATTTCTCTTTAAGCAGGCTTACAACCTTACCCCCATGGATATCGCCGGAATATTCGCCTGTAATAACAAAAATTTTTTTCATCATACTGCCATAATCACAATATTATTCTTATCAGCAAATTTTACAACTTTTTCTTTATCAACAATAATAGTTTCGCCAGCTTCTACCGCAATTAAATCGGCTTTATATTTTTTCATTGTTTTTAGAGTTTTAAGCCCTATTGCAGGAATATCAAACCTTTTATCTTGTGATGGTTTCGCAACTTTTATTATTCTTGCATTTTTCTTGGCGAGCTTACCGCCCCTTTTAATACACTTATCCGTACCTTCTATAGCTTCTACTGACATAATCATTTTATCCCGAATAACAACGGATTGGCCTATGTCAAGTTTCCCGGTCTCCTTAGCCAGCCAATATCCGTAGTTTACATCATCGATTTGTTCCTTTGTTGGTTGTATATGGCCTAAAACTCCGGATGGAATCATTAATTCTTTTATAAATACAGTTTGGTCTAAAACAGTTATGCCAATGTTTTCAAGTTCTTCAATTATCATAAGCATAACTTTATCATCATTTAACCTGATAGCTTTTTTAATAAATTCCAGAGCTTTTGAATCAAACTTCGGACGTTTTAAGATAACGGTTTTGTTGACTTTACCTAAAAAAGTTAGCTGCTTTATCTCCTCATCTTTAAGAATTTTTTCAATTTTCAGGGCTTCTCCCGGGCATAGGGAATAAACTTTAGAACAGTATTTTTTTAGTTGTTTGTAGTTATCATTAGATAAAGAAATACAAACAACATCAAATCCGTTTTCTTTTGCATGTTGTGCCATTTTTACGGGTAACTGGCCATCTCCTGCAATCAAGCCTTGCTTATGTTCTAAAACAACCGTCATTAAACCTTCTTACCTCTCATATTACCAAGTATTATACTACAAGAAAAGTTTTATACAACTTCTCTTTTCCATATCCGATAAAAATATATTGCCAAGATTAAATATACAATCCACATTAATACTGTCGAATAAACCTTTTCACCGCTCAATGCTATATGTATCCACATTATTGCAGTTAGGCCGTTTACAACTATCCAAATGACCCATTGTTCAATTGCACGTTTTACTGTTAAATACATACCAACGATTGAAAATATAGTTGTTATGCCGTCAATTATCGGGTTTTTATCTTTTGTTATAAATAAAATCCATACACAAATTATGGTCAAAATTAATGATATAGCGGTAAGTACCAAAACCTCTTTTTTACTCAATTTGTTTTTAATAATTTCCTTTGAATTTTCTTTTAAATGTTTGTTCCACTTAAAAAATCCGAGTATTTGCATTGGTATATAGTATAAGGCATATAAACAAAGATTCCCCCAGAGCGCATTTGACAACGAAAGCCAGCTATAAAGGCCTGAGCCGGCAAGTCCAAATAGGTAACATTTAGGATTCCCTTTTCCTGCAAGCATAGTATATGTGATACCGAAAAATGCAGACAAGACAGCAACAATGCTGTCTTTAAATAATATTGCATTGATTATTAAAACAAAGTACACGAAAATCAAAGCTATATTTTCATATTTTTTTCGGTTTTCAAGTTTAACAGTTGTCATATTTATGTTATCTAATAAAAAAGGATGAAAGTAAATTCTATTGATAAAAATTCAATCTCATTCAACGGATTTTATGACTGCAATGCGCTAAAGAAAGTTTTAAGCTTTGCTGAAAAAAATGGTGCGCTTTTTGCTTCAACTACCGCTCTTGTATTATCTGCAGCAAGGCCGGTTTCTATTATGATGACTCCGAATACTGACAGAGAAAATAAAAAAATTGCTTGTGCAAAGGCTGTAACATCAACTATTTTAGATTTTGTAATAACATTTGCAATCTCTGCGCCTATTGTAAAAGCAGTTGGGAAAATCAATAATAATCCGCAGAAATACCTAAAACCGGAAACTATTGAATACCTGAAAAATGGTGCAGAAAATCTTAAAGATTCTAAAGCTTATACGCTTGCGAATCAAATGTTTAAACTTGGAATCGGAATTGCAATTGCAGCTCCAAAAGCAATATTGAACCTTCTTGGAATGCCATATATTTTAGATTTGTTTTTTAAAAAAGAAAATAAAAAATCGGATTTAGAAAAAAATGGCGTAACTTTTAAAGGAAAAATTTCTGACAAGCTTTCAAATTTAATCGGAAAAACCATGGATAATAAACGTGTTAAGGACTTTTCCGTAAAAAATGCAGATTCAAATTTTCCTATGCATATAAATGCAATAAAAGATGCTTTTACAACAGGTGTATTTGTTGCCGGCTTAAGTAAAAGTAAAAAACTTGAAGATAACAGAAAAACTCCGTTAATATATAACTCACTTATTGCTACAACTTTGAGTATAATTTCCGGCTATATAATTGATGCTTCAACAAAAAAATCTGCTGATAAATTTATTCAAAAATTAACAGAAACAAATAAATCTGACCCTAATCTTAACAAATACATTGATGGTTTTAGAATCGCAAAACCGGTTATGATCTTGGGTATAATGTATTACCTTGTAATACCACTAATGTCGACGTTTTTTGCTGACCGAATTAAAGTAAAGAATCACAAATCTAACAGTAATTCATAAAATTTTACTGAAATCAGTAACTATTCTTCAACAGACAAATTGTCGTTTTCTGTTGCTATTTCAATCAATCTGTACGAAAGATAAGCGCCAAGTGCAACTGCTTTTAAGTCTATATTTTCGTCATATTTTGCGACTTCAAGAATTGCGGCATTAATTTCCGGGTTTTCTTCTTTTAAATACTGAACCATACTTTTTCTCCAAGACTGCACATCTTGGAATACTTCGCCAAAAATTTCTGATGAAATCTCTTCCGTTATAATTGGTAACATATTATCGCTCTCCTATTATATATATTGAATTATATAATAAGATTGTATAATATACAAGCCTGCTTATGTATAACGTATATAACAAAAAAAGAGGCAACTTGCCTCTTTTTTTGTTAGCGTTATATTACTAGTTAACCGTAAGTTTTTTGGTTCCAGTCTTTTCCGCATCTAATTTTGGAGCTTCAATTCTCAAGATACCGTGTTCTAATTTGGCATTTGTTTTTTCAATATTAATTTCATTCGGGAAATAAACTGTTCTCGAGAATTCACCATACTTAAACTCAGATTTTCTGTAACCCTTAGAATCTTCTTTGTGTTCTTCTTCTCTCTTGGCACTTATTGTAAGACGATTCTTCTCGATATCAATATCTAAATCTTCTTTTTTAACACCGGGGAGTTCTGCTTTTACCAAGTATTCTTTTTCTTTTTCGTCTATTTCAATAGGCATTGCACATTTGTACATTTCATCATTATAAATGTATTCAGGAAACAAATTATCAAAGTTCCTGTTTAATATTGAACTTATTTCATCATTTACGGATTGAATAAAATTGTCAGGTGTTTTTTTAATTAAAAATTTCATAATTTACCCCCTTTGTTTTGGTCGATATCGGATTTTTGATTTCGGTATCAAATACTTATATACTATCAACCGGTTCGCGTTGGTTCCTTTACGTTCCCCTTACAAGTATATTATTACTCTTTTTTTTAACAAAACTCCCCAAATTAACTAAAATTTAACAATTTGGTTTTCGTTAATTTGGGGAATATTTTATAAAAAGTTTTTGTTTCTAGAATTGATCTGCTTGTTGTAAATCCGCTTCTCTATCGTTTAGCTCTGACGGATTCATTAAATATGCCCTTGATAATGGATCCGTAGGGCTGATAAAACCGTCATGGTCTATTTCGAATGTAAATAAACGTGGATTTCTGCAAGTAGTACTATTATATGTGCAGTTCTGACGTGCTGTATTTCTTGTGTCCAGTGTTAGAATGTAATGCAAATTATTTGTATTTGGTTCCTGTACAGCTAAACTATAATCCATACCGTCGGATGTAATGAATCTGTATGGGTTTGTTGGATCAAATCTTTGGGCTATTGACATATAATCCTGTAGAAGTTTGGGATACTTATTCATCCCGGTATACGTTGCGTCATACGCAGTTGTATCTGATGGTCGCTGTGTACATGCTAAAATGTGGGTACACGGTGTTGAGGTTCCGTTTATATTAGTTCCTATCAGGTATAAACTCGGATCTTCAAGTATTTCTTTATTTATATCCATTATGGTTTTATATGCTTTCAAAACCATCCCTTTATCTTTATCCGGAGTTATTCTGTGAATATTAGCGAGTGTAACTGCTGCGACCACACCTATTATAGCCATTGCGACCAATAGTTCAGCCAAAGTAAATCCTATTTTTTTCATTAATTAAGCCCTCATCATAATATTTGGATTATACCATGTTTTTATGATAAATTAAAGAAAAATAGGGAGAAATAAATGTATACGCTTGTATATTCCATAACCAATGAAAAATCGCCTAATACGGTATATGTAAATTTGACTAATAATTGTACAAATGCATGTATATTTTGCCTGAGAAATCAAAAAGATGATGTTTGTGGTTCCGAAATGTGGCATGATGATAATTATACCTTAGAGGATATTATTTCTCAGTTTGAAGAATACAAACCTACTCCGAAACAAGTCGTATTTTGCGGATATGGAGAACCCTTTTTGAGAAAAGATATGATGAAATCTTTCGCACTGTACTTAAGGAAAAATTATCCGGAAATAAAAATTCGTGTAAATACGAACGGGCATGCCAATTCGTTATACAAAACCAATATAGCAGAGGAATTTAAAGATTTGCTTGATGAAGTGTCAGTAAGTTTGAATTCTGACAATTCGAAAGAGTACAACGAAATTTGTAATCCAAAAATTGAAAACGCATATGAAGAGGTAAAAGGATTTATTAAATCGTGTGTAAATGCAGGTATTAAGACTACGGCAAGTATTGTAACCGATTTCGATGATACTCACAAAATTGATGTACCGGCATGCGAAAAGATTGCACATTCACTGGGTGCAGAGTTCAGGAACAGAGAATTTATAAAAAACGGATATTAATATAGGAAATGAAAATGAAGTTAATTCTTGCATCAAACTCACCAAGAAGAAAAAAGATTATGTCTGCTTTAGGCTTGGAGTTTGAGGTGATTCCTTCAAACTATGAAGAAAAACTTGAAACGGATGTATTTTCATACGAATTAATAGAAGATTTAGCGACTCAAAAAGCACTGGATGTCGTAAAAAGAGTTGATAAAAACTCCGTTGTAATTGGTGCGGATACGGTTGTTGTTCTCCATAATAAAATTCTCGGTAAACCGCATACAAAAGAAAATGCCTATAAAATGCTTAAAGAATTATCAGGTCAAACGCATTCAGTTGTTACTTCGGTTTGCGGGATAAATACTAAAACAAATCGTGCGGCATTGATATCAACTACCAGTTATGTAAGGTTTTGTGAATTAACAAGTGAAATGATTCAATATTATGTAGAGACATTTTCTCCTCTGGATAAAGCCGGAAGCTATGGTATACAAGAACTTCCTCCGAACTATATAGAAAAATTTGAAGGTAGCTTCGAAAATATTGTCGGACTTGATCCGGAAGCGGTGAAACAAGTCCTTGCACAACTGCAATATAGTTCATAAAATTTAAATTATATAAAGCACAAAAAGCTGCAAATTAATGCAGCTTTTTTTATTGAAATATGATTAAACTTCGTCTGTAGGCAAGCCTAAAGAAATTCTCTTATCCTTCGGGTTGAATTTAATAATTTTCGTATCAATTTTATCACCGACTTTGAGAATATTTCCTTTCGAATTTTGATATTCAGACAAAGCTGATTGAGGAAGCAGTGCTTCAACCCCCGGAATGACTTCAACAAAAGCCCCAAACGCTTTTAGTCTTGTAATTACACCCTCTTTTACATCACCCTCTTTTAACTCTTCTTCGGCTTTTATCCACGGATCAGGCTCAGTATTTTTTAGACTTAGGCTTATTCTTTGTTTTTCATGGTCAATGTCTATAATTTCAACATTGATTTCCTGTCCTACAGAAAGCAAATCAGTCGGGTGTTCAACCCATTTCCACGAAATTTGAGATAAAGGTAATAAGCAATCAACACCGCCAATATTAACAAAAGCGCCAAAATCTGTGATTCTGACGACTTCTCCTTTAACTATCTGACCTACTTCAATCTGCGAGAATACATTTTTTCTTGTTTCTGCCATGTTTGTTTCATAAACTTTTTTATTTGAAAGAATAAGATTATTCTGAGCTTTGTCAATTGTTAAAATCTTTACATCAATTTTGTCTCCTGGCTCACATGCAGCTTCTTTTGCGCATAATTGTCCTTGCGGAATAAATCCTTGTACCCCCGAGATATCGACTATTACTCCACCTTTTACGTGCTGGCTTACTACGACTGAGATAGTGTCGTCAGCATCTTTAACACTTTGAAGCTCAGTCCAAGTATGAGCCAGATGTACTTTCTTGTAAGACAACGTGAATTTTCCGTTCTCATCGCAGTCTTGGGTGATTAGAAACTCATACTCTGTTCCTTTTTCAAGGATTTCTTCTACTCTGGCTTTCTTGTCAGCAGAAACTTCATAACTCGGGACAAATGCTGTGCTTTTTGACCCGATATCTACAATTGCACCATCAGATTCATATGCACACACAAGCCCTTTTACAATATCTCCTTTTTTAAAATTATAATCATATTTTAATAAAAGGGATTCAAAATCTTCATTCGAATACTCTTTACCCATTTCGTATTCTCCATTTCCAATAAACACAGTTTAGTATATCATGATTTTCAATATAGAGCAATAGGCATGCGGGGTTTGGAATAAAATCTTTTTGTAGTGCCATTTTTAAGGCGGAATAGATAACTTTTTTTGTTGACAATGCTAACCATATTACTATAGAATATGTTTGAAGCATACAAATTAAGTTTTGAGGTTATTATGAAAAAGATTGCAATTGCCGTATCAGCACTGATTTTAGCTTTGCTTATCGCAGGAATTTTTATTCTGAAAGCAAATCGAACAAATATTGAGGAGAGCATGCCTGATATTGAACAGGTTCAAGGTGAACATCAGGAAAATTATTCTAAAATCAATTTAGATGTTCCGATAAATGCTGAAGACATAAAAGACGAAATTCCGCAATCAAATATTAAAACCGAGAAAAAAATCATATTTAGAGTTCCGTTAAAAAAAGCTCGAGTAAAATTACCGCAAGCAGAGAAAAATACATCGGATAATCCAGACACCATTGAGTCAGGGAATACTAACAATGTTACAAAAAAGTATACACCTGAAGAAGAAGAACTTCTAAAAAAGATTCCTCGTTCTGATGTTGTTGTTGTAGATAAAGAAATAAAACTGAAATCATCCGGAAAGTATCGTTTTAGATAAAAACTTTGTGACATTTAAATATACCGCTGCTAACCGTTCCTATTGAGATAAGGCTATTATTGTTTGTTAGTATTATTTCTCCGTCTTGAATATTAAGTTTAAGTGGATTCCCGTTGGATATTCTTTTTAAGTCTGTTTCATTTATTTCTTTGCAAGGCAAATTTATACATTTAATTGGATTTATTAAATGCATCTGTATATCAGCGATAGTTTTGATATTATTTAGATTTATCGAATTCTCCAAAACGAAGATTCCTGCCTTTGAACGAATTAAATTTAAGAGATATCCGTGAGTTCCCAATATTTCACCTAAATCATTCGCAATTGAGCGGATGTAGGTTCCTTTAGAGCACTCAATATAAATTTTAGCTTGACGATGTTTTTCATCGTAATTAAGAATTTTTAGGCATGTAATATTAACTTTACGGGGTTTTATTTCAACATTTTCACCTTTACGTGCATATTCGTACAGTTTTTTACCATTAACTTTTATCGCAGAATACAAAGGCGGGTATTGTTCAATATCTCCTATAAAATGTTGCAATGCTTCTTCTATTTCTTTTAATGTAACAGTTTTATCACTTACATTAATCACATCGCCTTCCGTATCATATGTAGTAGTAGATTTGCCAAGTTGAATAGTCCCAATGTAGGCTTTGTCGTCAGCTAAGTATTCAATTAGTCTGGTTGCTTTACCAATACATATGGGCAAAACCCCTTCCGCAAAGGGATCTAAAGTCCCGGTGTGTCCTATTTGCCTAATTTTAGTTATTCTTCTCAAAACGGAAACAACATCATGTGATGTCATTCCTCGGGGTTTGTAAACATTAATAATTCCGAACATTACTTAATTTCGCCTTTTGATATTTTGTCAATCAAATCAAGCACCCTTGAACCTTGTTCAAGACCGTCGCTGTACACGAATTTGATTTCAGGCGTAAGTCTGAGTCGTATGCGCTTTCCTATTTCATACCGAACTCTTCCTGTATTTTTTTCAATAATCTCTTTATCTTTTTCAATCTGTTCCGGTGAACCTAAAACGCTGTATATGACTTTTGCAAATGAATTGTCATGAGAAACTTCCACATCAACAATAGATACTACGCCTTCCAGACCCCGAATTTCTTTCCTTAGGATGTCAGAAATATCACGCATCAATTCTTTTCTAACTCTTTCATTACGTAAAGTTGACATGGTTTTCTCCTTATCAAATCTTTGACAGAAATATTATAGCACAAATTCTTTTATCCTTGTTTTTGTTATGCTTTTTTATCAAATTTTGACTCTGTATCTTGCATTTGTATTGATGTTTCTTTCTGCTTTTTTGCCATAAGCCTTGCTTTGTCAATTTTGCTGCCAAATAAACTCATGACTCCACCGGCAACGATACCGGTTAACAGGCCTTTTGTCCCTGAAAATAACATTGTGGTGAGTGCAATATTAGTTCCGATACCAAAAATTGCAGGTAAGACTCCTGTAAATAGCTTTGAAATCTTATCATCTTTGTTGTCGGCAATTGCTAATGCTATACCTCCTGCTGTTAAACCTATTCCTGCTGTTACTATATCCGTAGGAGCACTCCCCAAAACCAAATCCCTTTTTTTGTCAAAATAGCTGTAACATTCTTGCTTATTAGCATATCTTAATCTCTTTTCAGTCTTATTTAAAGCATTATTTAAAACAGATTTTTCTTCCGGATTAAGGGAATTTGAAAGTATTTCTACAAGTTCACGATATAAACCTTTTGTGTTGTCTTTATTACCAACGAATCCGTCAACGTATGCTTTTCCTTCTTTTGAAAGCGCTTCTTTGTTTGCTTGAAGCATATCTTGAGCCCAAAAAGATAAATTTTTATCAAAGTGTTCGGAATTACTTACAAATTTGTCTTCAAATCCATGTTTATAGCTTCTCCATCGCTGTCTAATGTCACTATTTAATGATTCCATAAGTTTCTCTTGTTTCGCAAATCGGTCATTAATACTTTCAGTGGAAAAATAATTACGGTTATTTTTAATCAGGTTTAATTTTTCCATAATAACGGATTTCTTATCGGCAGGTAATTTGTTAGAATATTCTTTTATTAGCAGTTCTAATGAATCCATAGCTCTGCCGGACTTCTTGTAACTCTTTCTTACTGTTCTTTTAGCAAGGGAATCTCCCCATTCAGTAATCAATTCATGAGGTCTTTTTAGAATTTTTCGAACAATGTTATCAACTTTTTTGAGTCGGTTTCGCCTCTCAACATTTTTAACGCTGAAAAACGTTTTTTCTTCCGTACATAATTGTTTAAAATATGTATCTTTTACGGAATTTACATTATTTATTGAAGATAGAAATCTTGATGACCAATCTGCAGCGCCGGCAATAGCTTTGTAAAATTTTGATGCTAAAATTTTATCTTTGCTTTTTTCCATGTTTTGTTTTGCATTTATCCGGATTCCTTTTAACTTTTGTATAATTCTTGAGGAATTTTTGGGATTTAACAACGCAACAAACAGTGATACACCCAGTACGCTTGAGCCTACGGCAATTGCAGCCTTGTTGTGTTTCTTTTTCTTCTCTTCGTCCACCCTCTCGACAAGTTTTTCTATAGGATCATTTGAAATTTTTTGTGCAGGCTTATGTTTTGCTCCGAATGTTACGTTCGGAGACGATTGCGAATAGATATTCAAGTTATTTAAATAACCGAATGTCATAAAAAGTCCTACATTTTAACCTGCTATATATATAAAGTAAAATTTTAAGGCAAAATTGCCTTTATCGGTTGATTTGTAAAGATTTATTGCTATTTTTATATGTTTCTTCTATTTTAGATTTTAAAAATTTCATTTCTTCTCGGGTAAGAATACGTGATAAATTGGCGAATTCATACATTGTATTTTCATATGAATATCTGCCTTGTCTTACTTTTTCCAACCATTCTCGAACTTCTCGTGTCAGCACAGCGTGAACCTCAATGTTCCTTTATCGTCAACAACTTCACTCCACATAGAGGCAGGGCGTACCCACAAGGTGTTATTTCTCAGTGATTCATAAATAACCATATCCTCAAGAGTTTCGGAATGCTTTGCTATTCCGACAACCTTGTACATATTTCCTTTAAAATGTTTGTAAGTTTTTCCGACGATAATCTCTTGCATGAGAGTATTATATTATAATTGAGAAAGAATTTCTAGGGCATCATCCATTCCAGATTCTATCCAATCAGCAGTTTGTTCCGACAAATCTTTTTTCTTTTTTGTTTTTTCAATAACTTCAGGCTGATATAAACCTTGTTTTAATTTATAAATATGGTATTCTTTTTGGTTAGGTTGGAAGTTGCCTTCTATATTTTTAAGGTTCCGTTTTCCCGCAGCTGACATTTTTCTCAAGTTTTCTTTTTCTTGAGCACGCTCCATGTTTTTCTTTATTTGTCTAAGGAAGGTTCCATCCTTTGCGCCTTCTCCAAATCCGAATAATTGTCCAAGAGCCTCTCCATTACCCAATCGTCCGTCAAACAATCCTTTTACCAGTGAATCATATGAGTTATTAGCTGACTGAATAGCTTTATTGAGATTCAATTGGGTATCATTAGGTACAATATTATATTTTTTCATGATACCAGAAGTTAATTTAATCATATTATCATTTGTCATTATATCAAGTGGTGTTGTGTTGTCAGTGAAACACTTCTTTAGTTCATTTGCAATAAGTTTTGTGGCTTCTTCTTTTGTATGACCGCCTAAAGCATCTCCTTCAACTCCCTGCATTACATATTCAGCTATTTTTCTGTAATTGCCGTGGTCTATATATGATGTTAAATTCAAAAGCCCGATAGACTGCTTTTCATCAAGCCGGATAACATTACCGGTATCAATTAGGGTAAACACACCGTGATTTTTCCTTCTGACTCTGCCAAAGGCTTCATTTATGAATTCATTAAACTTATTTGATTTTTCCATTGATTGCAAAGCATCAATATCTATAAAGATATTGCCGGGGTGTATATCACCATGTATAACTTTACCGCTTTCACTGATTTTATTAAATTGCTCAACCAGCACCTGTTGGTATTCTTTAATTAAGCCTTTAATATCTTCTGGTTGAAGCTTTACATTACCATGGGTAGGGGTTTTTGATTCAATTTTATCAATAAATTCTCTAAGCTTTTTCATTTTTTGTTGGTCATTTAACCTATAGTCTCTCATTATAGCTCTTACTTGCGAACCCCTGCTCATATTGGCTGTAGCTATCTCTTCTCCAATTGCAGCATTAACACGTCCCAAGAGAGAGTTTCCTTTACCTTGTCCTTGCAATGTATCCAATGCTGCATAAGCTTCATTCAAGTTCATCAAAGATTCTAAACTTATACCATTAGCACGTTCCATTACGTAAACGTTATCTTTAACTTCTATCCCTTTTACAACATTTGCAAATTGTGTATCACGAGCAAGATCTTGAGCAGCTTTCATTTCATTCGATAAATCAATTTCTTTCAAGACACCTTCTGCTAAATCGTCTACATTACGTTTAAACATTTCTTTTTCTGCTTTAGTATATGCAGTACCATCTGGTTTTGTCGTCAAGTTATCAATAAATTTTTTGAATGCTTTTCTGTCTGTTTCTATTTTTTCAGCTGACATTTTTTCTTTTATTGCTTTTATACAAACTTCCTTGCCCTCATTATTTGTTGCAAAATATGTTTCGGCAACAGTACCTACTCCCAAACAATAATGATCTTTGTCAAGAATATATTTGCCTTTCCCAAATACTTTATCAACATATGCTTGAGCTTGCTCATAATTTCTTGTAGGCGGGCAATCTTCTTTCAAAATTCTTGCTAGTGCAGTGCCGTCATTTGAAATTTGTTTGAATTTAGCCGCAAAGAAGTTCTTATCATTGAGTTCTGTCGCGAGTTTTTGAAGTTCTGCTTCTTGGTCAAATGATTTTATATCAGTTTCAAATATACTACGGCTCATTTTTCCCTTGTTAAGAATCTCGTTTTCCTTATCCAATATCGCCTTAATGTCTTTATTTCTCATCATTATTTCACTAATTTCTTCGTAGTTTGTTTTGGTATTGTAATAATCTGGTGCTTTAAATTTAGCTCTTTGTAGGTATTTTACGCCTTCCCTTTGAGCTTTATCAAAGACATGAAGGTTGTGCGTTTTTAAGAATGCGGGAATACCAAAACTAAGTGCTAAAGTTGAATTTAATGCCCAGTCGTTTTTCAAGCTGCCAAAGTACCCTTTGAATGATTTATCACCATCAGCGTGATTACCGACAAAATATCTGTTAAGTGTGTTCGTTAAGAAATACAAAGGAACTCCGACAATTCCGCCAACTAATCCAATAAGAGGCATTGTAATACCATTGATTGCACCTGAGAAGAAATTTCTCCAGCCGGCTTTATGTCTTTCTTTTCGATCAAATTTTCGTGCTTGGCTGTATGCGGCTTTATCATAAGGATCTTTTGCTCCGTTAAAGTCTTTCTTATTAGTATTAAATTCTTGAGAGCCTATTCTGTTGACAATGCTGAATATTACTTTTGACATACCTGCTGTAAATAATGTGCCTAATGCAAGTTTCCATGAGACTTTCCCTGGATTTTTGAAAAATTTAACTTTATCGGCTTCGCCTATTTTTAATTTTTGCCAATCAATTTTAAATGAGTCCTGAATATTTTTCTTTTCTTCCTTTTTTACTATTCCGAATATTTTTCTTAAAAATGCAGAACCACTTTCTTTTGTAAGCATATCTTGCAGCTTCATGTATCCAAAAAGTGCCGTTCCCATTGAAACCGCGTCACCGGCGACTTGTGCGGAATTTGCCTGAGAACTTCTGTATTTAGAGATTGCTTCTCTTGCTTTGTCTTCTGAAATTTCACCATTCTCAGCCTTCGCAACTATAGCTTTGACCTTTTTAGAGCCCATGCCTAATCCTGTTAGGTTCTTAATTCCGTTATATAACCTCTCAATCAAGCCGTTTTTCTTGTGTTGAGTGACAAATTCATCTCTCAGAGTCTTTTGACGAATAGGTGCTTGCCGATACCCGCTTCGTTGATTTTGTGCGCCAGTTTGTTGTAAATCATACCCGTTCATTTGATATTGTTGTTCATAATTCCCGTTTACTTCAGGCATAATCCACCCCTTTATTATCTAACTTACATATTTATTTAAAGTACTCAAAAAAAACAAAATTGCCTTTTTGATTTACTATATTAAGATTTGTAAAATAACATGCTATTTCTAAACAATATGTTAACTTTTGTTAAGAATGATTTTCTTTGCTATATATGCTTTTGAGGCTAATTTATCATAATTATAACAAAAAAAATGGATATAAAAAGGCAATTTTTTTTATATCTTATACTTTATATATATACAGGATATAAAATATCGTTATAATAGAATAAAAAGGAGAACTACATGGCTAGAGTACTTATTTCAATGCCGGAAGATTTTCTTAGCAGAATCGACCAGGTAGCTGAAGGCGAAAATCGTACACGTTCTGAATTAATCAGAGAAGCTTTGCGTACATATATGTACAAAAGCAGGGCAAAATCATCTACTATTGCAAACAAAAACGCTGCAATTCTTGATGCATTGCTTGATTAGTCGAACTTCATTATACATATCAGCGCTAAATAATGCGCTTTGATATGTAAAATGAAAAGTTTTCGAGATGCGCAGACTTCGTTCTTGCATCAAAAAAATTGTTACATTGCAAATAAAGCAATGTGATAAAGAAGCGGAAAAAGGAAAAATTGGGAAAGATTTAAAACGACTCCAAAATGAGTCGTTTTTTTTTAGTTTAAATTCAAAAAATTATTCTTTTTTACTAGCAAAAAATATTTTTACAGTTTTTTTCGATATTACATCAGCCAAGACTTGGAGGTAAATATTGAAAAAATCGCTTGTAATTTTATTGTTATTATTACTATTGTTATTGGTATTACCGGTACAAGCCAAAGAAGGCAGATGCACTCATCCTCGTTATAATTATAATGTGCGTTCAGTTCATCATGCCGGTTATATGAGACGTTCAACTGTTAACTTACCTTCATATGGTGTATTATATAAGAATGGCGGGCTTGGAAGAAACTATAATACAGGAGCAAGCATGAACTACAAAACAGGTGCGGCAATGAACTATAATACAGGCGCAGGCAGGAATTATAACAAGGTGGCAGATAGAAAATACCATACGGGTACAGGTTTTAACTATCGTACGGCTACTGTTCTTAATTATAGGAGTGCTACAGGGTTTCGTTATAGATAATTTTGAACAATTTTTGAATATTTCCGTTATACTATAAAAAGGGATTTTGTAATATGAAAAAGATTGCTGTTGTATTGAGTTTAGTAGTTATGTTTATTAGAGTAGAGGCTTATGCATTCCTTCCGCCATCGCCGCTTCCTCCTGATACCGGTCGGCATATTATGAATACAGGTTGTCATTATTCTAATACTGTCAGAACTCAGTCCCATGCAAATACAGTTAATCACGTTATTATAAGTGGCAAAAGACCGCCGGTTCATATTGTCCCTCCACCTCCGCCGCCAAGGTATTCCGTAAGATACAAGGACGATAAAAAATTCCATGCACGAAGCTATTATATTCCTTCTTATTGCATGCCGGTGACAGGATTTTACAATAATACATTCAATCCTTTTTGTAATCATTACAGACCATACGGAAGCAATATATATATAAGTTTTTAAAATTGTCTTAAATTAATCTGAAGTTTATTATGTTGTACAAAATTGGTATAATATGATAAACGGGGATTATTATTGGTCAAAACGAGGTCAGGTTTTGGAACAAAAATATATAGCATTAATTGATTGTGATTGCTTCTTCGTATCTTGTGAAAGAACGCTGAATCCTGATTTAAACGGTAAGGCAGTTTGTGTAACTTCAGGTGAAAGAGGTTGCGTTATTGCACGTTCAAAAGAAGCTAAAGAAATGGGTATTCCTATGGGCCATCCGCTTTTTATGGCAAAACGGGACTATCCTAATTGTATTTATATATGTGCAAATCATGCAAATTACGGAGAAATTTCATACAGAGTTATGTCAATTTTACGGGAATTTAGTCCAACGGTAGAAGTTTATTCTATTGATGAAGCATTTGTTGACTTGACCGGTCTTGCAAAATTATATAAAAAAAATTATTACAACCTCGCACAATATATTAGAGAGGCGATATTGGATAAAACAGGAATTCCGGTATCAATAGGAATAAGCAGAACAAAATCACTTGCGAAACTTGCATCCGACAAGTCAAAAAGTTCTGATAAACATATATGCATAGCGGGACGGTGTGGAATTTCAAAGCTACTAAAAAATACATATATTGATGAAGTTTGGGGAATTGGAAGACGTCTTTCTCCAAAATTGCGCGGGCATGGTATAAAAACAGCATATGATTACGTGCAAAAAAATGACGTATGGATTAAAAGCCATTTTGGAAAAGTTGGACTCGAATTAAAGTATGAACTTATGGGGAATCTTATAAATAAGGTTACAAATGAACGTGCACTCCCAAAATCTATCAGTGACAGTCGTGCTTTTGGGGAATTTTCAAGCGACTTAAATTATATAAAAAATGAACTTATGATTCATATTCACGCAGCTTGCAGAAAACTCAGAAAATCTGGTTGCAAATGTGGGACTATAGGCGTTATGCTTAGAACAAAAGATTTTAAAGTATATTATGATAAAGTAAATACTGAGCGTCAAGTTAATTTTGAATTTGAAATATCACAAGAAGCTTTTCAACTACTTGAACATTTATATAATCCGCAAATAATATACAGGAGTGTAGGAATAGTACTTGAAAATTTTCATACTGCAGATTGTGAACAACTGGGTCTGTTTGATGAAAATCAATTAAATGAGAAATCAGAAAATCTGGCCAAAAGCATAGATAAGCTTGAATCGAAATTTGGCAGAAATATTGTAAAAACAGGTTTTACTAATAAAGAAATTGCGCCAAAACAAGAATTTATAATAAATTCTTCGGAATAAAAATGCCGAGATAAGAATCTCGGCATCAAAACGAATGTAGTTATAAATAATTGCAGATTACAGCAAGTTTAGAGCAATACTTGGTGTCTGGTTAGCTGTTGATAACAAAGTAGCAGCAGCCTGTTGAAGAATCTGAGCTTTTATGTAATTAGAAGATTCTTTAGAGATATCAGCATCCCTCAAAGTAGAAAGAGAAGATGTGATATTTTCAGATTGAACACCTATAGATTCAATAGCAGAATCAATTCTGTTCTGAGCTGCACCTAATGTTGTCGTCCTGTTAGATATTTCT
>JAEEGL010280823.1_pt1 | contig 17859 bp, 4 predicted proteins | sample 9134231 | NCBI WGS metagenome assembly JAEEGL01 (sample SAMN16246548, study PRJNA631951) | gut metagenome | biome: gut microbiome; feature: rumen; material: fiber-attached | host: Bos | place: Iran: Karaj | collected 2018-10 | reverse complement strand
TGTACATGTTGGTTCTTTAGCTTCTACTTTGACTAAGTCGTGAGTATGTCCCAGAGCAGCTATAGTTCTTTGCTCTTTGTGGGAAGGATCATTTTTGCAGACTCTCTCTTCAAGGCCCTCTTCATCTTCAGTAGGTTCTTTTACTACTGTCCAAGCTCCCCAGTCATGGCCGAGAGCCTCTACGTACTCATCTACATAGCTGTCTCCGCACCGGCTGCAAGTATGTGTTGTGAATCCTTTATCTTCGCATGTGGGCGCTGTAACTACTGACTCATAGTTATGGCCTAAAGCTTTGATTACAGTATCAGCTTCAGTTATTTCATTATTGCCTTCAGCATCACTGTAAAGCTTATTGCACTTGCTGCAAACCCAGTATTCGATGTTGCCAGGTTCTTTGCAGGTTGCTTCTTTGGCTTCAACTTTGACTAAATCGTGGATATGGCCAAGAGCATCAATAGTTCTTTGCTCTTTGTGAGATGAATCACGCTTACAAGTCCTTTCTTCAAGGCCTTCTTCGTCTTCAGTAGGCTCTTTGACCGTTATCCATTCTCCCCAATCATGGTCTAGAGCTTCGATAGGTCTTGTCTCTTCTTTACTACATCTGTTGCAGTTTCTCTTCTCTAGTCCATCTTCTGTACAAGTTGGTTCTATAAACACTCCCCAAGCGGTCCAATCATGACCTAGAGCATCTACATAATTATCTATATAACTGTTTCCACAGCGACTGCAAGTATATGTCGTATAACCTTTATCTTCACATGTAGGAGCGGTTACTTCAGTTATGTAATCGTGGCCTAATGAATCGACTTTTTCAGTTTCTGTCGCTCCACATCTACCACAGGATCTGGTCTTCTCTCCGGGTTCTGTACAAGTAGGTTCAGTAGTAACTGTCCAATCACTCCAACTATGACCAAGAGCATCTACATAGTTATCCACATAACTGTCTCCACAACGGTTGCAAGTGTATGTAGTGTAACCTTTATCATTACATGTTGGCTCTGTTACATCTGCAGTGTAATCATGACCTAATGCTTTGAGTACAGTATCTGCTTCTGTAATTTCATTATTACCTTCAGCATCTCTGTAAAGTTTATGGCACTTAGTGCATACCCAGTATTCAATGTTACCATCAGTTGTACATGTGGGATCTTTTGAATTTATCTTAACGATATCGTGAGTGTGTCCCAAAACTGCAATTGTTCTTTGTTCTTTGTGTGATGAATCACGCTTACAAGTCCTTTCTTCAAGGCCTTCTTCGTCTTCAGTAGGCTCTTTGACCGTTATCCATTCTCCCCAATCATGGCCAAGCGCTTCTACATAATCCGCTACATAACTGTCACTGCAACGACTGCAAGTGTATGTAGTATATCCTTTTTCTTCACACGTAGGTTCTGTTTTAACCGCGTTATAGTCATGACCTAAAGCGTCGATTTTTTCAAAATCAGCAGCTCCGCATCTATCACAAGTCCTGGACTTTTCACCTGCTTCAGTACATGTAGGCTCAATAGTAACGTTCCAGTCACTCCAGTTATGGCCAAGTACTTCAATGGATCTTTCTTCAGACTTACTGCATCTGCCGCAAGTCCTCTTTTCAAGGCCTTCTTCAGTGCAGGTTGGCTCTGTAACCACTGACCATTCGCTCCAGTCGTGACCCAATGCATCCACATAATCATCTACGTAGCTGTCTCCGCAACGATCGCAAGTGTATGTGGTGTAACCTTTATCTTCGCAAGTCGGTTCAGTTACTACGGATTCATAATCATGGCCAAGTGCTTCAATGGATCTTTCTTCCACCTTACTGCATCTGCCGCAAGTCCTCTTCTCAAGGCCTTCCTCAGTGCAGGTTGGTTCTGTAACTACGGTCCAATCACTCCAATCGTGTCCGAGAGCGTCTACATGCTCATCCACATAACTGTCACCACAGCGACTGCAGGTATATGTTGTGTAGCCTTCATCTTCGCATGTAGGATCTGTTACTACTGACTCATAGTTGTGTCCTAATGCTTCTTTTACAGTATCTGCTTCGAATATTTCATTATTTCCATCCGGATCACTGTAAAGTTTGTAGCATTTAGTACATGTCCAATATTCAATGTTTCCTGCGTCTGTACAAGTAGGATCTTTTGCTTCCACTTTGACTAATTCGTGAGTATGTCCAAGAGGAGCAATCATCCTTTGTTCTTTATGAGAAGGATCACGTTTACAGATCCTCTCTTCCAGGCCTTCATCGTATTCAGTGGGTTCAATGACAGTAGTCCATTCTCCCCAATCGTGACCTAATGCATCTACATAATCGTCTACATAGCTGTCTCCACAGCGACCGCAAGTGTAGGTTGTGTAGCCCTTATCTTCGCATGTAGGCTCCGTTACTACGGATTTATAGTCATGGCCAAGTGCTTCTATTGATTTTTCTTCAGACTTGCCACATCTATCGCAAGTTCTGTGTTCAAGACCATCTTCAGTGCATGTCGGATCCGTAACTACTGACCAATCGCTCCAGTCATGTCCAATCGCATCAATTACTTGCTGTTCAACAAGTATCTCACCGCATACTGAACACTTCTTCCCTTCAGTAAGACCTGTCTCAGTACATGTAGGCTCTACTGCAGGAAGGATCTCTTCTGTATGTCCGGTTGCTGCTATAGCATTGGTCTCTTCCTCTCCACATCTGCTGCATATCCTGTGCTCAAGACCTTCTTCGGTACATGTGGGTGAAGTAACTGTGGACCAGTCTCCCCAGTCATGTCCAAGAGGCGGTACTATTTCAGGAGCAACCAGAATTTCTCCACATGTAGCACAAATCTTTCCTTCAGTAAATCCGTTTTCAGTACATGTAGGCTCAACTGCAGGAAGGATCTCTTCTGTATGTCCGGTTGGATCAATGTCTCTGGTTTCTTCCATACCGCATCTGCTGCAAGTCCTCTTTTCAAGGCCTTTTTCAGTGCAGGTTGGCTCTGTTACCACTGACCAATCTCCCCAGTCATGACCAAGGGCATCGATCACTTGCTGTTCAACAAGTATCTCACCGCATACTGAACACTTCTTACCTTCAGTAAGACCTGTCTCAGTACACGTAGGCTCTACTGCAGGAAGTATCTCTTCTGTATGTCCGGTTGCTGCTATAGTATTTGTCTCTTCTTCTCCACATCTGTTACAGATTCTGTGCTCTAAACCTTCTTTAGTACATGTAGGAGCAGTGACAATTAACCAGTCTCCCCAGTCATGTCCAAGAGCATTGATCACTTCCTGTGCAACAAGTATTTCACCGCATGTTGAACACTTCTTACCCTCAGTAAGTCCTGTCTCAGTACATGTAGGTTCTACTGCAGGAAGTATCTCTTCTGCATGTCCGGTTGGATCAATGTCTCTGGTTTCTTCCATACCGCATCTGCTGCAAGTCCTCTTTTCAAGGCCTTTTTCAGTGCAGGTTGGTTCTGTTACCACTGACCAATCACTCCAGTCATGACCAAGGGCATCGATCACTTGCTGTTCAACAAGTATCTCACCGCATACTGAACACTTCTTACCTTCAGTAAGACCTGTCTCTGTACATGTAGGCTCTATCGCAGCAAGGATTTCTTCTGTATGTCCAGTTGGATCAATGGCTCTTGTCTCTTCCTTGCCACACCTGTTACAGAATCTATGCTCCAGACCTTCGTCTTTGCAGGTTGGCTCGGTAACAACTGTCCAATCAGTCCAGTCATGACCAAGGGCATCGATATTATCTATGGTCTTACTCTGCTCTTTAAATACATCGCTGTTAAATGTTGCTGTATATGTGGTTTCACCCTTTTCCTCACATGTTGCCGCTTTAGTGATTTCAGAAGTAGTATCAGCCACTTCAGTCTCTTTATGTGAGCTGTCATTGAGACATATTCTGGTGGCAGTTACAGTGCTGTTATCATCCGACCACTCATAAGTTGGTTCTCCCCAATTATGATCAATAGGCGGAAGTATCCAGTCATTCTCAGAGATTTCATTATATCCATTTTCATCAGAAAAATACTTTCCGCAAACAGAACATGTCCAGTATGCGAAACTTCCCTCCTCTGTACATGTAGGATCAACCGCCTCTGTCTTTACCAGAACATGACCTTCATCATATGGCAAAGGGATATATTCTCCAACATAATCTACGTTCAGGCTGTTCAGTCCTGTGTCAACGACCTTTTTGCCTCCGGTTGATATATATGTTTCTCCGACGATTCCATGAAGCTGTTTGAATGTGATATTCAGCAATGTACTGTCTGTGTTGCATCCATCCTGGTTTATATATGAAAAAGATATCTTGCCGCTTGAAGTATCTTCTTTTGTCACCACTGTAGCTCCGCTTTGAGCAACTGATGGATCAACTGAGACGGATTCACAGCTAAGCATAGTTGTATCAAAGTTGATCCAGAAATCACCTGCGGCGATATTATTGCCACCTGTCAAAACAGCATTTACAACAAATTCTCTGTCATTTCCTGTATTTCCATCATATCTTACCAGGAATTGTGAATTCTTTTTATAAAGATTGATAAACGCAGTTGTTCCTTGTGATGTGAGACTGTTAAGGGTTTCATCAAGCAAACTTGAACATGTAAGCTTAACCTCAGCGGCAGCATTGGTATTTTGCTTTACAGTAAATGATACATCAAAGAAAGCAACTCCGGTATTTGTTGTTATAGCTTCTGTTTCAGCATATGTTACTTTGATCAATCCGGGAGTTTGGGTATTTACAGAATGTAACGCAGTACTGGAAATCAGTTCTGTTCCCAAAGCAAAATCCGTATACTCAAGCAAATCCGGGTCATAAGAAATATCAAAATTGCCTCCTGCCAATCCATAGGTGTTTTCAGCTACGAAATACAGATGGACTGTATCTCCCTGTGTAACATAGTTTGAAGGACCGATGGTTGTGAAGAAGTTTACTGAATTCTGTACGACTTCGTTCTTTTTAACAGTAATTACACCGGGAGATCTGTCGATATTAATTGTTGCAAACGATGTATCATATGCTTCTCCAATGGCTAAGGTTAGATTATAATCCTTTAATTCAGCATCTTCAGGGATGGCAAAGGTAATGGACATAAGTGTGCCTTCACCATTCAAACCTTCCCATGATACTATACTTTCCTTGACTGTATTTGGAAGATTAGTATTAATGCTTACAGAAGCGCCATTTACAAAATTGCCTTTTTCAGCCGATAGCACAGACAATGTTTCTGAATCATACATTACACTCACGTCAAGAGTGCCCAAGTTCACAGCATTTCGTATGCCTACATATACTGTGACGTTTGAGCCTTGAATAGCAGAAACAGAGTCAATATATACAACCGGAGCAGCTGAATCGTCTGCATATGAAGTTGTAGTCTGCGTGGCAGTGAAAACCAATGCCACGCAGATAATTATTGATAATAGTTTTTTGATATTCATCTTAGTGTAACGTCCTTATCAGATCAAAACAGGCTTGATATCGTTCCGTTGATGTAGTAAATGATTCTAAGTGCCTCTGAAGCAGATAACTCAAGATCTCCATCCAGATCTGCTCTTCTGAACTCATCCTCTGTCATGTTGTATCTGTCATTGACAGCCATGAGAATCATCATAGCATCTTTGAGTTCAATAACTCCGTTACCATCTACATCTCCAAGATCACTTGCGGAAACAGCTTCTTTGACTTCTACGAAGAATGGCTCATTTGCAGTGCCTTCATACTTGTACTCCTTACCGTCAAATGCCTCGATGTAGTATTCAAGGCCGTCATCAGTCAGGAATGATGAGTTGATTACAGCAGAATACTTATCATTGTTCTTATCCATTGTTCTGGACTTCCACTCATCAGTACCTGCTACTCTGTAGAAAAGAGTTGCCTTTTCTACTGCCACATTATCAATGATGGTAGCAGAAATGACCAGGTTGCTGCCTTTATACGCAGTTGTTACCTGTGAATGATAGATATCAGGAGCCATGGTATCGAGAGATGTTACCTGAACCTTACCTGAAGGCTCTGACTCAGTCATATCACTCTGTACTACTGTAAAGTTGTAGTAGTACTTGACACCGGGTTCTACGGTATCATCAAGGAATTCCTTGGTATCTGCAGGAATAACGGTCTTATTGATTCTTTGATATAAGCCATCCTCAGCATCTGAACGGTATACGTTATATCCTGCCAGAGTCTCGAAGTCATCCTGACTCCAGCTCAAAGCTATACCATTTTCAGTTGCAGTTCCCTGCATGAGCAGTGACTGTGCAGATGCTGTATCGATCTTGAATGGGAATCTTCCCCAATCCTTATAAAGCTTAAGTGATGTGCCTGCAGCTTTACCATTGGATACTGAGAAGTACTGGTATCCATTCTCAATAAGTGTTGTAAGTGTTACAGTTCCCTGCCATTCAGTATCGGTTACATACTCACCGGGAATAGTGTATTCAGCGTATGGATAGCTGCTTCCGAACTTAACATCAAGATCAATGGACGTATCCATAGGACGGTTGAAGTCTACTACGAAGGTGACCTCTTCATTACCAACTGTATCTACTTTACCTCCGTTAACAGTCAAATATGCCTGTGTTACGAACGGGAAGGTATCTGATGGTGCTTCAGTCAGGTAGTTGGATTCGTCGATATCCATCAGTGACTGGTAATCATCGAAGTCCAGGATCTGCTTATTGATAAGCTCTTCATCAGTTGTTCCCCAGTAGTTCTGTCCAAGATCAATAGTTTGATAGTTGTCACTTTCGTAGGTAGTAATGCGAAGCCATCCACTGGTATCATCATCATTTAAACGATTAAGGATAACATTACTGTAGAAATAGGCATTGACATTGAGTCCACAATACTGTTCCCATGCTGCTTGTAATGATTCAGATGTAATGTTTTCACGCTGAGAGAATAGTTCATCATCGGTCACTATCTCATGGACAGCATCCGGATCCTCTAATTGTCCTTCCTGAGGTTCTTCAGTATCATCGCCTGGTATTATTTCTGATTCACTGTTGTGATATCCAAATGAAAGGTTTATTTCCTCACTCAATTGCCCATTCATTATTGACATTAAAGCAGTTTGAGGAATGCTAAGCGTATAACAAGGATCATCACTATCCATAAGCTCTGACTTTGGTTTGATAGTCAGCTTATTCATATTTATTTTTTTCGATATGGCAATTACTTCTCCAGATGTATTATCTGTTAAGGTTATCTGACTGTAATCTTCTGCAGCTTTAATCGGCATATTGAATGATAATTCGATAGTACCATCTGAAGTAATAATGTTATGTGAAGCATTCCAGTTAACCATAGTCAGTTGATCAGTACTGTAATCATTTGAGAAGAAATATAATTGTACTGGTACTAAGCTGCGATCAGTATTGCCGATGCCTAACTCACCCGATGCATTGTTTCCAGTTCCGTATAAATGACCGTCATTGGTAATTATAAATGATCTGTCATCGCCTATCGTTATTACATCTTTAACATCAGTTACACCTACCATTGGTACAAAGATATCCGAAAAATCAGTATTCCCGATGCCCATCCTTCCGTGAGAATTATTACCCTTCATATAGGGAATACCATTATCAATGTAGAAGTAATACGCATTAATAGCCATTGCTTTTTCTTCTGAATGTTCTTTAGTGTAATACTGTTTACTACTTAAATTATTATAAAATGTTACAACTGTATTACCTAAATCATATGAAGTAAAACTATTGAACCCAAATGAATATACATCATTGACAGAGGTTGCTTCAAGAACTGGTGTTTTACAGTGAGACTCTCCCCCAGTTACATACAGGTTATTCTCTTTGTCAAGATAAGCCGAATTACCATACTGATCAATTATTTTCGTTATTTCATTTTCAAATTCTATTTGAACAGCAATATCTCGATCTTTTTCACTTCCATCACCCAGCTGGCCATAATTGTTTCTTCCCCATGCCCAAACATTTCCATTTTTATCAATAGCATGATAGCTATCACGAATGGTATTATTTGAAGCAAAGCTCTTTATGTTTCTTAATGTGCCAAAAGTGTCATCTTTTGTTATACTATTAAGGTCAAAATGATACTTGGAAACATTGCAGTCCTTATCCAAAATATATGCAATGTTTGAACTACTATATGATAGAGTATTCCCTATTAAATAAGCATCCTCTACATTTTCAAATGCCAGTTTGGTCGGACGGGTAATACCATTACCCCAAACAAATACTTCTCCGGCTTCAGTAATAGCGTATATATTGCCCCAATCATCCGCCTTAACAGTTTTGACAGCCACAGGGTTAACTGTTTTATCAGTTATAAGCACTGTTATCTCATCAGAAAGATTTGTATCCTGAACTGTAGCTCTCAGGGTAACAATACCGGTTGAATTCTTGATAAGTTTGCCCTTCTCAACAGTACAAATATCTGGATCAGTGGATTCCCAAATAAGAGTTTTGTTGGTAGCACTGATTGGAAGAATCTCAGGATGTGTTACTATAGCATCCTCATCAATGATCTCATTTATTCCTTCTGAATCACTGAATTCCTTGTAGCATTCAGTACATGTCCAGTACTCATCAGTTCCTACTTCTGTACAGGTTGCAGGTACTGCCTCAACCTTCTCAAGGTTATGAGAGTGGTTCAGGTTCGCTACAGTTCTGGTTTCTTTATGAGTCCAGTCATTCCAGCATCTGCGGATCTGGAGGCCTTCCTCATTGGAAGTAGGTTCATATTTCATATCCCAGGCTCCCCAGTCATGGCCTATTGCATCGATAACTTCAGTTTTAGTTTCTCCACATACCTCACAAGTGAATAGCATTTCACCTTCTTCTTCACAAGTAGGTTCAATGGTGACAACCCCCTCATTCCATGAATGGCCTGTAGCTTCGATTGGTTCTTCGCGAATTAAAGTTTTCCCACAAACGGAGCATATTATACTTTCTGTCAGACCCGTTTCCGTGCATGTAGGATCAACACCAGGAACAGTTTCTTCCGTATGGCCAGTTGCTTTAATTACAACATCTCCTGTAATTTCATTATTACCTTCTGCATCGCTGAAATTAATATGGCAGTCATTGCAAGTCCAGTACTCTATGTTTCCATTCTCTGTACAAGTTGGATCAACCGCATCGACTTTAACAAGATCGTGTACATGATTCAGGTTAGGAACAACTCTTTCTTCAGTATGTGAAGTATCGTTCTGACAAGTGCGTACTTCAAGACCCTCTTCAGTTCCTGTAGGTTCTATAGTTCTTGTCCATTCACCCCAGTTATGGCCAAGGGCTGTTATTGTTTCTTCTCTTGTTTCTCCGCAGTTCTCACATGTAAACAACTTCGTGCCACTATCATTACATGTCGCTTCAGTAATTATCTCCCCGCCATTCCATGTATGTCCTGTCGCAGGAACAATTTCCTGCTCTACAAGAATCTCTTCACAAGTTGCACACTTCTTTCCTTCTGTAAGGCCTGTTTCTGTACAAGTTGCAGCTACTCCTGGTAATACTTCCTCAGTATGACCAGTGGGTTTAATGTTAGGATTTGTTTCATAGAAATCTCTAGTGAAGCTTATTGACTCTATCGGAATAACAGCATGAACCTTCACATATGCTGTACAGTCATTCTCACCGGTAAGGGTTATTATTGCATCTCCCTCACTGATTGCAGTAACCACTCCCTTAGGAGATACAGATGCAATACTATCATCTGAACTTGTATATGTTACTGCAGTTCTGGTAGTATTAGCCGGTGTGAAAACTGGCTTTATCTTCTTGGTTTCTCCTATGTTGATCTGTAACTCATCCTTGGAAACTCCAATTTCTTCTAATCCAACATAGTCTGAAACGTTGACTGTAACATAGTTATATATGGCCAGATCCTGTGAATAGACTTTGACCTGTGTCGTGCCCGGAGCAACTGCTGTAATAAGACCATTCTGATCAACAGTTGCAATTGACTCATCTTCGCTTGTGAATATCAGATCAGACTGTTCAACAGTAACTGGCTTGATAGTTGTTTCGATTTGATGAGTATTACCGGTTTCCATATGTACGACATACTTGTCCAATGATATTTCTGTCGCTAAACCATTACCAGGTACTTCAAGCAAATACTTATTAATGTGATCTTTGCTATCTGATGAGTCAAATATTATTTCTCCCTTATTCAGTGGAGCGAAATATAATTTACCATTTTTAATAGGAATAATTTGAGGAAGTTTAGTATCATCGTAGTTTAGTGCTTTCCCATAATCACTTTTATGAATACCACACCAATAATCTGAATTCTCATTTTCCATCTGAAGCTTGGTTTTTATAAACGAATATTCTTCATTAGTATTTATTGTGGCGATTGCACCACCCATCTGTTTAGCAAAGAAATCATAAGTGGATATTCTTTGAGGGGCATAATTGTTTGAAATACCTTCTCTACTCGATCTGTTAAAATCATCGTTTAAGGAAATATAGTATTTATCATTAATGTCGTCATATACTATAGTCTTACCTGTAAAAGAAATATCGTTTTGATATACATGTAAGGATGAAACATTTCCATCGGTACTTCCATCTGCCTTAGTATTATTTCCATAGAACACGCAATTTATAAATTTACAACTATTATTCAGATCAACTGCAGAGTCTACAAATATACAGCTACTGTATTTTCCTTGTGATAAACGATAATTACCTAATTTATAGAAAGCACAGTATTTGGCATCATTGATGGATATTTCACCGTTGCTCATGCTATTAATTATATTTCCACCATTTAGCCAACGATAATAAATATAACTATTAGAATAGTTTTGAGTAAATGTACAATTCTCTGCCCTATCAATAGTCAAATAAGGATTTGTTATATTGGTATAGTCCATCGAAACGAATCCATTATCTGATTTATAGATTTCTACTCTATAGCGATCCATCCATCCACTGGGGAACATCTCAATAGGTTCTTCTTCGGTTCCTTTACAGAGGAGCTGTCCTTGAACTTTAAGATAAGTTATAGCAGTATCTGCATAGGCATCCTGTGGATTGTTTGTCCAGAACTGGATCTGTGTGCCGGGCTCAACAGTTACTGTTGCACCTTCCATAATAATCATGGAGTTAGGAATAATGTAATAGTTATCTGACGTAAGAGTCATGTCTTCCGTGATCTTATTCGGAAGGATCACACCATTGCGGACAACGAGAGTCATAGCAGCTTTGCCTCTATAAATACCTGTATCACTCTCATCAAGACCGTTTCTGCTTTCTATGCTGACATTAAGCGTTATCGTGTAATCATTAGGACAGTTATCAGCTATCTTGATATAGAAAGGCTTTTCCCATCCTGTCCACTTATCGCCGGTCATTATCTTACCGGCATCCTGCTCAGAATAAGTTCCTACGGAACCATAATTTATATCATTGTTAAGGAAAGTAACGTAAGGGTTAGTGACACCAAGATCATTGGTTGCATCAATGGATACTACCGCATCGCTGCTCATGCCCCAGCGATTCCTGAGAGTAAATCCCAAAGCTATAACTTCTCCGGAGTCTATGATGCCGTCACCATTGTTTGCTTCTGCTGCTTCAGCTGCGATACCTTCAGTATCATTACTGAACCCTTCAGTATCAAAAGTTCTATATTCAGATACAGACAGCTCCGGTCTTGGCATGGTCTTAAGCGAATTCTCGAAGTTGACTCTGCCGGGAATATTATGAAGCATTCCTCCAACAGTATGCAGCCTTGGATTGCAGCAAGTGATAGTATTTTCTGCTGTTCCTGAAATCTGTCCATAGATAAACTTTGTCGGATAGGTATCAGGATCGTTGAACATGCTTCTTAGGAGCGCAGCTTGTGCAGCTACAACGGGAGAAGCCATAGATGTGCCGCTCAAAGAAGCATAACGGTCTCCGGGAATGGTACTGAGTATCTCATTACCAGGAGCGTATACTTCGTATTCATTATTATTGTATCTCCTTGCATCCCAACATGTGAATCCCGATTCAACATCATTATTGTCCGAACTCATAACTCCCAGTACATATTTATAGTCACCGGGGAAATTAGGAGCAGGAACAGGATATGAATCGGTTGGTTCATTTGGAGCTCCACTATTACCTGCTGCAGCTACCAGCACGCATCTGGAGTATGCTACTTCCAAAGCATCGCTCACAGCTATGGAACTTGCACCGCCGCCAAAGGACATGTTGATAACATCTGCGCCCTGGTTATAAGCGTACATGATAGCATTTGCTATATTATCCTGAAGGAAATAACCTGATGCATCGCCGGCTTTGACAGGCATTATCTTTGTATTGTATGCAATACCGACAACGCCGATATCGTTGTTTTCAGCCGCAATAATACCTGCTACGTGGGTTCCATGGCCATGGTCATCCATACCAGAACCCATATTCGCTGTCATATCAATTCCATAATAGTCATCGACGTAACCATTTCCATCGTCGTCTATGTTATTATCAGGAACTTCACCTGAGTTGGTCCAGATGTTATGTTTCAGGTCTTTGTGCTCATAATCAACACCGGTATCGATGACTGCAACTGTTATACTGCTGCTGCCACCTGGGTTGAGACCCTTTTCTTCTAAGTAGTCCCATGAAGACTGAATTCCGCAGGATTTAAGCACCCACTGCTGATCTGCCATTTCATTAGCAGTCACAGCATCTGATAACGGATCAGTATCTATGGATGCAGCCTCACTCTTGAAATTATACTCTGCTACGATGACGTTATTCATCTCTCTAACAGATTCCATTGTGGCATTGATATCTGCAGATTTAAGAAGATATCCTACATACCAGTCGCCACTTTCCAATGAGAACATGGGCTCAAGTTTGCCGATTCCGATACTCTTCAGTACAGAATCCACCTTGCCGTCAAAAGATTTTTTGAATTTGATGAGTATCTGGTTGTCTACGTATTCAACTTCGCCGCTTTCGAAAACCTCTGGTTCCGCAATATCAAAAGGAACCGTTCCGGGATCTACGACCTCTTCCGGTTTGGATTCCTCGGGAGCGTTCACGTCGGGAGTTTCAGTTTTGGTTTCCGGCTCAGAAGGCTTAGCTGAATCATCATTTTTCTGATCCTTATCTTTTGTACCGGATGGCAAATCAAAACCATCAATTGCCTGACCATCGCTGGTAACAACTGTGGGCTTGGTCTTTGAAGCTTTGATCTTATTGCCGATTGCTGTAACGATGAAATCATCATCATTGTTTTCGGCCTTTTTCTCAGCCTTCAGTACGTCAGGATCTGAAGCTTTAGAGCCACTGACAAAATTCAGGTCTTTAAGCTCAGCTTCGTTTACTTCATCTGAAGTTGCGACAATCGCCGAATCGGTTGCCGACGCATTGGAATCAGATCCGACTGAAGTATTGACAACATTCAGATCCTGCAGTAACTCCTTTGTTGCAGCTTTGTGATCCTTAAAGAAATAGACCGAAAAAGCTGATACAACGAGAAGAACTGCCACTACCAGGCTGATCCATCTGTTCTTTCTCATGGGGATATACTCCTTTCAATTTAGACTAAAACCTTTAAATTTGGGTGTTATATTTGCAAACAAAAAAACCAATACTGTGATTCTCACTTGTATTGGTTTTACATTACATAAATCATAAGCAACTCCTTCTATTTCTCCACATTTAGAGGGCATTACTATATAATAATTAGTTATACAACATGTCTATTATATTATACTAAACAATTGTTAAAAAGTAAATAATTTATTGTTGTAATCAGAAGGCGTTTTTCCATCAAAAAAGCCCCGCAAGTGCGGGGCTTAATCGTTGCTATTATTCAATTATCCCTGGAAATACCATGATTTAAGTCTGCCGTTTGATCCGAAGTAGAGATATGAATCTGAAGCATATCCATCTCCGTCATCATCATACCACCAGTATGTTCCGTAAGTATAGTAATGTTTGTCTTTAGGATTTGTCCATCCGGGAACGCACTTAGCCTGCTTCATGGTCATGCCTACCTTAACTGCTTTGGCATAGTATACTACATCCGAATAAGATGTCAGAGTCTGACCATACTTGTTGATGAGCTTGATCTTAACCTTTTTGCCATAGGATTTCTTACCGACTTTCAAAGTATATTTGATTTTTTTGCCGCTTTTGGTGAACTTCTTAGTGTAAGACTTGTTACCAATGGTGACCTTGATCTTATCACCTTTGTGCACGTCTGTTGCATAGCCTTTGAACTTGGTCTGATTCTTATAGAACCAATAATTGAATACATATGGATTATTGTTCTTGATCTTGCCAGTCAGCTTAGTAGTGACATTGTTATATTTGAAGGTCAAAGTAAATCTGGTTCCGATCTTCCTGATGGGAAGATTTTTGAACTTGAATTTGCAGGTGGAACCTACGGTCTTCTTATAGGTCTTGCCGCCATATTTAAGGGTTACTTTAGCGCCTTCCATAGATTCTCCGGAGAGATATGTTTTGCCGTAGTATAAATCTTTGAACTCAGAATACAATTCGAGTCTGAACTGGTCCCTTTCATTGTCGTAATCATCGTCATCATCGTCGTCCCAGTCGTCATCGTCATCATCGGCCCAACTATCGACTACTGTGATCGGCAGAGAAGCACTTACGTTGAGATCGTCATCATCGAAAACCGTAAGAGTAGATTCTCCTACTGCGGTTCCCCTGATGTTAATATACTCGTAATCATAATCTTCATCATATTCGCCATACTCGTCATCAATATAATCATCCCATTCGGCCTGGATAACATTATTGGCCGGTGCAGAACAATTCAGATGCCCAACGTTAGTATAATAAACTTTGACTGTTTCAGTCTCTCCCAACTCGACAGTAAGATTGCTGATATCAAACCAGATAGCTCCCTCTCCTGTTTCTGTGTCCGCATATGAACGCTCAGCACCCAAAAAACCGGACATGCAAAGCGCCACTGCAATGATAAGCAAAATGCTTAAAGATTTCTTTGCGATAGTCATATACTATACCTCTCCTCAACAAAATAAACGGAATAAAAATAGCCTAATTGATGAATATATTATATCATATATGTGATTTTTGTTCAACAGTTCAAAAATTGAGATTATATACTAATTTGATATATTACAAGCCCCGCGGGCGCGGAGCTTGATAAAGATTCTTTACTTAACGGTTACTTTTATTCTCTTGTAAATACCATTCTGTGCATAGGCATATACATAGCAGGTACCCTTCTTTACACCCTTGATAACACCAGTTGAACTTACAGTAGCTACCTTGGTGTTTGTTGACTCATAACGCATGCCGAGGATCTTCTTGATTTTATATTTCTTTGCTAATGAAGCATACGTGCCGGCAAGCTTGAATGTCTTCTTGACTTTTACGGTCACTTTATCTTTCTTGGCCTTAGTGGTGACCTCAGTAGGATTAGATGCGGCATTTCTACCGAGAGTAGCTATATGAATAACTTTTGAATATGACAATACTTTATTATTTCTGTCCAAAGCCACTACCAAGAATTTATAGTATGTCCCTTTGTTAAGAGCTTTCTTATTAAGTTTCTTAAGAGTATACATTCTACCCGCAGTTTTAGAAACTTTTTGGAATCTGTTATTTTTGCCTGATTTAGCAGCATAAACCAAAAATCGCCTTGCTCCAGAATCTCCCTTTGTCCATTTTATTGTAATGGAGTTCTTTGTTACTTTAGACTGCCTTAGCATAATTTTTTTATATGTAGAATCATCAAAATCTTTATCGGTTTTGATAAAGGGCATCACACCTTCAATTACTGAAACATCTGCATCCTTGCCGATATATATCGATTCTTCCCTTTTTTCACCACAATTTGAACAACTAGATATATATGTTCCTTTTCCATTTTTTGCTGCCTCTTCTGTGGTAGAATCAAACTTCCAATTATGTCCTAAAGCACTGTAAGTATCTGTAATTACTTTCTCTCCGCACCTAATACAAGCGATTCCATAATACCCATCTTCTGTGCATGTGCGTGGAACAGAAAACGGGGATCCGTCCAGCAGATGTCCAAGTTCAGGAATAACAGTTGGCTCTCCCTTTACTTCTCCACAAATTGCGCATTTTTGTTGCAAAACGCCTGTTTCGGTGCATGTAGGTGATTTTATTCTCGCTTCGTAAAAATAATGCTCATTCTCTTTAACAATATACTGTATTTTACTCGAGTATCCAATCTTAGATACATTTGTTTCTGTTGCTGAATCTTTAACCACAAATATAATTACTTCATTATAGCCATCAAGACTACCAAAGGCATAGTCTCCAATTACTGCATTTTCTGATAATATCAAAACAGTTTCAAGGCTACCGCAGTTATAAAATGCTTCATATCCTATGTTTGTCACACTCTCTGGAATCATTATGCTTGTCAGGCTGCTGCATCCATAAAATGCACTGTACTCAATGGTTGTTACACCCTCTGGTATTGTTATGCTTGTCAGACTGCTACACTCATAAAATGCAGATCCACTTATGCATGTCACACTCTCTGGTATCGTTACACTTTCCAGACCGCTGCACCCACGAAATGCATTACCACCAATGTCTATTACACCCTCTGGAATCATTATGCTTGTCAGGCTGCTGCATCCATAAAATGCATAACCTCCTATGCTTGTCACATTGTCTGGAATCTCTATACTTATCAAACTACTACAGTTATAAAAGGTGTACTCCTTTATGCTTGTCACACCCTTTGGTATATTTAAACTTATCAAACTGTCGCATCCATAAAAAGCTTCCAGCCCTATGCTTGTCACACTCTCCGGGATAATTACGTTTGTCAGGCTGCTGCATCCATAAAATGCATAATCACCTATATTTGTCATGGTTTCCGGAATTGTTAATTCCGTAACTATATCACCATTAATATATAAATCAGCTCCATAGCATGAAGGACGACCATAAATACCTCCATATTGTATATCTAAATAATTAGATAAACTAGTGAAATATACTTTTTTTAAGTTTGTACAAGATTTAAACGCATCATAATTTATTTGAGTCATGCTTTCTGGAATTGATATACTTGCCAAGCTGATACATCCTTCAAAAGCAGACAATTCTATGTTTGTCACACCATCTGGTATCGTTACGCTCGTCAGACTGCTGCATCCATAAAATGCAGATTGCCCTATGCTTGTCACACCTTCAGGAATGACTATGCTTTTGGCCTTATAGCAGTTAGCAAATGCATATCTACCTATACTCGTCACACCTTTGCCGATTACAATATTCGTAATAGATGTTCTCTTGGTATGCCATGGACTGGTGCCATCACTATAGCTGGCCATGTCTCCGGTTCCTGATATGGTCAATACCCCATCCACATTTAAAACCCATGTTAAATTATCATCATAAGCTCCGCAAGTTCCACTGGCGATATCATCTGCAAATACTGTAGAAGTAAAGCATATAACGATAAGCAATGCCAATGTAGCTACTAGACAAAATACCTTAATTTTACTTTTCATCTTTATACCTCCACGTAATGTGTTCAAAGGTAAAATGCTTTTTTGCAAAATAAAAACAGCCCAATTGATTTTAAAAATCATTTTAACTGTCATCTCTTAAATCATACGCAAGTCCTCTTCTTCTAGTATCTAGCCACATAAGATACCTTTACTTACAAACCGGTACAAATTATTAGATTTTTTATGACTTTATTATACTAAATTGTCCATTCTTCGTCAATCGCTATAATGTTTTATGATTCATAATAACAAAGCCCCGCAGGTGAACTGACCCCAAAAGGTTAGACAAAACACGGGCAAACATTTAAGCAACTTTAGAGGATTGGATCCTGTATTGAACAGGGCTCAGTCCTCTTAGTTTGCCCTTGATACGATAATTGTTGTAATAGTAGATATATTTAAC
>JAEEGL016700585.1_pt1 | contig 17860 bp, 23 predicted proteins | sample 9134231 | NCBI WGS metagenome assembly JAEEGL01 (sample SAMN16246548, study PRJNA631951) | gut metagenome | biome: gut microbiome; feature: rumen; material: fiber-attached | host: Bos | place: Iran: Karaj | collected 2018-10 | reverse complement strand
GCAGTGCGCTGTCTAACGATTCATTCTCTTTTACGATGACATTCGACATACTTCTTTATCCCTCCCCTCGAGCCAAAACTTTGTGCAAATGGCTGTATGGGTATAAACTGCACGTAAATCATTATAACACTTTTTATTCACTCGTCAACATTTTTTTGTGATACTGATTCATTTGTATCGATCGTCAATTCATGTTATTCTGATTAACGTATTTATATAGCTTAAACAGGAGGTTTTTTATGATGAGACTGAGTGTCTGTATGGGTACAGAGCAGGAATATGCTGCTGCTGTTGACTCTTGCAGAACAGACGATGATATCCGCGGTTATTATACTCAAAAGCTCACGGAAGCAGAAAGCAGCGGATGCGATCATGTTGATTTTAAATCATTTGAGCCGGGATTGAAGACATCAGAAGCTTTTCGCGTTATGGGACTGGCCGAGGAAGCTGTGCTGACGTTCTTTCACACTCATGACAAACCCGCTACCGTACGGTTTGTGTGCACCGATGAAGAAACTGCCCGCCTCTATAAAGTGGTTTACAATTTCCGCTTCGCCGACAGCAAAGAATCCCGTATGCTTGACGAGAGCTGGGATTGATTCACAAAACAAAAAACACTGCCCTTTTCGGGGCAGTGTTTTTAAGTTCGGATAAATCAGTTTCAGCCGTTCATCTGAGCAGCGACTTCTGCTGCGAAGTCATCCTGTCTCTTCTCGAGGCCTTCACCTGTCTCAAAGCGGACAAAAGAACGAACAGAAAGGTTGGCGCCCGCTTCCTTTGCGACCTGCTTTACATAAGCGCCGACAGTCTGCTTGCCGTCTTCTGCCTGTACATAGACCTGATCAAGCAGGCAGATCTCTTTCATCTCCTTGTTGAGACGTCCGATGATCATCTTCTCGATGATATTCTCCGGCTTTTCAGGATTCTCCACCATTGCCTGAGACTTAAGGATCTCTTTCTCATGCTCAAGATAATCCTGATCCACTTCATCGCGTGAAGTGTATTTCGGACGCATAGCAGCTACCTGCATTGCAACATTGTGGAGGCAGGTCTTGACAGCGTCATCGACAACGTCAGTGACAGCATCGATGATAACGCCGATACGTCCGCCGCCGTGGATATAGGAGACAACACAGCCATCGTCGGCTTTGACATTCTGGAAACGGCGGATAGAGAGCTTCTCTCCGATCGTAGCTGTCTTCTCAGTCAGAACGTCAGCAACTGTCTTGGAAGCATCATCCGGCCATGCCTTTGTCAGAAGGTCAGCGACATCTGCAGCACCTGTATCGAGTGCGACCTGCGCGACCTGGCGAACGAACTCTTTGAATGTGTCATTCTTGGCTACAAAGTCTGTCTCGGAATTGACTTCAACGACTACAGCCTGGTTATCGTCTTTCATGACAACATCACAAAGGCCTTCGGCAGCAATTCTGCTCTGCTTTTTCTCAGCCTTCATAATGCCGCTCTTACGTAAATATTCAACAGCCTCATCCATATCACCGTTTGTCTCGGTGAGGGCCTTCTTACAATCCATCATGCCTGCGCCTGTCATATCGCGCAGCTCTTTAACCTGTTTTGCGGAAATTGCCATTATAAACTCCTCCTTAAGCTTCTTCTGCTGTCTCTTCGACTGCGGGGTTCTCCTCTTCGCCTGCATCGCTCATGTCTTCTCCGGCCTCGCCCTGATTTGCTTCGATAACCGCATCAGCCATCTTTGCTGTTAAAAGCTTCACGGCGCGGATCGCGTCATCATTGCCGGGGATAATGTAATCCAGTTCATCCGGATCACAGTTGGTATCACAAATACCGACAAGCGGGATACCGAGCGCATGCGCCTCAGTGACACAGATATGCTCTTTCTTGGTGTCAATGATAAAGATAATGTCCGGGACATGTTTCATCTCTTTGATACCGCCAAGGTTCTTCTCAAGCTTCTCACGCTCTTTGTTCAGATGAACTACTTCTTTCTTCGGCAGAACTTCAAAAGTACCGTCAGCTTCCATTCGCTCGATCTCTTTGAGACGGTTCACACGGCTCTGGATGGTCTTGAAGTTTGTCAGCATACCGCCGAGCCAGCGCTCATTGACATAGTACATTCCGCAGCGCTCAGCCTCAGCTTTGATGGCATCTTTAGCCTGCTTTTTAGTTCCGACAAAAAGAACCGTGCCGCCATCAGCGACTGTGTCGGAGATGGCTTTGTACGCGTCATCGACCATACCGACTGTCTTCTGCAGATCGATGATGTGGATGCCGTTGCGGTCCGTAAAGATATACGGTGCCATTTTGGGGTTCCAGCGGCGGGTCTGATGTCCGAAGTGGACGCCTGCTTCAAGCAGTTCTTTCATAGATAGTACACTCATTTTGTTACCTCCGTTTGGTTGTACTTCCGAATCGTCTGTTGCTTTCCGGATCCGCAATGCGGACACCGCCAAAAAGCCAGCGATACGTGTTTATTTTGCAACTTTTAAATAATAGCATGGAAAAATGAAAGAATCAAGGATTTGTTAAAAATCTTGACGCGCGCAGAAAATTGTACTATGATATCAAAGCTGTGAACAGACAGTTTCGGAGTGTGGCGTAGTTTGGTAGCGCGCTCGGCTGGGGGCCGAGAGGTCGCAAGTTCAAATCTTGTCACTCCGATTCATCCTTCAGGCTGCCATATCATATGGCAGCCTGTTTTTTATTCAAATTCTTCCCAGTGTTCAAACACATATCTGACAGCGCTGTACGAAAAACCTTTAGATGCCAGGTAACGCAGCTGCTTATCGCGCTCCCGTTGCTCTTTTTCTCTTCCTCTTCCGTCATTACCTACGTCAGACTCACCGGAAGGACGATACCGTCTTTTTTTTAAAAGACGGGCGATCGCAGAGTACTCATCCTCTTCACTGGAAGTATCCTCCAGCATCTGTGTTACCGTCTCCTGCCCGACTCCCCGCTTGATCAGCTCCTGTCTGATCACACGGCGGCTGCGTATGTTTTTATTCCTGTTGATATAGTTATTGGCATAACGTTCGTCATCCACATAGCCGAACTTTTTAACGTAAGCGAGCGCCTCCAAAGCTATATCATGATCATATGCGGCATGTGAGAGCTTATCCAGGAGCTCCTTTTCTGTCCTGTCCTGATCCCGGAGAAGGTGCATCGCATAGAGTTTTGCGCGTTTGAGTACAGTCTCGTTTCGAACACGGTCATAAGTTTCAGGCGGGATCTCGTCGCCGTCATGCCAGTCAAGCTTTTTTATTTCACCGCTGTATAGCACAAGCGAAGATCCCCCTTCAAAGAGGACCTTCGCTTTTTTCTTTGTCAGATAAATAATCTCAGAAATTCTCATATCATTCCGGATCTTGTGCATCGCCGGAGGCATCCGTTATCTGGTCAGCATATTCACCGATCTTGTAATGCGCACGGATCTTATCGGCTATTTCACGCATCTCATCCGGATGCTCGGCCAGAAATTCTTTTGCTTTTTCACGACCCTGTCCGATCTTCTCTCCGTTATAGGAGTACCATGAACCGCTCTTCTGGATCAGATCAAGCTTGGTGGCCAGATCGACCAGATCGCCTTCGGTAGAGATGCCCTCGCCGAACATAATGTCAAACTCGGCCTCTTTAAACGGAGGTGCGACCTTATTCTTGACGACTTTAACGCGCACATGGTTGCCGATCATCTCTCCGCCGCTCTTAAGCGTCTCGGTACGTCTTACGTCAAGGCGGACTGACGCGTAGAATTTGAGAGCACGTCCTCCGGTAGTCACTTCCGGATTACCGTAAACGATACCGACTTTCTCTCTGAGCTGATTGATAAAGATCACTGCGCAATGTGATTTGCTGATGACCGGTGTGAGCTTTCTGAGCGCCTGAGACATGAGTCTGGCCTGCAGGCCGACATGGGCATCCCCCATATCGCCATCGATCTCCTGACGCGGCACAAGAGCCGCTACGGAGTCTACAACAATCAGATCCATCGCGCCGGAGCGCACCATAGTCTCACATATCTCGAGTGCCTGCTCACCGGAATCCGGCTGCGAGATATACAGATCGTCGATATCGACACCGATATTTTTTGCGTAAACAGGATCGAGCGCATGCTCTGCATCGATAAATCCGGCAATCCCGCCCAGCTTCTGAGCCTCAGCAATAACATGGAGCGCGACGGTCGTCTTGCCGCTTGACTCGGGTCCGTAGATCTCGATGACACGTCCCTTCGGGATGCCGCCGACACCAAGCGCAATATCAAGACTCATGGAACCGGTCGGAATCGCTTCAATTGTCGTATCTGCTTTTGCATCGCCAAGACGCATCACAGTGCCTTTGCCGTAATCCTTCTCAAGTTTGGAAATGGCTGCATCTAATGCTTTGAGTTTCTCTTCGTTAATCATTTTCGTTTGTCTCCTCGTTTATCAATCATGTTCTGACAGTCCGTATCCGCACCAACAGGATCATGTCTGATTCCGACTCTTATTTTACCATAAATTCTGTCGTGATGGCCATGTGAAAAATCGATACTTATCGACGGTTATTTCGCCTCGATATATCCCAGCGCAACTAAGGATTCAGCACAGAGCATCGCGCCGCCTGCAGCGCCTCTGAGCGTATTGTGTGAAAGTCCGACAAACTTCCAGTCAAAGAGCAGATCTTCGCGAAGGCGTCCGATAGAAACACCCATACCGCCCTCATAATCGACGTCCAGTTTGACCTGCGGACGGTCATCATCCTCAAGGTATTGAATAAACTGTTTTGGAGCACTCGGAAGATCCATCTTCTGAGGCAGGCCTCTGAAGTTGACCAGGTCCTCTATCAACTGCGCCTTCTCGACTTTCTGCTTGAAGCTCACAAAAGTAGCAGCCGTATGGCCGTTCACTACAGGAACACGAATGCACTGAGATGTGATGATAGGCGCTTTGGCCTTGACTATTTTGCCGTCTTCGATACGGCCCCAGATACGCAGCGGTTCCTGTTCGCTCTTAGCCTCCTCGCCTCCGATATAGGGGATGACGTTCTCGACCATCTCAGGCCAGTTCGCAAAAGTTTTACCGGCTCCCGATATTGCCTGATACGTGCAGGCAAGAACCTGTGTCGGCTCGTACTTCAGCCATGCGCTGATCGCCGGGGCATAGCTCTGGATCGAGCAGTTCGGCTTAACCGCCACGAATCCTCTCTTCGTTCCGAGTCTTTTTTTCTGGAACGGAATGATATCAAAATGCTCCGGGTTGATTTCCGGTACGACCATCGGAACATCAGGCGTCCAGCGATGCGCACTGTTGTTTGAAACGACCGGCGTCTCCGTCTTGGCATAACCATCCTCGATCGCACGGATTTCTTCTTTGCCCATATCTACAGCGCAGAACACAAAATCCACTTGTCCGGCAACATTTTCGATGTCATGCATATCCTGAACAACCATATCTTTGTATTTTTCAGGCATCGGTACTTCAAGTTTCCAGCGTGCACCGACAGCCTCTTCGTAAGTCTGTCCGGCAGAACGGGCTGAAGCGGCTACAACGACGACATCAAACCACGGGTGATTCTCTAGCAGCACCAGAAAGCGCTGTCCGACCATGCCCGTCGCACCCAGTACACCAACCTTAAGTTTCTTATCAAGCTTCATCATCTTATACTTCCTCCTTCATATATTCCTCGTATGACGCAATTGCTCTGTTCATTGCCTCCGCTCCGGGAGCTCCGATAGTCTTTCTCTCCCGCACACAGGTATCCAGATCAATCGCTTCAAATATATCGTTTTCAATCACATCAGAAAATGTTTTAAACTCATCCAGCGTAAGCTCCTCAAGCCCTTTGCCCTGATCGATACAGTACAGAACCAGCTCTCCGACGATCCGGTGTGCATCACGGAAATAAACACCCTTTTTCACAAGGTAGTCGGCAGCGTCAGTCGCGTTTGTAAAGCCACGGCTCGCGCTTAATCTCATCTTATCGGAATTAAACTTTGCGGTTGCAAGCATCCCGGTAAAGAGAGGCAGACAGACAGAAACGGTATCCATTGCCATGAAAGAGCCTTCTTTGTCCTCCTGCATATCTTTGTTGTACGCCAGCGGAAGAGCTTTCATCGTTGTGAGCAGTGCGGTAAGCGCGCCATAGACGCGGCCGCATTTTCCGCGGATCAGTTCAGCGACATCAGGATTCTTCTTCTGCGGCATAATGCTGCTGCCCGTACTGTATCTGTCATCCATCTCGATAAAGCGATATTCATCGCTGTTCCACATGATGAGTTCTTCGCAAAAACGGCTCAGATGCATCATGGTAATTGCAAGGGCATCCAGATACTCGATCAGATAATCACGGTCAGATACTGCATCCATACTGTTGGTCATGACCCCGTCAAAGCCGAGCAGCTCAGCCGTGTACTCCCTGTCAAGCGGATAGGTGGTGCCGGCCAGAGCCCCCGCGCCGAGCGGCGAGAGGTTCATTCTCTGTCTGATATCACCCATCCTTTCTCTGTCTCTTCTGAACATTTCAAAATAAGCTCCGAGGTGATGCGCAAGCGTCACCGGCTGTGCTTTCTGTAAATGAGTAAAACCCGGCATGACCGTTTCGATATGACTCTTCATCAAGTCAAGGATCTGAGCGAGCAGATTAAAAAGCTGCTCTCTTGTCAGATCGATATGCTCGCGCGTATAAAGGCGCATATCGAGAGCCACCTGATCATTCCGGCTGCGTCCGGTGTGAAGCTTTTTGCCTGTATCACCGACGCGTTCGATCAGCAGTGCTTCCACCATGCTGTGCACGTCCTCAAACCCGCAGTCAAAATCAAGCTGATCATGTGCCGCGTCACTCTCTATCATCTCAAGACCTTTTATGATGAGTTCGGCTTCCTGCTGTGATATGACAGACTGTTTTGAGAGCATTTTAACATGCGCGATGCTGCCCGCAATATCCTGCGGCAACAAGCGCTTATCAAAAGACAGGGACTCGTTAAAGTCAAAGACTTCCTGCGCAGTCTCCTTAATGAATCTTCCTCCCCATAGCTGAGCCATTTATATCTTCCTTTCTGATGCAGAGTATGTATTCTTTTTCGCCTCACACTCTGCTTTTGAAAACTCACATCCGCAGTAATTCTGCCTGTATAATGAGTATTGCTTCGACAGATCGATCGAACGCTTAAATCCGTCACGTTTCTTGAAATCGCTGGGCAGAAAACGTACATGGTATTTTTCGCCCAGTTCATTTCCTATCTCGTTGAGTAAATGAGCGTTTTTAAGCGGACTGATCGTCAGCGTAGTCGTATAATAATCATATCCGTTTTCAGCGGCGTAAGCAGCTGCGCTCTCAAGCCTCTGTCTGAAGCATACCGCGCACCGCTTTCCGCCTTCCGGTTCCGACTCAAGTCCTGAGACCTCACACAGAAACTCCCGGTGATCGTAAGGAGGAGCTACTACTCTGATCTCCTGTGCGCCGGGGAGTTCTTCGATCAGGCGTTTCTCTTCAGCTAACCGGAACTCAAACTCCTTATCAGGAGCTATATTAGGATTATAATAATAGACGGTAATGGAGAAATACGGAATGAGGTATTCCAGCACGTAACTGCTGCAGGGAGCGCAGCATGCGTGAATGAGAAGGGAAGGCCGCATGTTATCATGCCTGATCTGTTCTATGATTCCTTCCAGCTGTCTTTGATACATACCTCAACTCTTTTTGATGAATTCGATATGACAGCGTGGACACGTTATCTCGATGCGTCCTTTTCCCTTTGGAATTCTGATCTTCTGCTTGCAGTTAGGACAGCGGTAAATATGATAATGCCGTCTGTTCTTTACACATTGTTTGAAGCGAGCAGATCGCCTTGTGATGAATGCGGTGTTCTTGAGAAAAACTCTGTTTTCTTCGCTCCTTCTGGCTATATTGCGTGATAACAGACGAAAATCTGTCAGAGCAAGCAAAATGATGGCAATCAGCGCCAAAAGGCGAACACCGGTAAGCGCATAGATTACAAAGAGGATGAGGGAACTCCACATCGTCACGCGTCCGAGCTCATCATACCCGTACCGCCCACGCATAAATTGTATCATTCGATCCCGCATGATTCAATATCCCCGTCTGCAATCCACAGAGCCTAATATACAAGAATATTTTAAGCGATAGGGTCTAAAATACAATTACCGTACCATTAAACAATATAAAAAAAACATAAAGCCCGTAAAATGGAATTTACGGGCCATGTTAGAGCCAATGACCGGACTCGAACCGGTGACCTACGCATTACGAATGCGTTGCTCTACCAACTGAGCCACATTGGCACCTGTTAACGTATTATAACGAAATAAGGCTGTAATGTAAAGACATTACTGCATAAAAATCACACCTACGGTCACTCCCCTGCGCCCGCCAGTCGCGCGATGTGAAAAGATTAAATCAGGATTGCAGCAGGTACAGAGATTTGTGACCGTGATATGCTGATCATCCACTCCTGCTTCCAGCAGATTCAGCCGGGCTGCCTGCCACAGATCCAGCTGGCAGTGTCCGGTCCTGATCTGTTCATCGCTCTGCCTGAACAATAACGGCCATTGATCCTGACTGTACTCGTTCTTAAACCGGGTGATGACCGGTTCATCCACTTCATAACAGTCCTGGCAGATAGAAGGTCCGATAAGAGCATGAATATTCTGAGGATCACAGCCGAACCGGGCAGACATGATACGCACCATCTTCATTCCTATCCGCCCGACGGTACCGCGCCATCCGGAATGAACTGCCGCAACCACCCTTTTAACCGGATCCGCCAGAAACACAGGAACACAGTCGGCAAATGAAATGACAAGTCCAACGCCGTTATGATCTGTATAGAGTCCGTCAATATCCGTATAACCGCGTTCCCTCAGGATACCTTTACCGCCGTCTTCGACGCTGCAGTAACGCAGATTTGTCGTGTGCGTCTGCTGCGACAGCACCATCTGTTCTGCAGGAAGCCCTATTGCTCTGCCAAAGCGTATAAAATTTTCACGCACCCTGGCAGGATCATCGCCCTGTGACACACTGAAGTTGAGTGTTGAATACATTCCCTCACTGACACCGCCGAATCTGGTCGCAATTGCCATATGGATTCCCGGCAGCTGATCAAAGGATGAGGAAGAAAGCCAGCTGACGCCATCGCGTTCATGAAGGCTGAAAACTTCACGGTCATCTTTTGTTTTTATCTGAATCTGATTGACTTGCATTTCTTGTCTCCTGACATTATTCCTCAAACGCATTCTGTATATGTTCAATATGACCGTACCGGTTTATCCCGATCACATCGAAACGGATCAGCAGATTCTCCAATGACGGATGTCTCATCAGGTAGTATCTTGCCGTATTGATGATCTTCATCTGCTTTTTCTGATCAACAGCCTCGAGTGCCGTATCCACACGTTTGTCCGCTCTGTATTTGACTTCGCAAAACACAAGGTATTTGCGGTCGCGCACGATCAGATCTATTTCTCCGGTACGGATCCTGTAATTCTTTTCCAGTATCGTATATCCGCAGGACTGAAGAAATCCGGCGGCTTTCTCTTCATAATCCGATCCGGTCTCGCGTTTGTTCTTTTTTGCCGCACCGAAGTTTCTCTTTGCCGGTTCCTCCAGTGTAAACCTTAACTCTTTCATACGAAATGTCCAATAAAGCTCTTTCTGTGAAGCGGTGTGGGACCGAATTCTTTCAGCGCGTTTATATGCTCTTTTGTCCCGTAGCCTTTATTGCGCGCAAAACCGTACTCCGGATAAAGGCTGTCGTATTCGATCATAAGATGATCGCGGTAAACTTTGGCAATGATGCTGGCTGCGGCGATCGAAGCGCTCTTTGCATCTCCTTTTATGATCGGAAGCTGACGTGTTTCGATTCCCGGTATCGTCACCGCATCTGCCAGGATCATATCCGGTGCTGGCGAAAGCTGCTCAAGTGCGAGCCGCATCGCTTCGTATGTGGCCTGAAGTATATTGATCTCATCGATCCTGTCCTGACTGATCAGACCGATTCCGAAAGATACTGCCTCCCTGCGTATGATCTCATCCATCGCCTCTCTTCGTTTTTCAGAGAGTTTCTTGGAATCGTTTAACCCGGTGATCTCGTAATCGGACGGCAGTATGACAGCAGCAGCTACAACAGGTCCTGCTAACGGCCCTCGCCCGACTTCATCCACGCCTGCAATAAAAGAAGCACATACTCTCTGCTCGCGCTCATAGACGTACAGCAGATGTGTGCGCTCTTTCTCTTTCCGGATCTTTTCAAGGCGCCTTGCCTCTCTCTCAGCTTGCGTCGTCACTCTTTTTCACCATGACTTACGAATCCGAAGTCTGAAAACGGATAGATCTGCAGCCAGGCACGCCCGATCAACTCATCTTTGAGAATGGGACCGACATCGCCGAATCTGGAATCTTTACTGTTATTGCGATTATCCCCGAGCACGAAATACTCGTCATCCGCGAGTGTATAAGGCTCTTCAGCTGTTCCGGCATAATCCATAAGCCCGATCTGTTCGCCGTACGGATCATGGAGTTTCTCTCCGTTGATATAGACTTCTCCGCCGATAATCTGGATGGTTTCGCCCGGCAGCGCGACGATCCGCTTGATGTAATTTTTATTCTGTTCATAACGATACGGAAAGACAACGACATCAAAGCGTTTCGGATCTCTGAGTCTGTATGATATTTTGTCTACGATCAACTGATCACCATCGTTTAAAAACGGATACATGGACTGTCCGATCACTTTTGTGCGCTGTGCTACAAAGGTCACACACAAAAAAGACAGAACGACAACGATCAGTAAATACAAGATCCATGATAAGATGCTGGCTGCAGTTGATTTTTGTTTCTCTTCACGCATAACTTGCTTTTTTCTACTCCTTTAAGCCATATCCGGTGCGTACTCAAGAGTCACGGGACCCATCACACCTTTTCTGAAACGATCCATCAGCACATTAGCCGCTTTCTCTGTGTCCAGATCGCCGCCGCTTTTGACGGCATGGAGTCTTTCTGCGATTTTATTTAAATACTCAGCCGGTTCCTGCTCCATGCTGATTTGGTAATCTTCAGTCAGTTTTTCCGGCCATGCTTTCAGTCCGTACTCGATAGCGGCAAGAGCCATTTTCTCAGGCGATACGAGCTTGAGACTGTCAGGCATCGTTCCGATCAATGCGAGATGCATTCCCTCTGTCTGATCAGTAAACTTCGGCCACAGTATACCGGGTGTATCAAGGAGCTCATAACCCTGCGGACATTTGATCCATTGCTGGCCTTTTGTCACGCCCGGCTTATTTCCCGTCTTAGCCACTGATCTGGAAGCTAAAGAATTGATCAGCGTTGATTTGCCGACATTAGGTATTCCGACAACAAGTGCGCGCACCGGTCTGAAGCGGATGCCCCGCTTTTTATCGCGCTCCTGCTTTGCTTTCACCAGGCACGAAATCTGCTCCTTGACGTATTTCATGTCCTGCTTGCGTCTGGCATCGATCGCAGCAGCGTTAAGGTTTTGCGATCTGAAATAGGAAAGCCATCTGTCAGTCTCTGCCGGATCGGCCAGATCGGCTTTTGCCATGATCAATAACCTGATCTTACCCTGCGCGATCTGATCAAGTTCAGGGTTTCGTGCTGATGAAGGAATCCTTGCATCGATGACTTCGATCACCAGATCAACGAGCTTCATCTGCTCTCTCATCTGCCGGACGGCCTTTGCCATATGTCCTGGATACCATTGTAATTCGCGTTTCAAATCCATGATACTGCCTTACTTGATAAAACCGAATTGTCTGGATACCGAGGGAACAAACCAAGCCTTACCATAGACACTTGAACGAGTCACATTGCCTATATTGGTCGCGCGGGAATCCTCAAGATTGTATTGATTGTCACTGATGACAAAATATTCATCGGAGGCGATCTTCATCTCCTCCTCAGCAAGACCTGCCTGTGCAATATTGCCCGGGACATATGATGCTTTCAGCCTCTTTCCGTCAATATAGAGCTTCCCCTTTTTGATCTGGATGGTTTCTCCGGGCATGCCTATAATGCGTCTGATATAGTAGCGGTCCTTCTCATTCCCATGCGGTTTAAAGACGACGATGTCGCCTCTTTTCGGGCGCGTCGCATTATAGACGACACGGTTCACCAGAACTGTCTGCTGATTGCGGATCTGCGGATTCATGCCGTTGTCCATACTGGTGATACGTGTGCCGAAATACCACACAAAGACAAAAGCAAGCAGGACCGTCACCATGATCTGAAATGCCCAGACAGCGACAGTTTTCGGATTAAAATGAACATGGTCATCCTTGACTTTGTTCATTTTTTTCAGCAGAGCACGAGCTTGCTTCTGTCTCTTCTTTCTGTTGAATTTAAAGGGTAGATGAGGTCCGTAATCAGTTCGGAACGTCCTTTTTCTACGCCATCCTGCCATTTAGTATCCCCTCTAATGAAAAAGGCGTTTACAACGATACGCTGCAGACGCCTTGATTCTGTTCCCTGAAAAAGATCAGGATACTCGTTCCTTGACCTTTGCGCGCTTACCGGTACGCTGACGCAGGTAATTGAGCTTAGCGCGGCGTACTTTACCACGGCGGATCACTTCGATCTTTTCAATATTCGGTGAGTGAAGCGGCCATGTCTTCTCAACGCCGATACCGCCGGAGTTCTTGCGGACTGTAAAAGTCTCTCTGTTGCCACCGTTCTGACGCTTGAGAACTGTACCCTCAAACACCTGAACACGCTCGCGGTTACCTTCTTTGATCTTATTGTAAACGCGTACGGTATCTCCTACGCAAAATGCGGAAGGATTCTCCTTCATCTCGTTTAATTCGATATCGCGAATGATCTCATTCATTTTTAGTTCCTCCTCAAAAACAACGATTCATTTTAACATTATCATCTTAACTTTGCAAGATATCTGCTACAGCTTCAGCTTCTTCTGAAGTCAGTGATACTGAGTCCAAGAGGTCAGGACGTTTTTGCGCCGTGACCTTGAGCGCCTCCATGTGACGCCATTTTTCAACATTTGCATGATGACCGGAGAGCAGAATTTCCGGTACACGCTTATCATGCCATATTTCAGGCCGCGTATACTGCGGATATTCAAGAAGTCCGTCAGAAAAACTCTCCGTCTCGGCCGACTCATCATTGTGCAGGACTCCGGGGAGCAGCCTGGCGACAGTATCCACAACCGCCATAGCAGGAATCTCTCCTCCTGTCAGAACGAAATCTCCAATCGAGATCTCTTCTGTCACGATCTCTTCCAGAATGCGTTCATCGATCCCCTCGTAGTGGCCGCACAACAGGACAAGATCATCACAGGCCGCATAAATGCGGGCTTTTTCCTGATCAAAGATCTGTCCTTTCGGCGACAGATAGACAACCGGTAAACTGTCTTTTCCGGAATCTTTGAGAATCGCCTGATAGGTCTGCCAGACCGGTTCGGCCTGCATCAGCATCCCGGCGCCTCCGCCGTACGGATAGTCATCAACTCTGCTGTGCTTATTGAAAGCAAAATCACGTATATTGTACGTTTTAACAGACAACAGCCCGTTCTCGATTGCACGCCCGATGATGCTCTCACCCATCACGGCATCGATCATATCCGGAAAGAGGGTCATGATATAAAATGTCATTCTTTATTCCTCCATTCCCGGAAGGAGTCTGACCTTCATCACTCCTGCATCAATATCAACGTCGACGATACAGTCACGGATCGCCGGAATCAAAATCTCATGTCCGCTTTCCGATCTGACAACGTAGACATCATTGGCTCCGGTCTGCATGATATCCGAAAGAATTCCGATCATCTGCTCGTTATCGCCATCGTCTCTGATGACCTTCATGCCGATCAGATCAGCAAAGTAGTACTCATCTTCACCAAGCGGCGCAGCATCTTTCCGCTCTACGTAGAGTTCAGCTCCTTTAAGATGTTCGACAAGATTGATATTGTCCATCCCCTTAAAGCTGACCAGTATGCGGTCTTTATGCGGACCGGCGTGTGTGATTTCAAGCGGAATGCGCTGACCGTTTACACAGACTGCAGTCACTTCGTGCATATTGGCAAATCGTTCCGGATCATCTGTAAACGGCAATACCTTCACAAGGCCTTTAATACCATGTGTACCGGTGATCACACCGACCTGCAGCTCACTTGCTTTCATTCAATATCCACCGAAACCTGTTTGTCTTCCTTGACAGCAGCTGCTTTCACAATGACACGGATCGCTTTTGCAATACGACCTGCATGGCCGATCACTTTGCCCATATCATCTTCGGCAACATGAAGCTTAAGAATTGTCTCATCTCCCTTTTGATACTCTGTAACCGAGACTTCATCAGGCTTTGAGACCAAACCTTTAGCCATCACTTCAACTAGTTCCTTCATCTCCTAAACCTCCGGAATCTTATTTGGAGATGCCAGCAAGCTTGAAGATTTTGCCGACTGTCGCAGTCGGAACAGCACCGCTGTTCAGCCATTTCTTAGCTGCTTCCTCATCAACCTTATAAAGGCTCGGCTCCTGAGTCGGATCGTAGAGACCGATTTCCTCTATGAACCGTCCGTCACGGGGTGAACGTGCGTCTGCCACAACAATGCGGTAGCGCGGAGCTTTTTTCTTGCCCATTCTCTTTAATCTGATTTTTACCATTTTGATCCTCCTTAAAACAAATCCTAAATTCTTATATTTCAGAGTGTCTGTGCACTCGGAAAAACGATATCTCTAAAACGGCATGTTAAAGAAACCGCCGCGTTTTTTCCCTCGCTTCATCATGCCGGGCATCTGCTTCATCATCTTTCTTGTCTGCTCAAACTGTTTGACGATCCTGTTGACCTCAGAAATGTCCAGTCCGCTTCCCTTTGCGATCCGGTTTTTCCGGGAGGGCGTCAGAATATCAGGATTGGCCCGCTCCTGCGGTGTCATGGAATAGATCATCGCTTCTGTGACCATCATCTGCTTTTCTCCCTGATCCATATCAATATTCTGAATCTTGCCGCCGAGGCCCGGCAGCATCGAAAGAATATCCGAAAGACCTCCCATCTTACGCATCTGACTGATACTCGTCAGATAATCATTAAAATCAAACTGAGCCTTACCGACTTTCTGAACCAGCTTGGCTGCTTCCTCCTCGTCGATACTCTCCTGCGCTTTGTCGATCAGTGTCAGGACATCACCCATCCCCAGGATACGGGAAGCCATCCTGTCGGGATAGAAAGGCTCCAGATCAGTCAGTTTCTCTCCCATACCTGCATACAGAATCGGCTTACCTGTTACAGCGCGTACTGACAGCGCAGCGCCGCCTCGGGTATCGCCGTCCAGCTTTGTCAAAATGACACCGTCAATGCCGATCTGATCCTTGAATGCCTCCGCAACTTTCACGGCATCCTGACCGGTCATGGCATCGACAGTCAGAAGTGTCTGATCCACATCTACCACCTGACGGATCTCTTTCAGTTCATCCATCATATCCTGATCGATGTGTAACCGTCCGGCTGTGTCAATAATCACCGTATCATAGCCATTCTTCTGCGCGTGGTCATACGCTGCTTTGGCGATAACAGCCGGTTTGTTCTGATCTCCCATAGAGAAGACATCAACATTTTGCTTCTGACCATTGACCTTGAGCTGTTCAATGGCTGCGGGACGATAAATATCGCATGCCACGAGGAGCGGTTTGCGTCCGTCTTTCTTCAGCAGGCCTGCCAGCTTGGCAGCCGTCGTTGTTTTACCCGCTCCCTGAAGTCCCATCATCATCAGAACCGTGATCTGATCTCTGGGTTTTAGCGCAAGTTTAACAGGCTCCTCACCCATCAGACGGATCAGCTCTTCATGAACGATTTTGACGACCATCTGACCGGGGTTAAGACCGTTCATCACGTCCTCACCGATCGCGCGTTCCTGAATGTCTTTTGTAAATCTCTTGACTACCTTGAAATTGACATCCGCTTCAAGCAACGCCATTTTAACTTCGCGCAGAGCAATCTTGACGTCATCTTCCGTGAGGCGTCCTTTGCCGCGAAGCGTTTTGAAAACGTTTTGTAATTTATCACTTAAACTGTCAAATGCCATATGAACCTCTTATAATTCATCCATCAGCTGATCTGTCAATTCAATAATTCTTTCGAGGTGTTGTCTCTGCGCGCTGTTTTCTGCACAGAGTCCGCAGGCAAGCAAGGATGCCTCCCGTATCTCCTGTATCTGGTTTTTCGTCCTCAGAAAACGTTCAACCAGATGAAGCTTCTGCTCATAGTTCTCAAGAATCTTGTCCGTACGGTTGATCAGATCGTGGACGCCCTGCCGGCTGATCCCCTCCTGAGCGGCGATCTCGCTCAGAGAAAGGTCTTCGCTGACAGATGCTTCATAAATATTCTTTTGGTGATCGGTCAGCAGCTCACCGTAAAAATCAAAGAGCAGCGATCGACGCAAAATATCGTCCATGCTGCCCATTATATCGGTGCTTTCTATGTGTGTCAAGTATTTTTTCTTGACAGCCTAAATGATGATCATTGCATCTCCGAAAGAGAAAAAACGATATCTTTCTTTCACCGCTTCCCGATACGCGTGTAAAATGTGTTCACGCCCGGCAAGAGCTGAAACAAGCATTAACAGTGTCGATTCCGGAAGGTGGAAATTCGTGATCAGACGATCCATGACTTTGAAGCGGTATCCGGGATAGATGAACAGTCTGGTATCACCGTTTCCTGCCTTGACCAGCCCGTCCTCGCCGGCTGCCGACTCAATCGTACGGCAGCTTGTCGTTCCGACACAGACCACACGGTGTCCTGCCGCCTTTGCCGCATTAATGCGGTCAGCCGCATCCCTGCTGACTGAGTACCACTCCTCATGCATATGGTGATCCAGCACATTTTCTTCCTTCACAGGACGGAAAGTACCAAGTCCGACATGCAGTGTTACAGGAACGATATCGATGCCTGCCGCCCTCACTGAGTCAAGCAGATCCTCCGTAAAATGCAAACCGGCTGTCGGCGCAGCCGCCGATCCTTTATTGACCGCATAGACGGTCTGATAACGATCAGGATCAGCAAGTTTATGGGTGATATATGGCGGAAGGGGCATCTCGCCGAGAGCATCCAGGATCTCCTCGAAGATCCCGTCGTACTCGAAACGGATAATACGGTTTCCTTCCTCACCGATACTGCAGACCTGTGCGTGAAGCCGCCCGTCGCCAAAGACGAGTCTCTGTCCGGTACGCGCTTTTTTGCCCGGTCTTACCAGGCACTCCCACTCATCACCGGTCAGACGTTTAAGAAGCAGGACTTCAAGCTGTCCTCCTGTATCCTCTCTCTGTCCGTAAAGACGCGCCGGAATGACCTTCGTGTCATTGATGACCATACAGTCTCCCGGTTCCAGATAGTCTAGCACATCAGTAAATGTTCTGTGCCTGATCTGACCTGTTTGTTTATCAAGAACAAGCAGGCGCGACGAAGAACGATCGCGCAGCGGATCCTGCGCGATCAGTTCTTCAGGTAATTCATAATAAAAATCTGACTTCTTCAATCTAAATCTCTCTGAGTGTAATCCCTTTTTCTTCGAGTTTCTTTAAAACTTTATCGATGATCCCGGAAACTTCTTCATCTTTTAAGGTGTGGTCAGATGCGCGGAAGGTGAGCGTATAAGCCATGGACTTATAGCCCTTCTCGATCTGATCCCCCTGATACAGGTCAAAAAGTATGCAGCTTTCCAGCGTTCTTCCGGCTGCTCTCTTGATCGTTGCGGAAATCTCACCGGCCAGAACACTCTCCGGCACGACAAAACTCAAATCACGCAGCGTGGCCGGGAATTTTGCAAGCGGTTTATACTTTGGCTCAAACTTGGACATACCGGTAATGACAGACAGATCCAGAACGGCAATATAAGTGCGTTTGCCGATTGAATAACGCTCT
>JAEEGL016542612.1_pt1 | contig 17860 bp, 16 predicted proteins | sample 9134231 | NCBI WGS metagenome assembly JAEEGL01 (sample SAMN16246548, study PRJNA631951) | gut metagenome | biome: gut microbiome; feature: rumen; material: fiber-attached | host: Bos | place: Iran: Karaj | collected 2018-10 | reverse complement strand
GAAGTAGCAGCAAAGTATATCGGTACTGTGGAGAAATATAATAACGATGTTTGTTTCAATACATGGTATTATGGTCATTCTGTATCAGGGGATAAGTATCCATGGTGCCTTGTTTTCATCATGTGTATCTTCAATGAAGCTGGTGCGGCAGGCTTACTATATGATGGCAAGAAGACAGCACTTTGTCAGACACTTGCTGACTGGTTTAAAGGAAGGAATCGGTGGCATAAAACTCCCAAGGTAGGTGACATCGTTTTCTTCAAATATGGCAGTTCTTCAAGATACACTGACCATGTGGGTATTGTTGAGAAGATAAACCCCGATGGCAGCATTGAGACTATTGAGGGAAATACATCGGACAAAAATAACCGCAATGGTGGTATGGTCATGAGGCGGATCCGTAAGACAGGGATAGTTGGTTATGGAAGGCCCGCTTATGATGATGGAAGAGCAGAAAAGTCATATCTATATAAAGGCGTTGATGTATCTGCATGTCAGAAAAATGTCGACTATAAGAGACTCAAAGAATCAGGTGTGGGGTTCGCCATCATAAAGATCATCCGCAAGGACCTTACTCCTGATGTGATGTTTGAAAAGCACTACGAAGGATTTACTTCTGCAGGCATTCCTGTGCTCGGCGTATACAATTACTCATATGCTACGACTGTAGAGAAGGCAAAGACAGACGCCCATGCTGTAATAAAAACTCTGGCAGGAAGAAAGATACCTGTATGCCTTGATGTAGAGGATAATGTGCAGAAAGGCCTGGGGAGACTGCTTATAGACATTATAAACGAATACCAGGACGTGATAGAAAGCGCAGGGCTTCCTTTTATCCTCTATACAGGAATGGCCTTCTATAATCAGTACATCAGGCCATGGGCGGATTGGCTTAAATGTAAGGACATCTGGATGGCACGGTATTACAGAAGTGATGCTGTCATGCCTTTCGACATGGTTCCTGATGAGTCCAAGAAACCTCTTGAGGGGATTGTTGCATGGCAGTATACCTCTCATGGCTGTGTCGATGGCTACAACGGGAATATTGACCTTGACATCATTTACAGGGATATTTCAATACAGGAGCAACCAGAAGGGCAGTATATTGTAGAAAAAACAGATGAGTTCAAGCCGGGCACATACACTGTCACTGCATCTGCCATTAAGGTCAGGAGCGGAGCCGGAATATCTTTTAATCAGAAAATGGCGAAGGATACTGTGGGAGCACAGCAGAATCCGTTAGGCAAGGCAGTGTATAAAAAGGGAAACATCATTGAAGTGTCGGAGGTTATAAAGGTAAGTGATAAGGAGTACTGGGGGAAAACGGTAGATGGGTATGTTGCATTAATGTTTGAAGGGAATAAATTTGTATAAACAAATGTGTTATTCTAGTGATAGAAGCCTGCGTTTTTTATGTGGACTTCTTTTTTCGCGTATTATCATGCATATATACACGATAATACAAGTGATTTATACATTTTTTAGAGATGGAAATAGCGCAATATGCTATATTATAGGCAGGGATACTCAAAAAGAAAGGTAATCGTAATGTTAGAAAAGATAAAAGAAAAAAAGAGAATTATCATTGTTTTGATGGCAATAATTCTATTGGCAATGCTGATTCTTGCTTTCAGGTTGGTATGGCAGCAACATGAGGAGAAAATGCTAAAAGAATCACATCAAGAATTAGTAAAGTTATTAGACGAAAAGTATATTCCACAAATACAAAAGGATTATAAACATTGGGGATATGTTGTCGAAAAAATAACTTACAAAATAACACTTCAGAAAAATAGGACATCCAATTATTTCGCTTGGATTACTTTGGAGTGTGATTGTGTGAATATCGAAGATGATTCTGAACCAGACTATTACTATCTCCGTCGTGATATTGAGGATGCAATTCCAGCAAATATTGAGCTCGACAATGGTGTATCTATAGGCACTATGTATTATGGAAGTAATACCTTAACGATTAAAGCTAATGGTAAAATCCTGTCTTTACCTGAAGGCATACAATATGAAAAAGAGCTCAAAAAAATGAGAAAAGATATAACAAAGACAGGGCTAATTGCGCTTGCACTGTTTTTTGTTCCATTGTTAGTGGCTTTAATTATTGCACTAATTCCACGCAGAGATCCAATAAAGGACTTTTTTAATGATATAAAGAATCTCATGGATAACAAAAATTTTTATCTGAATAAATATAGAGATGATGTGGAATATGACAAACTTGTTGAAGCATATGCGCAATTTCCGATTATCTATAATCAATATTCATTGAAAGTTCTTGGCACACCGCAAATGGAAAAAAAGCCTATGAATCCATATGTGGCTGCTGGAATCGGAAATGCAATTGGAGGGGTTGGTGGCGCCGTAGTTATGGGGAGTTCTGCTCAACAGAAAAAGGTTGAGTATGATCAGCATCTTAACGAATTTACTAGGAATCTTGCGGCCATAAAAGGTGCTGAGAACCAACTTAGATTTCTGATGAAAGAGATTCATTCTATTGTAGATAGGGATGTAATACCAAAATAAATTTCGAAGGTATGATTATGAAAATAAGCTTTAAGACGTTTTTGCTTGCTTTCAAAATATTTATTTCAGGTTTGTTGGATGTGGTAGCTCTAGCGGTCAAGAAGTGCCAGAACTCGTAAAATCTTAACGGCACAAAATCGATAAGGCATTAGAAAGCGAACCAACATATTCAGATCTCTTGGAAATCAAAAAAGATTATGATGAACTACAGATCGCAGAGCAAGAACAAATCAAGAATCATGATAAGATAGCAGAGATAGTAAGGTTCATCAATAAGGAATACTGGGCAGAACGGTAGATGGGTATGTAGCTCTTATGTATGATGGGAATAAATATGTGAAATAAGCTATGCCGACTCCCCCTGCTGTAAAAGCAGGGGGAATTGAACTAATTAATAAGGAAATCTGCTACAGATACTTCTGCTAAAATTTTAGAATAATATGCGGCTTTCTGGGCATAATATGCACTTACGGCGGTATTGCGCGCTATGTCATTTGTGTTAGCAGCAGTTAGCGAGGTAGATGTATCTATGCTTTTTAGAGAATTACATGCTTCGTTCATTTTGCTGCTAATACTATTAAGATCAAATTGTATACTTGCCACGGCAGAACAGAGTGAGTATTGTGATTCACGTATATCGTCGAGTTTTTCAATAACAGTATCCAATTTTGTGATTATTGCATTAGTGCGTGTTTCGGATTCATACAGGTTGTATGCTCCATCACTTCCTTCTAATGATTGGCAGCGGCCGCTTGCCAGATATTCATATATAGTAGCCATTGCAGGAAGGTTTTGGTATTTTCCAAATACTATTCCTGAGTTATAAAAACATGATCTTGTGTTTAGGAGTTGTGTATATGCTTCTTTTGCATAATCTAATTCTTCATGTGTCAAATCGTAAATAATATTCTCAGGAAGCATTGGTGTCTGCTGCTGATATTGTTCATGAATCTCCTTTAGTCGCGCCTTTTTCTTTAACTCTAACTGTTCAATATCTGCCTGACGCTTCTCACTGATTTGTCGCAGAATATCTTGATTTTCTTTTTCAATTCTGAGGACATCCTCTCGATATTTCTGATAATTTTCAAGCTCCATCTTTTTGAGTGATTCATAGGTCCTCATTTGTTGATCAAATGCTTCTTTTAATCTGTCATTTTCAGCTTGAATAGTCTTTTTGTTAAACAAACCAGGTTTCTTGTACTCTGGTAATTGTGGTGGAACCAGGTTTTCTCCTGGTGGATCAGGTATAGTAATAAGTGATAATCCATAATTGGATGAATCAAATGCTTTTCTTATAGCATCACATTCCATATTGATAACTTGTTCTTGTTCCTCAATTACGCTTGCCTGTGAATCATTATACTCTTTAATTGCCTCATTTTTTTCTATATAGGAAACACCATCATCCATCCATAAGGATTTGATTCTTGCCTCAAGGGATTGCCTGTTTTGCTCTATCTCCATGGCTTTATTGATATATGCGGTTAGTCTCTTTGGATCGTCCTTTACAGAATTAGCTTCTGTGATGGATAATAGGGAATCTTTTTTTGTAGGAGCGAGGGTGTTCTCTTCTATAAAAGTTTGAGCAGATGCTTCAAGGATAGGAATGGCAAGGTCTTTTTTGTATTTCACCCGAAGATTTTGCATTTCTTTGAATGAATTAGCTATCTTTTTATGATATGTCTGTTCATCATACTCATCAGTGATATCATAGGTTGTTTCTTCTGATGCGTTGTTGTGCCAGTCGGCGTATCGTCGGCCTTTTTCTTCATCGTACCAAGACATGAATTTGCCCCAGATGCCTGCTTCATTATTTAGAAACACTGGATTACCAGATGTGTCATGGCAATAGTATTCTTCTGGTATCTTCTTCCCACAAATGGGACAACTATTCTCTGTTGACTTTACAACTTGGCGAACTTTTCTTTCTTCTATTTCATCGGCTTCCTCTAATGAAGCTTTAAACCCAATTGCTTCTTCACCCAACCAATCCAAATCAGCAATACAAGGCCATACTAATTTTGCTCCACAGCTCTCACAATAGAAACAATAATGAGACATTATTACATGGAGTTTTTCGCTGTGAGTTTTATTGTATTCATGTAGTTTATATTTCTTTAAAAAGTACTCGGGTCCATTACTCATAAATTTGAAATTCATATGCTGTTCTCCTTTGATTATGCTATTACGATGAGCATATTTTCGTAACCATTGTATCAACTAACAGTTAAGGAGTAATTAAGTCAGAGTAAACTATTGATAATTTTTTCATTAATTATTGCATATACAAGGATTATCTGAGTAGTCCTTTTTTGTGCAAAAAAGCGGAAAAAACTTAGTCTCATATACATAAATTCCAAAGAGGAGAGAAAACTTTTTGACGATACCATTAAAAAGCAAGTTTTCTCCTCGGCCTATTGAATCAAGGAGAGTGGAAGCTATGACGAATGAACAGAAAGAACAGATAAAGAAGCTGAGAGGACAGGGGTTGGGTTATAAGAAGGTGGCAGACCTTTTGTCTCTATCTGAGAACACAGTGAAGTCCTTCTGTAAGAGAACTGGCCTTGGCGGAGTGGTGGGGACACGTAAAGCAGAGGTCACAGAAGATCACTTCTGTAAATGCTGTGGCCTACCTGTATTGCAGCAGGCAAACCTAAAGGAGAAATTGTTCTGTTCTGATGATTGTCGGATGGGTTGGCAGAAGATGCACATGGACCAAGTGCAGCATAAGGTGGTCTACAACTAAAAAAATATAAAGGTGATGAGAAATGCCAGACTCCGGCGATAACAGAGTCAGAGATTCGGTCATACTTCATGCGGGCCATCAATACATTTTATCGAGATCGTGATCATTACATCATGATTTGTGAAAGATAGGGACTTGGGTATCCGGGTCCCTTTTTTGTGGAATAATTTCAGCTTTGTTGTACTTTTAAGAAATTTTGTTTTTACATATAATCCATTTACAAATAGTTTTCTTTTTGATATATTATCCCTCGCAGCAATTCACAGCTGTGGTTATTCCGGTCGGAATAATCAACTTTCCAACATTTGATTTTATATACATGGAGAATATGTTATGTTTACTGATTTTGAAGAGAAAATTATGTCCTGCGGTTATTTTGACATCATTTATTGGGGTGATGAATGGATAGAGGATAGAGCTGATGAGCCAGGATACAAAACACTATTGGATAATGAAAAAATTTGATAAAAAGGGATACCCCGGACTTGTTTTATATCACAGCCATGATGGTGAAGACTACCATGTTCATTTCTGCTATGAAGATTCTGATGCCATGCCTGCAGTATCTGAGATTATGAGCCATGATAGATATTTTAAGAAAAAGATGAAACTCAGAAACAAGATCACACATGTTTCAAATAAAAGACTCCTTATGGAAATCTGTAGGTAAAGAAGGTTTTATGAGAACGATATTTATGTTGATGCTATTCATTGGCGCAGGAGGTATTGCAGTTATAAAGGCAGGTAATAGTAACGCAGGGCTTGCACTTATCGCATTTGCATATTATCTGTTTACACTGTGGGTAGTGCTCGGGCTAAGACAGTTCTTGCACTTTCTTTCAAGTGAGCTGAAGAAGAGTAATGAATAAAGAAGACCACCGGATAGATGGTCTTCTCAAGGAGAGTACTGCTTCTTTTGATAGCATAATAGAGGTTATTTACATCTCTTTTTTATGGATTTCATTATGCTTACTGACATGGGGTAGTCAATTTCCTTATAGTATCCTCTTTCTTTATCGCCTTTAGCTATATTATAGTCGGTCGGAAAATCTACATCAGCCTTTACTTGGTCAACGATGTCCTTGGCTAAAACTAATTCTATCCTACGATCTCTTTTCTTGGGCCATATCTGTCCGACTCTATTTGTCACTCCAATGCGGAATAAATCTAAATTCATTTCCCCTTTTGTACTATTGCGCTCAACACGAATCGGTGAGCCTTCAAGTTCAACAGAGTATATTTTGCATAATGTCTGAAGGATTTCTTCCCTGTTCATTTTCCAGTCAATGTCTTTACCTTCAAATTCCATAGTCTCTATCATATTATTTTGCCTCCTTGTTATTAAAATATTGTGGAAAATCTGCTCTGAACAGAAGTGTTAGAGTCCTTGCAAGTTCCATTGGAATAGCTTCGTACGGTTCAAAGAAATAATAGTTTCCCCTGTCTTCTTCGGGTACGTAATCATTTTTATCTTCGATACCTAACCCCATTTTATCAATCCCATAGCCACCTAATGTACTGGCAAAACCATCTATATACCAGCAGTCAGCTTCTTCGTTAAATTTACTCTTCAATGCATCTAGATCCTTTTTTGTTGCAAACAGTAGTGCACCATCAAAATCATCGTAATTAGAATATTCTGCTATGATTTTTAGAAATGGGTTTATTTCTATCCATCGTGGATTATATTTCAGCAAGGTTCTCATGTGCGGAGTAGCTTCAAATACTCCAACATTTGCAAAGACTTTGCATTCGGTGATAAATCTATGGAGCTTTGTGTATGTTTCAGGAGATAACTTGAGTGATACTTTTTCAAGCTGTCTGTAAACATTAAAGATATAATTTGAGATTTCTGCATCAAGATCAAAAGTCTCGTATGCATCATACCGTCTTTCCAAGTATACGTTTCTAAAGTCATTGCCAATATAATCGTATATAAAATCGGCTAATACTGCGTGGAATTGCATAATCAAGTCTTTCTCATCTGTTCCGACAATTTCTGATTCGGATTTACTTATATTTTGCAGAACAGAACGAGGAACAATCAGAGCTCTGAAATCGATGCCGAAGTATTCCGCAATATCTTTAACAATCGTAATATCTCCAGGACCATTACTTCCTCTTACCCATTGATAGACTGCATCTGTAGATGCATGTACTTTATCGCTCAACTCTTCGATTATCTGTGTTTGGGTTTTCTTTTGATCATTTTTCCTGTAGTCACTGCTTGTTTTCAGAATCTGTGTTTTTAAGGCATAGCTTGAGAAAATAAACTCATTTCCGTTTTCTTCATATATAGTTCTGAATTGTTTACTTTTGGCCATTTTTTTCTCCTGTCAATCTCAGAAATCATCTTGACTGTTGTTTGAAACTGATATGGGCGTTATAGTTGTAATACTCCCCTCTGCATATGTTCCAATCGCGTGTCTTTGCTCCGTCCTTTATAAGGATTATCGATGAATCGTCCATATGTGCTCTCTTATTACAAATATATGTACATTTATCGATGCGTGTCAATCCATCACAGTGTCTGCATCCTTTTTCAAACTGTATTATATTACCCATTCTCAGTTACCTCACTGATTCAAGAACATTGTTCAGCGTGACTTTCCGGTTACGTTCTACTTCGTCTGGGTAGAAGATTTCAATGATCTTAATGACTGGGCATTGTAGGGTATTGGCAATCATGAACATCCGTGTGGTAGATATATTATATTGTCCTCGCAGGTTTGTGTAGAAGTTTGCCTCGTTAAGTCCTATCGCCACACAGAGCTGATGGATGCTCTTAAAACCAGCTTTTAGTGCCATCTCGTTTATTTCTTCCTTACGTTTTATAAAGTTCATATCCATATTTTATTATCTCCATTTGGGAATATTCTGCCGCCATATTCTAATCCCAGACAGAATTGTTTGAATCGGGATGCATATGGTCTTTTTGTAAACAACACACACATTTTTGAAAGGAGTCTTTTGTAAGAGTGGTTTTCTCTTTTGTAGTTTAAGCATAGCAAACCCAAAACCATAAAAAAAGGTAGATAGTTATTTCTCATAAATCTACCATTTTCTACTAAAAGGGTCATCATTTTTGATGGCCTTTATTTTGTTGCGGTGGAAAGAATATGCCTGTAAGCTCCTTATCTTCTGAGGAGGGTTGCGAAATCTGGAATCAGACAGGAGAAGCTTTTTGATATGACGGGTTAACTTTTGGCATATTTCTTTTGCATTAACCCTGAGGGAGGAAAGCACTCCTTCAAGGAGGGAACAATGACAGAAGAGATACGCGACAGGATCATAACACTGCGGAGCGCAGGACTCGGCTACCAGTCAATCGCTAAAGAGGTGGGACAGACAAGGGATGCCGTAAGGTACATCTGTAAGTCAAACGGTATGGGAGGACTGGGAGCCGATATCCATCCGGAGAATACCTGTGCCAATTGTGGAAAAGGACTGATCCAGCCCACTGGCAAAGGCAGACCACGTAAGTTCTGCTGTGAGTCATGCAGGAGGCAGTGGTGGAAGAGACATCCCGATGAAGCAAAGAAGAGTGAGAAAGCGATGTACGAAACAACATGCGCATGCTGCGGCAAAAGGTTCGTATCATATGGCAACGGACACAGGCGGTATTGTTCAAGAGATTGCTATATAAAACAGCGTTTCTGGACTTGATTATATCCATACCTAGAGGCATGTATGGTATGGAGGTGAGTCGATGAAACTAAGTAATAAGAAGAAAGGCATAAAGGCAATCGAAAGGATCCTTGGAGAGAAGTCTGTGTATATGGGACCACCGACCTTTGCATATGTCATCGGTTCAATCACTGTGGACAGGGATGGCAATGTGGCAGGCGATGGAGTGGAGGAACTCATACATGCTCTTGCAGAAGATGGCATAGCCGGAGAGGGAATGCCAAAGGCTGACGTTGAAGCTGTGATGATGACACCTGAAGGCATCAAGAATCTAAAGAACATGGTCCATTCCAAGCAGTACCTGCTTGAACGTATCCTTGGCTATAAGGATTTTGGTGTAGAAGAAATTGACGGCAAAGTAAGGATTGTCGGATTTCCAGACACCGAACACTTTAGAACTCTTGCTGATGCCATGATTAGGACAGCGGAATCAGCAAAGTGGGTATCCCCTGATGAAACGATAGAGGAGAATGAGAAATTCTACATGAGGGCGTGGCTTGTCCGCATAGGGCTCGGAGGCACTGAGTATAAGGAACTGCGAAAATCCCTGCTCAAAAACCTGAGAGGGCACACTGCTTTCAGGACAAAGGAATCGGCTGAAAAGTGGAAAGGAAAGTGGCAATGAAGGTAAGTCTGGTCGAGAGGAAGACAGAAAAGAAAAAGCTCAAAGTGGCAGCATACTGCAGGGTGTCCACAGACCACGATGATCAGGAAAACTCACTGGAGAACCAGATAGCACATTATGAAGAGGAGATAAAGCACAATCCCGGATACGAGTTTGCCGGGGTGTACTACGACTTTGGTATGTCTGGTTTTAAAGAAGGAAGGGAAGGATTCCAGGAACTCATTGATGATGCCATGGAAGGGAAGATTGACCTCATCATCACGAAATCGATATCCAGGTTCGCAAGGAACACAGCTGTCTTCCTTGATGCAGTAAGAAAGCTCAAGGAGAAAGGCGTAGGAGTACTGTTCGAACTTCAGCATATAAATTCTCTGTCAGCAAACGGTGAGCTGATGATGACGATCTACGCTGCGTTTGCAGAAGCAGAGAGCAGGAGTACTAGGGAGCTGATAAAGCTGTACTACAGGAGGAAGTATGAGGCAGGAGAACCGATACATTACCTTTATAAGTCATTCGGATATACAAGGGATGAGGACGGTGTCCTTAAGATAGACCACGAAGAGGCGAAGTGGGTGAGGAAAGCATATCAGATGGCTGCTGACGGTTATACAGATATAGCCATCATAAACCAACTGAACAGCAACGGCATAACATCACCTACGGGGGTTCCGTGGACTAGCTCATCCACACTCAGAATGCTCAGTAACGAAATATACAAGGGCGATTATATGATGCACAAGTACTACGTGGATGAACGTGGAAAGCTGATGAAGAACAGGGGAGAAGCTGACAGATGGTACATCACCGATGACCATGAGGCAATAGTGTCAAAGCAGTTATGGCAGAAAGCACAGGATGTAAGGGCTGCAAGACTGAAAAGAAGGAGACATAAGGACGAGGAAGGGGACAGGCAATACAAGGATAAGCTGTTCTGTGCGTATTGCGGACATCCTTTATACCGCAGAGTGTACAGCAATGGGAACAGGATATGTTGGATATGCAGCGGAGTCAGCAGATATGGCAAAGAGTTCTGTGCGGGTGTTAATGTACCCGACATGACTGTGTACGAGTGGAACATTACTGAAAATGCATATGTCTATCTGAAGACAAGGAAAAGAGGAGTCTGTGAATATGGATTTTATTCGGAGAGTTACTGGAGACGTGAGCATAAAAAGAAGAAAAACGATCCATATGCGCCGGAACTTAATGAGGATAATTATCCTTATATGAATAAGCTATTCTGTGCCAGATGTGGAAGCAGGCTTGTACGCTATGTCCAGAGAAAGAATTCAAAGGTGTTCTGGATATGCAATGGCAACAAGCGGAAAGGATCATCTTACTGTGAAGGCATTAGGATACCGGATGATGAACTTAAGAAAATCAAGATAAATGGCAGGATATACATGTTAGAGAGGAGAAGGAACGATGGCACGAAGTGTTACTCATATACCTGCGCAGAAGGTGAAGGAGAAGGAACAAAAGAAAGATAAGCTCAGGATTGCAGCATACTGCCGGGGATCATCAGACCATGAGGATCAGCTTCATAGCTTTAAGGCACAGGTAGAATATTATACGAAGTACATCGAAGAGCATGATGAGTATGAGATGGCGGGGATATACGCTGATGAAGCAATCTCGGTAACATCAACAAAGAGGCGTAAAGAGTTTAACAGACTGATAGCGGATTGTAAGGCCGGCAAGATCGATATTGTTATAGTCAAAGCTATTTCAAGATTTGCACGAAACACCAAGGACAGTCTTAACTACATGAGAGAACTCAGAGCTCTTGGAATTCCCATTTACTTTGAGAAAGAGAACATCAACAGCCTTGATGCCGGAGGGGAGCTTCTGTTCACGATACTGAGTTCCCTTGCACAGGATGAGTCAAGGAACATCTCGGAGAACTGCAAGTGGGGTATCCGGCATGGGTTTTCAGAAGGGAAGCTCCACCTTGATGCGGCTCATTTCTTAGGATACGATCAGGATGAGGACGGGAACCTTGTCATTAACCAGGAACAGGCAAAGATCGTGCGGAGAATATACAAGGAATTCCTGGATGGAAGGAGTCCTCAGGAGATAGCAAAAGGACTGGATGATGACGGCGTCGAGAGTTGTAGAAAAAAGAAGAGATGGTATGCGGAGACTATAAATGGGATTCTTAGGAATGAGAAACACAAAGGCGATGCCCTGCTCCAGAAGACCTACACAGTAGACTTTCTTACAAAGAAACAGGCAATCAATAAGGGTGAAGTAAGCCAGTACTATGTCGAAGGTAACCATGAAGGCATAATAGACAGTGAGACATGGGAAGCAGTGCAGGAAGAATTAAAGAGAAGAGAGGACTTCAAGCGTAATCACCACATCAAGAGGTACAGCATGGGTACGGAGCCTAATCCCTTTTTTGGCAAAGTATTCTGTGGGGAGTGCGGACATCCATACGGAAGGCACACCTGGTCGGGAAGGGGAGTCCATCAATGGCAGTGCAACAACCACAGGGTGAAAGGAGTCCTCACCTGCAGGAATGCTTTTGTGGATCAAGCGGACTTAGAAAAAGGCTTTGTGTTCGCTTTTAATGAGTTCATTGCGGATGATACCAGAAAAGAGGGGTGGAAAGCGGAAGACAGAAGCCCTCTTAAGAGACTGCGGGCAAGGCAGTTACTTGAATTATCTGAACAGGAACTTCTGACCTGTATGGTTGAGGAACTTGCACAGCTCGTTATCTGGGAAGTAAGGATTCTTGGGAAAAAGGAATATGAATTCACCTTCATGGATGGAGAAATACAGAGAGTTAGTTTATGAGGATATAATAAAAAGCCCTGTGTTGCGATATAAGGATAGGCGTTGCGGAATAGTCCGGACTGTCTGACTGATAACGCGACACGGGGCTTTGTTTAATTATATTTTTATAAATGTAACATACTGCACGCTGTATAATCAAATTGTAAACGCTTTAGTTCTATTTGACATGCATTGAGGTAACAATAGGAGGTGCAAATGTTTTGTAGTAAATGCGGAAAAGAGATAGAAGAAGGAATGAAGTTTTGCCCAAATTGTGGCGCTGAAATTCATAACAATAATGGAAAAAGCAATACAAAAAGAACTTTAAATGAGGCTTTTGGGACAGTTTCAAAGACAGCAAAAGACATTGGCGGTAAAATCAATGAAGCGACTTATGAGCAACGAGAAGAGTATACGAAGAAGGCTAAAGAAACGGCAAGTGACTTTATAAATGATGTTAAGCAAGTCAAAAATGATAGAAACGTAGCGAATTTTTTTACTAAAAACAAGTATAGAAATTCAATTATTCTTGCTGCTTTTTTTATTATTTTAATTATTTTTTCAAATCTACTGTCTGGAGAATCATCTGACTGGACTTCTGAACTACCTAAATTCCATGGAGAAAATCCTAGCATGGGCCTTGCATTAAAAGAACTCTATTCTAACGATAGTAAATTCGAAGCAGCTAAAACAAGCATCGAGTATTTGAATTTTGACTATATGGGAATTAATTCAAATGGTGGTGTGGAGTATTATAAAGCTCCTTTAACAACAGGCGATTATTTTGGAGAGGTAAATGGGAAAGTAGTGTCTGTGTATTTTAATACAAATAATACTCTATATGATCATAATAATGATAGCGCACCGCTATTCATTGAAGTGCCTGATAAAACTTTTATGATTTTCGCCAATCGGGTGAATAATGCAATAGAATTGTGTTTTGTCAATCCTAAAATTCCATATACAGAATCAAAGGTAATGGGGTATGCAGAAGTTTCTGATAAAAAATATAATGAGTATACTAATGGAAATATCAAGGTAAATATTATAAAGGAGAAGGACTATTCTAAAGCAGTAGATAGAATAAATGAATTAAAGAGGGAAAGACAACAACAAAAAAATGAAGAGATAGCTCAACAAAATCAACAGATAAAGGACGAGCTACTTTCAAAAATAAAAATTGGTGAGAACACATATTGTGATAAATATAATTATAATATTAAGATTGCAGAATGCGATGGAGAAACAATAATAATCGAGTTTGGTGGGGACTTTAGCGTTAATTATCAAATAGAGAACATACGCAATACCGAATCGGGATCAGTGTGTGACTTAAGAGGAATAGAAGCGTTCGGGGATGTTGAAGTTTTGTCACTTGGTTCTGGAACAGTAATATTTATGGAAGGTGGAATAGATGTATCGAATTTCATAATGCCTGATGCTACACGGCTTGAGCCTTATTATGGCGAGCAATATGTCTTTTATTATGTGAGTGAAGAGAAGAATAAAGAAAATACAGATTCTACTAATAGTAATACGTGTCTTGAACTGACTTCAGGTGTTTATGGCTATTGGAGCGATGACGGAACTCTTCACTTACTTGAAATCAATGAAGAGGAAATGGAATTTTACCTTGAAGTAACTAGAAATAATGGATCTGAGGCATATATGGGTGGATCATTAACAAATACTTGCGAAGGAATAACGGCAACAGTTACTTATGATAATTTTGATGAAGCCCTCGGTAAAAGCTTTTCTGTTATGCCATATATTGATGTGATTATTCTAAAGTCTAACGAGAAGTTAGATTATTTAAATGACGAATATCCATATGTCGGAGACGAGTATGATGATTTGTATGGGATTCAACCATGACATAGGCAGTATAAGGGCTGGGACGTAATAGTCTCGGCTCTTTTTTACTGGCTATAGAAATTTTAAATTTTTACAAATTCTTTGTTTATGAGGTTAAAACCGACTTTAGTTGAAAGGGGTTCAAAGTTACATTGTACTAATTATTGCTGGTCATCGAAATTATTGTCACTAGTTAATGAAGGAATCTATACGGATTTAGATAAATACCCATTGTTTATTTACCTATTATTATAGAAATACAACGTCTTAATGTCCCTAAAGACTTTTCGATGGTCGTATACATAGTACAGGAAAGCGCAGAAATAGGGCTGTCTTCGATTAAGGATTTTCATCTGATACATTGCCTATTGGTTATATTACGCCTGGATTGATTCCGATTATCATGGGAGGGGTAATAAGATTTGGCAGAAATCAAAATTACCTTGTCATAATTTCCCTACTATTATATAAATGAAAAACGTAGGCGGCCCTCAAGATTTTTTGATTGGCGCATACATAGTTTCACGGAGCGCAGAAATAGGACGGTTTTGTAAATCGGATAATGGACTTGTTAATAGAAAAATCGCAGAATGGATCCCGGCGATGCCCTGGTTATCATGGGAGGGGTATAAAGAATTCTTGGGAAAAAGAATATGAATTCATTTTCATGGATGGAAATAAGGTAAGAACAATTGCATAAGAAGCTAAAGCTATAAGGGTTTAGGGGGGCCTGTAACAAAATTTTGTTTGCTTAATAAGTATTTTCATGCAGTTGAAAATTAATCGATATTTAATAATATATTTGTTTTGAAATGCTATGATATTGTTAGTAGAATTGTGAAATCATATGAATAGAGTAGTGTAAAGAGAATATATGTATTATTCTAATAAACGGAGGATTAACATAAGGATATAAAACAAGATATTTCTCCTGAAGATGAAATACGAAAATACAAAGAATTATTAGATATTGGAGCAATAACTCAAGAGGAATATGATTGTAAGAAGCAGCAGTGTTGAATATGTAAGGGGGATAATTCATGATTCCAATTAACAACAAAGCGTTTCAGAAAATTATTTGTTTTTACCTTTTTGAATGTCCTGCACGTTCAATACGAATAGAAAATAAGAAAAACGGCGAAGGAAAAACCATAGAGCAACCGCATCCTACAAAAAGAATATATTATGGACGTATATCACAAAAGGGGAAAACGTTGGCTGAGAGAGGTATTGAAGGAGGACGATTAAACACGCTAAGAGCTGCAATGCTTCGATCAGCAGGTGATGAATTTGAGCTTTTGACCGGAAAAGATAGTGTAGCTCCCAGTAAAGAAGAGTATGTTTTTTTGGAAAAAAATGAATTTATTACAGAAGGAATTTTTGCATTTATTCGGAATGCATTTGCTCACGGCGAGTTTGAAATATCAAATGGATGGTATTCATTAGAAAATCATAATAAAGGGAAGCTGAAGGGGAAAGCCTATATTCGTGAAACTACGCTTCTAAAATGGATTGAAATTGTTGAAATGCCAATAGATGAAATGAAAAAAATCCGTAGATAAGGAGATATGCTATGTTCCTATATAGATGTGCATCATGTGGTAGTGATCGTGTTCAATTAAGATCTGTTAATGAAGGTTTTAGCTATAGTAAGGCATTAGCGGGTGCTGTGGTTTTTGGAACAGCAGGCGCTGTGGCGGGGTTGGCTGGTAAGAAAACTACAAAATATTATTGTCCTCGATGTGGGCAAACACTAGATTACCCAATGGATGCGAACCAGGCATTTGACATAGACAAAGAGCTGATATATAGAAATGATCCAGCTCACTATGAGATATTACGTATCAAAAAGAAGATATATCCCGGCATTGATTGGCAAGATCCGGAAGATAGGAACGGCGGAGTCCAGATAGTTAAGGAACGTGCTGCAATAAATCCCAATGCATCAACTGAAGCATTGCTACAAAGAATCGACGATTTTATTGAAGACAGTGACTGGGATAACGCTGCATATTACTGTGAATATCTGCTTGATAAGGAACCAACAAATGCAGAAGTGTATCAAAAGAAGATTTTGATAGAAAATCAGGCATCTGATATTTATGAGCTTGGTTTTAAGCTTGATGCCACACTTAGTTCTCTTGAGGGTTCAACATATAATAAGTTCATTAAATACGGCGGGGAAGAAGCTCAGAACTGGTGTGATGAAGTAACAAGCATATCACGTGAGTATTTGCACAGACGCATAGAAGCTAGGAAAAAAGAAAAATACGACAATCTCATCAAAGGTGTGGTATATCATGCATCAATAAGCGATTTGAAGTCGATTGCTGCAGAATTGCAGAAACTGGCCCCATACGAGGAAGCAGACAGTAATATAGAAAAGTGTAATGACTATATTACAAAGAAGAAGGCAGAAGCAGATCAGAAGGTAATTGATGATCGAAAAAATGAAGTGGCAGACGCATTTGAAAGTATGAAAAATGCTGGAACAATTGAGAAAGCCGGAGAATATCTAAACGCAATAAAATCGATTGGGACAGAGGAAGAAATAAGTAGGGCTGAAACTGAGTTTACTGCTATACAAAAAATTATTGAAGACAGAAACAAAAGTGAAAAGAAGCGCCAATTTATTACAATTGGCGTTATAGCTGCAGCCGCTGTAATCATATTCTTGTTGTATACATGGGTTTTTACTCCTTTAAAACTTCAAAAACAATATAATCATGCTCTTAAATATGAAGAAGAAGGCAACTATGTTGAGGCAATAAACATATATAGAGAGCTTAATGGATATAAAGATTGTAATAGCAGAATACAGCAAGCGACTATTGAGTCAAAGTACCAGGAAGGATTAAAAAAGCTTTCGGCTGAACCTACCGGAAAGAATTATAAAAACTATATCACCGCCAAGAATCGGTTTGAGAGTATTATTGATTACAAAGATTCAGCTGAACTGTTTAATAAGGCTGAACAACTTGAATATGAATCTCTCAAGATGACACCATTCGATGATGGATCAAAGTATTATTTGGATATGATATATAAAGATATTATGGACATGCATGACGAAAACCTAAAGAATGAGTTATTAAAGTTGCCACAAATGCAAGCAATTATTATGCTGGAAGGACAATGGTATGAAACATATTCATCAGGAGAGAAAGGACTTGACGAAGTTTTTGTTCATGACGGGAAATATGATGGCGATCCTATTATATATATAAGCGGAAAATATTACATAAGCTACTTCGATAAAGATAACTATCATGAAATATTTAATATTTCAAAAGATAAACATAACGATCGCTATCACTGGGATGATTATTCAGATATAGGTAATTTTGTAAGATAAAATGAAAATTCGTCTGATATAGGCGGCTTGTTCTATGTTCATTTTTATGGTGAATAATAGTTAGAGCTGAGGGTAGAAAGTTCTACCCTCTTTTATTTTACCTACTATTACGGGAACGTAGCATCTAGGCGGGGCTTCACATATCTATAATCGGCATGGGAATGTACAGCCTTCTGAAAAGGATATCAGACCGCATCTATGTATGCCTATCTGCCCTGATAAGAAGGAACAACTGCAGTGAAGGATTCTTTAGAAAAACATCAAGACGTTTTTTTCG
>JAEEGL012354754.1_pt1 | contig 17860 bp, 14 predicted proteins | sample 9134231 | NCBI WGS metagenome assembly JAEEGL01 (sample SAMN16246548, study PRJNA631951) | gut metagenome | biome: gut microbiome; feature: rumen; material: fiber-attached | host: Bos | place: Iran: Karaj | collected 2018-10 | reverse complement strand
CCAGAAGCGAATCGCTTTTTGGCAAGTTTTGCGCAATTTGCACATGCGCATTTCGAAGAAGAGTGTGTCTGGGATATTGTGAGCGAGAGTTTTGTGGCATTTATCGACCGCAACCTAACGCGCTATGAAAAACTACGTGAGAGCCGCTTGGCATTTGTGGGCGGCATAGCCTATAATTTCCGCGATATACTCACCGATGTGGTGGCAAGTTACGGCTTGCAAATAGATGCCATCGAGTCTACGCCACAACGCGGCTTGGTGGAGTATCATAAGTAGCGGACAGCCTCATTTTTGCAGCTATTTACGTAATGTGGAATTTTTGATAGGTTTTTTAGCCTTTTTTGCAAAAACTTCCACATAATTAACAGCTCGTAAATAGCTGTGCTATATAATTTTGCGTCACAGGAATAATTGTAACGGATATGACGAATAAACTCTTCTCCATTGTGGCGCTCTGCGGCGTGGCTCTCATTGCCGAGGCGCAAAAAATAGATTTTGATACAAGTAAAAAACTCACCGAACTAAACTATACTTCTTGGGTTGTTTCTGCTGGCGCAAGTTCGACGCTCGAAACCACCGACGCCAATGGTAATAGCATAAAAATAACTGTAGATGCCAATGGCGCTGATGACTGCAACGTGAACTCCAACTGGGGCAATAAATGCAAGAATTCTAGCCTCCTCGAAGACGCTGCCATTGTATATGGCTACGATGCTGCAAACGACGACCAGAAACTCAACTACACCGATAAATCGGTTACTATGCGTTTCACTATTGAAGGTCTCACAGCCGGTAAACACAACGTGCAGTTCTACCTCAATGTCACCGACCGTGGCAATGCCGACAATCCTGCACCTATTTCGCTCTATGCCAATGGCACCGAGGCTCAGTCGGGTATAATTATGTCGCCGTGTGTAGCTACCATTGCTGAAGTTACTACCGCTGGCGCAACATTCACTGCAAATGCTGGCGAGGCGTCTGTAATTAGTCTCGTTTCTAAACCAGAAAGTGGCGTAACATATACAACGTCAAATATTTACGTATGTGCAATGCTCATCGACGAGGTTAATGTTGCCGACCAAGCGCATACTCCTAATATTGGTAAAGAAAACTATCATGCTCCTGCAACCGATGGCGCTATGACGCTCGGCTGGACATCTGCCGAAAGTGCAGTTAAGAGCCTTATATATATGGGTAGTACGTATGCTACAAGTGAAATCGATGCTGCCGATGTAGAATTGAATCTCTTGGGCGAAACTACTGGTAGTACATACCAAGTTACAGGTCTTTCGAATCTCAAGAAATATTTCTGGCGCGTCGATCAAGTTGATGCAGACGGTAACACCACACAAGGCGAAGTTTGGATTTTCCGTCCACGCCACTTGGCATTCCCAGGAGCTGAAGGCTACGGACGTTTTGCTAATGGTGGTCGTGGTGGTAAAGTGGTTCACGTAACAAATCTCGAAGATAATGGTGATGATGAGAATCCTACAGAAGGCTCACTTCGCTATGCTGTAAAGAAAGTCAGCGGCCCGCGCACAATTGTGTTTGATGTTTCTGGTGTAATTAAGCTGCAGGCTCGCCTCACATGCGCCGATAGCAACGTAACTATAGCTGGTCAAACAGCTCCGGGCAAAGGCATACTTATAACCAATGGTGCACTCGGCGTTACGTCCGATGGCATTACGCGTTTCGTTCGCTCGCGTCTTGGTTATCCCGAAGATGGCACAGCTAATAACAGCCGCGGTCTCGACGGTCTTGGACTTGCTGGTGCCGATCACGCCATCGTAGACCACTGCTCGGTTGGTTGGACTATCGACGAGGCATTCAGCAGCCGCGGTAGCAAGAATATTACACTTCAGCGCACGCTCATCTCTGAGGCGCTCAATGTGGCCGACCATCCTAACTACGAAAGTGGCAAGGAGCATGGTTATGCTGCTACAATTGGTGGCGATACAGCTTCGTATCACCATAACTTGCTCGTACACAACGAAGGTCGCAACTGGAGTCTCTCGGGAGGTCTCGACGCTGTAGGCGCATACGCTGGCCATCACGATGTATTCAACAATGTTGTGTACAATTGGGGCAGCCGCGCAACCGATGGCGGTACGCACGAATGCAACTTCGTAAATAACTACTACAAAATGGGCCCTGCTACAACGCAGAAACATATACTCCGTGCCGAACTCGAAGGTACAGGCTCAGGAAGTCAAGAATATTATATAAATGGTAACGTTCGCCAAGCCGTTAACAATGGTGCTATCACCGAAGATAAAGATGGCGATACATATACATACGTATTGAAGAACGGACAGAAACTCGACTGGACGGTGTTCGTAAGCGAACCATATTTCGAATCGTATGCAACTTTGGAATCGGCGCGCGCTGCATATAAAAACGTACTTAGCGATGCTGGTTGTTCGCAGCCTACGCTCGACGACCATGACGTACGTATGGTTAGCGAGACACTTGCTGGAACGGCTTCTACAAAAGGTAGCAGAAGTGGCAAGTCTGGTCTCATCGATCGCGAAACAGATAATGGCTGCGAAGGTCTCGATTGGTATTACGACGAGGAAAAATTCCCTTGGCTGCGTCGCACCAAAAACTTTGATACCGACCAAGATGGTATGCCAGATTGGTGGGAGAAGGCTGTAGGCTCCGATGCTGCCGTAGTCAACAACAATGCTGACCCCGATGGCGACGACTACACGCTCCTCGAAGATTATCTCAATTGGCTTGCTCTGCCTCATTATATAATAGGTGCAGGTCAAGCTACTCTGCTCGATTTGCAACAGTTGTTCGCTGGCTACAACAACAAGCCTTCGTTCACTCTCACTGAAACAGACGACATTTTGAATGTCAATATTGATAAAACCACATTGTCGCTTACGCCTGCAAAAGAGGCACTTGGCAATATCTATACTATAAAAGTTACTGCTACCGATGCCGACAACGTGTCTACGCTCACTCGCGAGATTAACTTCTATGTATCGTTCAATCCATCAAAGACTTATAGCGTTGCAATTTCGTCAACCGATGAAGAAGATGGTACTGACGACGACATCACTACTGCCGTTGACGCTGTCTCGTTCGATGCTAATGCACAATATGATGTATACACTTTAGGTGGCGTATATGCTGGCCGTTTCACAAAGAAAAACGACCTTCCTCAAGGCCTTTATATACTCCACAAAGTGGACGACACAAGCAAATCGTGCTTGTATAAGAAATGTAAATAGTTAGTTTTTTGGTTATAAGTATTGTAGAATCCACCGGTGGAATGCACAGCCACTGGTGGATTTTTCGTTTTACGTCAGATACACACGATAATATTTACAGCAAAAAGCAAAATTTCAATTCCCAATTTGCTTAACTTCGCTATTACCTAACCAAAAACAATCACCACATGAAAATGGTAATTACCGACGAGCGTACGCAACTGTTCACTATTTATAAATCGGTATTGAAAGCCACTGCCGAAATGCGCGAAGAAGATGATATTCATAAAATTCGTAGCTACTTCGCATCGTGTGCCAATCTGAATTTGAAAGAACAGAAAGCCTCCGACTACACTTGCTTGCAACACATGCTTGAGGTAGTTCACGTTGTTGTGGACGAGATTGGGCTTGGTCGTGTGGCTGCTTTGGGTGCAATGTTGTACGAATTGATGCAGCATACGACCATTCAGCGTGACGATGTGGCTCGCTTGTTTGGCGAACAGACGGCTACTGTGGTAGATGGTTTGGCTAAAGTGTGCGAACTCTATCAGCGAAATACATCGATAGAGAGCGATAATTTTCGCAAACTCCTCTTCACCTTTGCGCAAGACGTGCGTGTGATTTTGGTTATTCTTGCCGATCGTTTGGCTCTTATGCGCCATCTGCGTCAGTTCTCCGAGGAGGATCAGATGCGCATTGGCAAAGAGGTTGGGCAGCTCTATGCTCCTATGGCTCATCGTATGGGCCTGTATGGTATGAAGAGCGAGATGGAAGACCTCTCGATGAAGTACACCAATCGCGAAGTATACCTCGATATTGCCCGCAAACTCAACGAAACCAAGCGCAGTCGCGATGCATACATAGATAACTTCATAGCTCCACTTCGTGAACGCCTCGACGCCACGGGCATGAAGTATGAAATGAAGGGTCGCACCAAGACTATTAGTTCTATTTATAATAAACTCAAGAAGTCGCACGTAGATATAGAAGGTATCTACGACCTATTTGCCATACGTATAATTATAGATTGTCCGCTCGATATGGAGAAGGCGGCTTGCTGGCGTGCATATTCCATAGTTACCGATCTCTATCAACCTAATCCAACGCGCCTAAAAGACTGGATTTCAGTGCCTAAGGGTAATGGTTATGAGAGCTTGCATATTACTGTGCTTGGCCCACAAAATCGTTGGGTTGAGGTGCAGATACGTACAGCGCGTATGGATGAAGTGGCCGAAAAAGGTTTTGCTGCACACTGGAAATACAAAGGCATAAAGACCGAATCGAGCATGGAAAAATGGCTTTCGAATATTCGCGAAGTGCTTGAGAATCCTGAACTTACGACGGTCGATTTTATAGAAGATTTCAAACTTAATCTCTACGATAAAGAGGTATTCGCCTTCACGCCCAAAGGCGAGCTCCGCCGGTTGGCAAAGGGTGCTACGGTACTCGATTTTGCCTTCGATATTCACTCCAAAGTTGGTTGCCACTGTGTGGGTGCGATTGTCAACGAGCGCAACGTATCTATAAAATACGTAATACAAAATGGCGATCAGGTGGAGATTCTCACCTCGCCGCGCCAAGAGCCCAAGCAAGACTGGATGTCGTTGGTTACTACAAGCCACGCGCGAGCGAAGCTACGCCAAGCGCTGAAGGAAAAAATCTTCAAGCAGAGCGAAGTGGGGCGCGAAATGCTCGACCGACGCTTCAAAAATTGGAAGATTGAACTCACCGACGCGCTCTTGCACGACATGACGCATAAGTTTGGCTATAAGGATATTAACATATTCCTTAGCGATGTCGGGCAGGAGAAAATACAGTCGCAGCAGATAAAGAATTTTGTCGACGAGCAGATACGCGAAGAACAAGAGAAGACGCCCGAAAAGACTATTTCGGCAGAGAATTTCCGCCACCGCGACGATGGCAAAACGGACGAGACGCGCAACGTTCTGCGTATCGATAGTTCGCTCACCGACATCAACTTCACGCTCGCAAAGTGTTGTTCGCCTATTTATGGTGACAATATTTTCGCCTTCATAACTGCTGCTGGCGGCTTGAAGGTGCATCGTATTGGTTGCCCCAACGAGGCCGAGATGCGTCGTAAGTTTCCTTATCGCATACAGCCAGCTGAGTGGGTCGGTTCTAATAACGATTTGAAGCCTATTGACATGCGTATCACTGGTTCCGACGATATTGCTATCCTCTCGAATATCACGCAGTTGCTTACAAAAGACGGCTCGTTGCGCGTGCGCTCCATCAACGTCAATTCTACCGAAGGCGGCTTCGAAGGCGACGTTACAATCCTCGTCGCATCAACGGGGTCGCTCGACAATGTAATAAAGAAGATAAAAGCTGTTCGTGGTGTCTATAATGTTGAATTGCTGAACAAATAGAGGCTTTTTATTCGTTTATCTGTTTGCAATTGGCGACCATTTTATAGCTCAAAAATCATCCATCGAAGGACGTTTTTTGAGTTTCAGTTCGTCTTTGCTTACCATTCCATTGGCTATGGCGTAGATGGCCAAACCTGTGGAACTGTGGATATGCAGCTTGCGAGCTATATTGCGCCGGTGCGTAAGTATGGTGTATATAGACAGGTTGAGTTTTGCGGCAATCTCTTTGTTTGTCTGACCTTTCACCACCTCTTTGATTATTTCGCGTTCGCGTTGCGAGAGTTGCTCTTCGTCGTCTTCGTCGCGGTTGGTGGTGTTGGATAGTTTGTTTATGAGCGCACTAAGTTGTGTGTTGTCGTCGTAAATATTTATGGTAGCATCGTAGTTTTCAAGTATTTGCGGCTCTACGAAGCCCGAGATGAACGCCACGAATTTGGTGTTGCAAAGGTTCAAATCTTTGTTCGCCTTGCAGCGTTCGATGTTGAATTTTCCGCCGAAAAATGGGTTTACGATAAGAATGTCTGGATCAAAGGTTGCCACCTTGTTTTCGAAATTGGCATATAGCGAAATCTCCCTTATTTGCACTGGACCTTCAACCGATTTTGCAAGTGCTGCAGCCATTCCCGAACGCAGAATAAGCGACGTTTCGGCTATGACCACCTTTATGCCTTTTCTGTTTCTCTCCATCATGGCTATTCTATTTCTGTAGTAGTTTCATTTCCAACGCTCTAACGGCAGGAATGAAAATATTGTCTTCAATCAAACAGTGCGATTTCAGGTCGGCTTCGCAACTGAAAATGTCGAATAACGTACCGTTGACCTCGTTTATATTGTTGTTCGACGGCGAATATTTTATGATTACATTCTTGAGTTCCATCAATCGTTGGTCGAGCTGGTCGTGGTGACGCATGAAACTCGAAATCTGGTATGAAGTAGCTGGTTGCTTGCCGCTTAGAAGTTCGCGTACGTATGGAAAAACCGTCTTGTCCTCGTAGCTAAGGTGACTTTTCAAGCCTTTTACGTATTCATCGAACAGACTGATAATGAGCAGCGCAAGTTTATTGTCGTCGTTGAAGTCGATGACGTTTATGAGGCGCCTACGAAGCGTCGGGAAGCAGTAGTCGATGTAATAATTATGGGCATTTTGGAGGAAGTTCATCATCGAGTGCAAATCGATGAGAGAAAGGTCCGTCGTCTCGCCCGTAATTATGTAGTTTACAGTGGCTAAGAACGTGTTGCAGTCGACGTTGTTCTCGTCGCAAATGGTCTTTACCGTTTTGTTGCCAAATCCGAGCGATATGCCGAAACGACTCAGCAGATGCAGCATCTGATAGTGTTCGCATATTATATCGCCAAGTTTATGTTGTTCGTTGTAGAGCATGTTATTAGTTACGAGTTCCGAATTACGAGTTACCTTCAATTTTCATTTTTCAATTCTCAATTTACTTAGGCGCTTTCATATACAGCACTACGCCTATTATACTAAAGACTATGTTTGGCAGCCACACAGCAAGCACGATATTCATGCTTCCGTTGACGGCAAACGTTGTCGATAGTGTCAAGAAGAGTATGTATACGAAACTGAGTACCAAGCCCAAACCGATGTTCACGCCCATGCCGCCGCGAGTCTTGCGCGACGATAGCGACACGCCGATGAGCGTAAGTATGAATGCCGCAAATGGCGACGCTTGACGCTTGCGCAACTCAATCTCGAAATCTTCGGTGTTGCCTATGTTGCGTCGCTGCAATTCGTCAATGTGGTCGCTGAGTTCGTTGCTGGTGAGCATCTCAAACGATTTGCGCTCTTTCTTGAAGTCCGACGGCATAATATTTATTACGCTATCTATCTGAGCGCCAGTGGTTATCTTGTGCGTGATACCATTCTCGTCGAAGTCCCATTTGGTGTAGTTACGCAGATGCCAGTTGCCGTTTATAGAGTCGTAGGTGATGGTTCGTGCAAAGAGTCTCGACACCAAGCGTTTGCCATCGAATTTCTCCATATTGAAGCGGTCGCCCGTCTCGCGAAACGAATGGTAGCGGCCCATATATACATACACGCCAGGCTGAATCTGCATGTGCATATCGCTCAAACCCGTCTCGCGCCGCGATTTTATGTATACATTTTCAAAATCTATTCGCGTTCTATTTGCTATAGGTATGACTTCGGCGCTTAGTATGTAACTAATTGTAGCTATGATAGTTGCGCCTAATACGTATGGATACATAAGTCGACGAAAACTTACGCCGCTTGCCAAAATGGCGATGATTTCGGTCTGTCCGGCCATCTTAGAGGTGAAGAATATCACCGAGATAAATACGATGAGCGGCGAGAGCATATTGGCGTAGTAGGGCACCAAATTGAGGTAGTAGTCGAATATTATAGCTTGCTTCGGGGCTTTGCTCTCGATGAAGTCGTCCATCTTCTCTACGAGGTCGAACACTATCACTATACTTATGATAATGAGGACGATAAATACGTACGTACCTAAGAATTTCTTTAGTATGTATAGGTCGAGCTTTTTCAATTTTGCAGAGCGTTATTCAAAATGATTCCAAATATAAGCATTCTCGTCGTTTCGTATGTACAATTGGACACAGATTCTTATTTAGACAAGGTGGCATGGCCCCTTATTAGTTTCAAATATCCAGCTTCCAATTTTCAGTTTTCAGATGTCAACTTCCAATTTACTTACGACATACGGCTTTTGTAATCTTCGTAGCCGAACTCTCGCACCACTTTCATGCCTCCGTTCTGTGGGTCGAAAATGGCTATCGATGGGTGCGACACGCCGTTGAACATGGTGGTTTTCACGGTGGTATAGTGAATCATGTCCTCGAAAACTATGGTATCGCCAATCTGCAGCGGTTTGTCGAACGACCAATCGCCAACGTAATCGCCTGCCAGACAGCTGTTCCCTCCCATTCTATATGTAGGCAAACCAGCAATTGGCTCGTTGTGTGCGCCGCGAATATTGGGCTTGTAAGGCATCTCAAGACAGTCGGGCATGTGGCACGCAAACGACACGTTGAGCAGGGCAGTGGTGACGTCGCCACTCTTGACAATGTCGACAACTTTGCTCGTGAGAACGCCTGTTTGCCAAGCAAATGCACTGCCAGGTTCGAGTATCACCTCCACACCCCAACGCTTGCGGAAAGCCTTGATGATATTTATGAGGTGCTCCACGTTGTAGCCTTTGCGCGTCATCAGGTGACCGCCGCCAAAGTTGACCCATTTCACTTGCGGAATCCAATGCGCAAAACGGTTTTCGAACGCTGTGAGAGTATTCTCCAAATCTTCGGCGCTGCCTTCGCAGAGTGCGTGAAAATGAAGCCCTTCAATCTCTTTCGGAAGTTCCTTGGGCATATCGTCGCTAAGTACGCCGAGACGTGAGCCGCGCACACATGGGTTGTAGAGGTCAGTCTCCACCGCGCTATATTCCGGATTGACACGCAAGCCGTACGACACGCCTGTTGCTTTGGTATGCAAACGCTCGAACTGCGAAAGGCTATTGAATGTCAAATGGCTACTAAGTGCAGCAATTCGCGGAAACTCCTCGTCGGTGTAGGCAGGCGCGAAGGTGTGGGCTTTAGCTCCAAGTTCCTCGTTGGCCAACATTGCTTCACTGAGTGAACTTGCGGTGGCGCAGTTGAAATATTCTTTTACTATAGGAAATGCTTTCCATAAAGCAAAAGCCTTGAATGCCAATATTATAGTAGCACCCGAACGAGTCTCTACGTCCTTGATGAGTTTCAAATTGCGACGAAGCAAATCGGCCTCGAGAATGTAGCATGGGTTGGGTGCAGTGGTAAAATCCATTTTATTAATTACGAATTACGAGTTACGAATTACGAGCTATGAACGCAGATTTCAATTTTCAATTTTCAATTTTGAATTTCCAATTCACTTATGTCTGTCGCCGCGGCGGTGCATGCGTTGCTGGGTGCGTTCGGCATTTACGCCGTTGTTATTGGCATCGCCATTGGCGTTATTGCCTTTGCCTTTGGGACGATGACCACGTCCACCGCGATGTCGGCGTTGATGGTTGTTGGCGCCACGGTTGCCATGTTCGTTGCCTCTTCCTTTCGGGTTGTATGCAGGACCTTCGCCAAGTTCGGCCGGAAGCGTACCCTTCTCCACCTCTTTCTCGATGAGCGATTCAATGCGCGCGAAATTATACATATCCTTCTCGTTGATGAGCGTGAATGCCTCACCAGTGGTTTGTGCGCGCGCCGTACGTCCGATGCGGTGTACGTAATCCTCGGCATCGCGAGGCACATCGTAGTTTATCACAGCATCAATTTTTTCTATATCTATGCCGCGTGCAATGATGTCGGTAGCTACGAGGATATTTATTTCGCGATTTTTGAACTTGAGAAGCACCTCTTCGCGATCCTTCTGTTCAAGGTCTGAGTGGATTACACCTACGCTGAAGTGCGCACTGCGTAAGTAGCTATATAGCTCTTTTACAGATTGTTTGCGACCCGCGAATATAATTATGCTGCCGTCTCGACGCTCTTGCAAAAGCTGTCGTACGAGGGCATTTTTCTGCGTATCGTATACACAATATGCCATCTGATGAATGCCCTCAGCAGGCTTAGATATGGCAATATTTATCTCCTGCGGATTCTGAAGAATTGCTTTAGCCAACTGCCTGATTTTAGGTGGCATAGTAGCGGAGAACATCAACGTTTGGCGACCTTCTTTGGGCAGAAGTTCTACCACCTTCATAATGTCGTCGTAGAACCCCATGTCGAGCATACGGTCGGCCTCGTCGAGAATGAGGTGCTTCACGCTACTGAAGTCCACATAGCCCATAGCAATGTGTTGTAGCATACGACCTGGAGTAGCTATAATTATGTCGGCACCCTCTTCGATAGAAGTTCGTTGACGATCCCATTCGCGCGAGTCGTTGCCGCCGTAAATAGCTGTGCTGCTGACATCTACGAAGTATCCGAAGCCCTCCATTTGTTGGTCAATCTGGATTGAGAGTTCGCGTGTAGGTACGAGCACAATGGTGTCGATGCCTTCGTATGGGTGGCGTATTATGCTATCGATGACGGGCAGAAGATAAGCGGCTGTCTTGCCCGTACCTGTCTGGGCACAAGCTATGAGGTCTTTGCCTTGCATAATTACGGGAATGGCTTGCTCTTGCACTGGCGTAGCATTCTCGAAATGCATAGCGTTCAAACTGTCCATCAGTTCCTCATCGAAACCAAAATCGCTAAATTGCATATAGGCGTTTTTATATGTATAAATATATGATACTCAGTTTAGTATACTCTTACGACCAAACCCTTGAGATATTCGCCTTCTGGGTGATAAATATTTATAGGGTGGTCGGCTGGCTGCGATAGTTGGTGCAGTATACTTACGCGGCGACCTGCTTTGGCTGCCGAACTGAACACCATGGTGCGGAATACGTCTCGGCTGACAACTTGCGAGCATGAGAAGGTGAACAATATGCCGCCGGGCTCAATCATCTCTATTGCTTTGGTGTTGAGTCGACGATAGCCTTTGAGCGCGTTGTTGAGCACATTGAGGTGCTTGGCAAATGCTGGCGGGTCGAGCACAATGAGGTTGTACTTCTCTTTGGCTTGCTCCATGAAGTGGAATGCATCTTGGGCAAATGCAGCGTGACGTGCGTCGCCGGGGAAGTTGAGTTCTATGTTGTTGTTGGTCAGTTCTATAGCACGTTCGGAACTGTCAACGCTATGTACGAGATTTGCGCCGCCGCGCATAGCATAAATGGAGAAACCGCCAGTATAGCAGAACATATTCAGCACGTTGCGACCTTTAGCATAGCGCTCAATGAGTGCTCGATTTTCGCGCTGGTCGACGAAGAAACCAGTCTTTTGTCCCTTCTCCCAGTCAGGTAGGAAGCGTAGTCCATTTTCCATTGCTTCTTTCGAGTCGGGCTTGCCCCAAGTGTAGTGGTTCTGCGGGTTGAGCGCGGCTTTGAATGGCAGCGTGCCTTCGCTCTTGTTGTATATAGCTTTTAGTTTGTCGCCCATCACGCGGCGGAGAGCTTTGTCAATCAAATCGCGGTCACGATACATACCTACGGAGTGCATTTGAACGACTGCTGTGCCGTTGTAAATATCTATAACTAAGCCTGGTAGACCGTCGCCTTCGCCGTGTACGAGACGATAAGCCGTCGTCTGGGTGCTTTCTGCCAAGCCAATATCTATGCGAAGTTGGTAAGCTTCGGCAATGAGTTGGTCGTAGAATTTCTGATTTATTTCGATAGGCTTGAACGAGAGCACGCGCACAGCGATAGAGCCAATTTGATAGTGGCCAAGGCATAGGAAATGACCATCGGCAGCTACTACTTCAACCACGTCGCCCTCTTGGGGTTCGCCGTTGATACGAGCTATAGCACCCGAGAAAATCCAAGGGTGGAAACGTTCGAGGCTCTGTTCTTTGCCGCGTTTTAGGGTTATGCTTATCATGGAATTATTGTTTTCTGTTCGTATTTATGATTCTTGTTCTGCTTTGGCTTCTGCTATGGCTTGAATCACGCGCTCATGCTCAGTCACTCCTTTTTCGAAGCCTTCATAAATAAGTAGAGAGACCCAAGCATCTGTAGCAGCGTAGTGCTGTTGTGCGAGTGCCAGTTCGTCTGCTTCCCAATTGCTTAGGCGTTGGCGTTTACTTATACGTATGCCCAATACATGAGCCGCCAGTTTTTTCAGACTAAAATCTTCAAATTGAAGTTGATTGGCTATCGTCTGAAGTTCAACGAAGCCGCGTGGCTGAAATCGGCGGCGCTTTTGGAGGGCCTTTATGTCGTCGCGAATGGCAACGCCCGTCTTCAGAATGTTCTCATTCTCGAGCAGCGCTATAAGTTCGTCGCTCATCTCCACTTTGTTTACTCTGATGAGCCAAGCGTGGTCGGTAGTCGAAAGTTGTAGCAGCGACACGCCATACGACATGCCACGCCTAAACGACGGACGAGTCTCGGTGTCGAAACCAAGGCGTGTCTCGTGCGACATCTCTTCAACGGCTTTGGCAAGGCTTTCGGCATTGTCTATAACGTCAATCTGACCTTCGAATTGCGAAAGAGGAAGTTTGTCGAGTTCTTCGTTTGTTAGGCGGTGCATCGGCTAAAAGTTATCGTCGTCGTAATTGGAGTTCGTCTGATTTGTAATGTTTTCGTCATCTTCGGCAGCTTTTTCGTCGCTGAGGTCGTCGCCACTGTAGAGCGCATTGTGTATGGCGCGTAGGGCATTGCAGAGACGCTGTCCCCAATAGTTGCGAAAGTTGTCAGAGACGCGCACCAAGGCATCGTTCATAATATCCTCAACACCAATGCTAAATGCTTCGCAGAAGTCGCGCATATCTTGATATATATCGGCCAAATCTTCTGATATGTTGGCTGGTACGGGTTCTATGCTGCGTTGCTGGTCTTCTTTGAATGTCTCTAAGTATTCGTCGTGGCGAGTGAGGCGGCGGCGAACACTGCGGCGTACCGATTCGTATATATACTCGTCGACAACTGTCATGGGTGGTTCGTCCATTATCTGCTTGAGCGTAGGTAGCAACGATGCTTTTACGTATAGCAATGGCAATATGCGCGATGCCACGGTGAGAAAATCTATCTTCGAGTAGCGCTCTGTATTCTCCAAGAATACGCAATATTCGCGCGCTACGGTTGCAAATTCCAATACGGGTTTTGAGTATACCGCTTTCTCTTTATTCATAATAATCTTTTTCTATATCTATCCCATGCATCTCTTTTTCGCGAGCTATGTCGTGTATAGACTTTACGCCGTAGAATGTAACTACACCGAAACTTAAGAGTGGCACAAGGAACGAGATGCTAACCATCGACTCGTCGGCTACGGGTGTGGTATCGATAATCAATGCTTGAACGGCTGGCAACACCGAACCGCCGAGTATTGCCATAATCTGACCAGCTGCGCCAAGTTTAGCGTCTTCGTGGTCGAGTCCGCGCAGCGACAAACTATATATCGTAGGGAACATCAGCGACATGCACGCCGAGATACCCACCAAACATGCCATACCTATTTCGTTCACCATAACTATTACGCCAACGCACAAAAGCATTGCGATGACAGACAGACTGGTGAGAAGCGCTTCGGGGCGGAAGAATTTCATCAGATACGTACATAGGAAACGCGATGCACAGAAGAGCACCATGGCCACCATATTGTATTTCTGCGACATTATTTCGGCTTCGAGTTCGCCCAATCCGTAGGCGGTGAAGACTTCTGTGCCATATTGAATGATGAATGTCCAACACATAATTTGTGCGCCTACGTAGAAGAATTGTGCCACGAAACCAGAGGTGTAGCCGCGCGTAGATAGTATTCGGCGGAAAGCGTTGGCTATGCTTTCGTTGCTCTTCTTGGGCGTGTCGTTGTCGACGGTATGGCTATGCTCGGGCAATACTATCAATAGTATGAATAGCAATACCAAGCCTAACAGGCCTAAGAATATGTATGGCTGACTGATGATTTGCAAGTCGGAAAGCTTTATGGCTTCAAACTGGTCGGCGTTGAGCGAAAGGCGTTCTTCGGTAGACAGTGTGCACATTTTCTCCTGAATGAAGTGCATAGCCACCCACATGCCAAAGAGCGAACCTATTGGGTTGAACGATTGTGCAAGGTTGATGCGTATGGCGGCATTCTTCGGGTCGCCGAGCGTAAGTATGTATGGGTTTGCCGACGTTTCGAGGAACGAGAGTCCGCAAGTGAGCACGAAGTAGGCTATGAGGAAAGGGTAGTAGTTGCCACTTGCCACTGCTGGCAGGAAGCCGAACGAACCTACGGCGAAGAGTATCAAACCTAATATGAGGCCCTTCTTGTAGCTATACTTATGTATGAAGAGCGCTGCAGGCAGAGCCATGGCAAAATAGCCTCCGTAGAATGCCATTTGCACCAAAGCTCCATCGGTGACACTCATTTTGAATATTTTCGAGAAGGCTTTCACCATTGGGTTGGTGATGTCGTTGGCGAATCCCCACAATGCAAAGCAGAGTGTTACTGCGATAAACGAAAATACTATTCTTTTCTTAGTCATATATTTATTCAATATTATCAAGAAAACGCAGTGCAAGCCAAGCCATTATCGCAGGCGAGGTCCGCAATGCCTCTTCATCTGGTAAAAATTGTGCGGTATGTACGTTACCTGTCATTCCATCGGCACGGCAAACGCCAAACCTATAAAAAACAGACGGGTATTTATGTGTGTAGTAGCCAAAATCTTCGGCAGTCATACGTACGCCCATCTTTTCTACGTATTGCGCACCAAGAAGTTCGGTTGCAAATTGAGAAGCGAGCGCCGTAATTTGTGGATTGTTGTATACCGATGGATAGCCATCTTTTATATCTACGTCGCATGTTGCTCCGAAAGCTTCAGTCATGCTATGAGCTATTGTACGTATGCGCTCTTTCAATTTGGCGCGCCACTCCTCGCTTTGCGTACGTAGTGTGCCTGCTATATACACACTGTCGGGAATGACGTTGGTAGCTCCATCGGCTATTATTCTTCCGAACGATAGCACTGCAGGAATTGTTGCTGGCACTTCGCGCGCTACAAGCTGCTGCATAGCTACCACAAGTTGACAAGCTATAAGTACGTTGTCGGTAAGCAGGTGTGGCATTCCGCCATGTCCGCCATGACCTTTCACTGTGAGATGTATCTCGTCGCCACTGGCCATATAGTTGCCTTCGCAAAAGCCTACATGACCCGTAGGCATGTCGGGCATCACGTGCGCACCAATGACTACGTCGGGCTCGATGCCATCGAACAATCCTTCGCTCATCATCACCTTTGCGCCTCCAGGGAAGCACTCTTCGCCAGGCTGAAACACAAGCATCACGCGACCGCAAAATTGGTCTTTCATGTTGCTGAGAATCTTGGCTGTGGTGAGTAGCGATGCTGTATGCATATCGTGACCGCAAGCGTGCATTACGCCTTTGTTTTTAGAACAAACAGCGTGCGATGCGTCTTCTTCTATTGGAAGTGCATCCATATCGGCACGAAGCACTATGGTGCGACCTGCTTTGCCGCTATCTATCATTGCTGCAATGCCGTGCGTTGCATAGCCTTTTTGGTATGGAATGCCTAAAGCTTTGAGTATCTCTTCTACGTATGCCGATGTAGCAACTTCGTGAAACGAAAGTTCTGGGTGCTCATGAAGATGACGCCTAATCTCCAACGTCTCTTCATATAAATCAGCCGCAGCTTGGGTTACGAAATCTTTGCTTATCATCATTATTCAGAAAAACTCTGGCAAAAATAGCTTATTCTCTGCTAAAAACGTCTACCACTTCGGTCTCTCTAATATCACCTGCGAGATGACTGCCGTGCGAAGGTCGAAATCTGCCGAGTTCGAATCGGTTTGTGGCTCAGCTACTTGGTCGACTTCTTTGTGCGCAACGGTTGTGGCTACACCTTCTTCGGGTAGCTTATGCTCTTTGCGTTGTTTTTTTGTCGGTTTTGCCGTTTGTTTATGCTGCTCTGGAATAATAGTCACCTTTGGCTCTGGAATGGTAGTTACCTTCGGCTCAAGGCTATCATAAATAGAGTTGAACAACGGAGCGAAAGCCGAGCCACTAATCGGGCTTTCGTTGGCATCGGGTGGGGTTGGTGTTGGCTCTTTTTTCGGTTCTGCTTCACCTTTCTTTTTGTCCTTTTTGAGGTTGCCTATGAGCGCTATAGCTATAAATATTATAGTTAATATGGTAGATATTGACATATTGAATACTGCTTTTTTCGCAAATGTATGAAATATCAGTGGCTAATGAAATTGAAAATTGACAATTGAAAATTGACGGTTCAACGGCTTCGATTAGCTTCGATTTGTCTGATTTGGAATTCGACAACACAGAAAGACGGATTTGAAATTCGCTCGAACATCGTTTTTATGACTGATTGAGGGTTTCTGAGCGTCAGATAGGCATTTTCACGACTCGTTGGGACTTGCTGAGCGTCAGAAACTATGTTTTCACGATTGATTGAGGGTTTCTGAGCGTCAGATAGGCATTTTCACAACTGATTGGGACTTGCTGAGCGTCAGATAGGCATTTTCATGACTGATTGAGGGCTTCTGAGCGTCAGATAGGCATTTTCACGACTGATTGGGACTTGCTGAGCGTCAGATATGCGTTTTTACGACTGATTGAGGGTTTCTGAGCGTCAGATGGTCATTTTCATGACTCGTTGAGACTTGCTGAGCGTCAGATAGGCATTTTCACAACTCGTTGGAACTTGATGTGGCACGCAATCAATGTTTTTTTAGGGCTTATATGTAACACCATTTCGGTGCTTCTGAATTTCATCGTGGTTGGGAAACCATTTGTATATCTTGTACCATTCTACATTCTTATTGGAATATACGACCAAAATGGTGTCACCAATATTTTTATCGTTATATACCTCGCTATTCTTTTCATAAAAAGAGCATTCAATATTTTGTTGTGTCGTATAATGACCTTCAATGTTTGAACTATTGTATACTGTAGAATTTTTATCTGTTATTACACCAATAGTAATAGTACCGCCAAACATGTCTATTTCATTGCAAACCCTTATATCACAATAGTATATTAAGATTGGAAAACAAGTTATATAAATACCTGCCGACCAAAAGAATGCTGCTTCAACTCGATTCAATTTCAATAGTTTGTATAGTACAATAGGAAGCAGTATATACAAAACAAGATTTATGTTATGAGTATTTGTTGACGCAATAAAATCAACATAATAAATCAACATTATTATGAATAGTAATATTACCCCGTAGCAAATATTTTGAATGATTCTACTTTTCATAATCGTCAATTATATTGGGATTCTCCCATTCAGTTCTTGTTTTATCCCAAAAACAAAGGCGAAGTAAATGATTTACCTCGCCTTTTGTGATGTTTATTTCAAATAATCGTCGAAATACTGGAAAATCTTTTTGAAGAGGTGCACTCGGTCGTGACCTCTTACGTTGTGCTCGTGCTGCGGATATATGGCATAGTCGATAAGCACATCGTTCTTGACGGCGTTTTGTAGCAGGCGGAGCGAGTTTTGCCAAACCACCACAGGGTCGATGTCTCCATGTATCACAAGCAATCGGCCGCGCAGTTTGTCGGTTTGCTGGCTTATGTTGTTTTGGACATAGCCTTCGGGGTTCTCTTGCGGAGTGTCCATATAACGTTCGCCATACATAATCTCGTATAGATTCCAATCGCACACTGGGCCGCCAGCCACACCAGCTTTGAAGATGTCGTTGTGGT
>JAEEGL015359298.1_pt1 | contig 17861 bp, 9 predicted proteins | sample 9134231 | NCBI WGS metagenome assembly JAEEGL01 (sample SAMN16246548, study PRJNA631951) | gut metagenome | biome: gut microbiome; feature: rumen; material: fiber-attached | host: Bos | place: Iran: Karaj | collected 2018-10 | reverse complement strand
GCCGACACCGAGATCCCGGTGGAAGAGGATCTGGTTCGACTGGTCCTGCGTATTGAACTTTTTGGACAGTCCGCAGAGCAGGACGATCGGACATTCCAGACCCTTGGACTTGTGGATGCTCAGGACGGAAACTGCGTTGCCCCGGGCGGGGCGGGTGGGGATGCCGTCCTCCTCCTTCAGAGAATCGACGTAGGCCAGGAAGGCGTGGAGGCTCCGCTTGCCTCCCTCCGAGAAGCCGGCGGCCAGCTCGTAAAAGCTCCGAAGGTTGGCGAGGCGGGAATCGCCGCCCTCCATAACGGAGAAGACGTCCTCCAGGCGGGTCTCCGCCTGGATCCGCTCCAACAGCAGATGCAGGGGCAGCTCCGCGGCGTCGGCACGCAGCCGGGTCAGGGTTTCCAGGATTCGGGCTGTCCGGGGGCTTTCTTCGGCGTAACGGCAGAGGGCGTCGAAGAGGTCCATATCCTTTCTCCCGCGCCGGGCCGCCGCCAGCTCATCCGTCGACAGGGCAAAGATCGGGCTCAGCAGGGCGCCGGTCATGGGGATGTCCTGATGGGCGTTGTCCAGGACCCGCAGGAGGTTCACCAGGGATTCGACCTCCACGGTGTCGAGGATGCTCTGGCCGCTGTCCGTGGCGCAGGGGATCCCCGCGGCCTCCAGGGCGGATTTGAAGAAGCCCGCCGTGTTTTTCGGGGAGCGCAGGAGGATCACGATGTCCTTCGGCTCCGGGCGGCGCAGGGTCTCTCCGTCGCGGATGAGGGTGTTTTTATCATCCAGAAGCTTCCGGATCCGGCCGGCGGCAAAGGCTGCCTCCGCCCGGTGCTTCTCCGGGTTCTCGTCGTCGTCGCAGTGGGTGGACAGGCAGTGCAGCTCCACCAGGGGCTGGGGCAGCGGAGGTTCCTTCTTATCCGGCTGCAGGGCTTCGGCCTCGGTGTAATCGAGATCGCCCGCCTTTTTCGACATGCACTGACCGAAAACCGCGTTGGCCGCGTCCAGGATCGCCTCCTCGGAGCGGAAATTCCGGGAGAGGAGGATCTTCTGGCAGTCCCTCGGTCCGACGATATTGCTGTCGGGGTATTCGGCGTATTTGGCCAGGAAGATCCCGGGCTCCGCCAGACGGAAGCGGTAGATGGACTGCTTCACGTCGCCCACCATAAAGAGATTCCTGTCGTCCCGGGAGACTGCCCGGAAGATGGCGTCCTGGACCATATTGGTGTCCTGGTACTCGTCCACCATGATCTCCCTGTAGCGATGAGAAACCTCCCGGGCGACGGCCGAGGGGCTGACGCCGTCGCTGTCGATAAGAAGGCGCAGGGCAAGATGCTCGAGATCGTTGAAATCCAGCACGTGCTGGCGGCGCTTCTCCTCGGCGTAGCGCCGGGAAAACTCCCTGCAGAGGGAGAACAGGGCGCTCATGGATTCCGCAGAACGGGAAAGGTCCTTCAAAACCTCCTCGGAGCTCGCGTAAAAGACCCCGATCCGCTCTCTGCTGTCGTCTACAGCGGCCTTTCGGATCGCCTTGATCCGCTCCTGAAGCTCAGGCTCGGGGCAGTCCTTGATCGTTTGGGGCATCCGGTCGTAGGCGATCTTGGAGGCTTTCATCGCCGCGAGCTCGTCCCAGCTTTCCGTTGAGGCGAGGCGGCGAAGGGTATCGGCCGTGGAGGACAGGACCGGAAGGTACCGCGCCAACGCGTCGCAGCGGGCGGTCAGTTCCGTCAGAAGCTCCAGCTCCTTTTGCTGATCCCGCATCGCGGAGCGGTAGTCCTCCATGAGATACCTGCCCCAGGGGGTCTCCCCCGCGTCGGTGATGCCCTCACAGCGCAGCTGTGCAAGGCAGTCCTCCATCCATTTTTCGGGGAAGATATGGCACTGAGAGGTGTCATAGACGTCCAGCAACAGCTCGGGGATCCGATGATCGTCCCGCCCGGTGCCGAGGCCGTCCACGAGGGACTTCAGTTCCGGATCCTGCTCAATGAGCTCGTAGCTGTCCGCCAGCAGGGCGTCCGCCAGTTGGCGGCGCAGGGATTCGGCGTCGTTCTGCTCGATCATCCGGAAGTCCGCGGGGACGTCCAGCTGATAGGCGTATTCCCGGATCAGCTCGGAGCAGAAGGAGTGGATGGTGGAAATCTGGGCGCGGTAGACCCGGCTCTGCTGACGCTGCAGATGGGGGTTGTCCGGGTCTTCGGCCAGACGGTCGGCCAGCTTTTTCGCGATCCTGGTGCGCAGCTCCGCCGCCGCCTTCTGGGTAAAGGTGATGATGAGGAAATCGTCCACGCTGCACTCCTCGTCGGGACTGCAGATGCGGTGCATCAGCCGCTCCACCAGAACTCTGGTCTTGCCGGAGCCCGCGGCAGCTGAGACGAGGATGGGGCCGCCGGGCCGCTCCACCGCCTTCCGCTGGGCAGTGGTCAACTGTAATTCAGCCATGGCGCTCCTCCTTCCCGATCTCGCTCCAGAAGCGGTCCGCGTCCACCGATTTCCGTTTGCGCAGCTCGACCTCGCCGCTGTCGATATGGCAGACTTGTTTGTATTCGCAGTATTTGCAGGCGTTGTTATAGTCACCGCGCCAATAGGGCTCCGGAGCAAGGCGGCCTCTGTAGATCTCGTCGGTCATCCTGCAGAGGGTGTTTTTGACGAAGCCCTCCAGAAGGCGGATCTGCTCGGCGGAGGCGAGCTTCCCTGTCCTCGAATCGGATTTCTGGACGTATTTGAAGGAGAGGAACCGCGGATTCTGCTGCGGCTCCATGGCCCAGAGCACGTCGTCGTCCTCCAGCAGGAGGCCCTTGCGCTTCAGGGATTTGCGGCGCTCGTTGGTCACTTCCTCCTCGGTGGGGCGGCTGGAGAAAAACTGCGCGTCCCAGCGGGCGGGGAAATACATGACGCCGGCGGGCTCCGCGGCGGTGTGATAGAAGTGCTCGGAGCTCTTGGTCAGGGCAAAAAGGTAGATGAGCATCTGCAGACCGACGCCCGAGAGGATGTCGGTGTAGTCGAACTCCTTGTGGCCGGTCTTGTAGTCCACCACACGGAGATAGGTGCGGCCGCGCTTGTCGGTATAGAGATCCACGCGGTCCACCACGCCCTCCAGGATGCCCTTGGCCAGGGCGCCCTCCACGGAGATGGCGGTGCCGTTCTTCTGCTCAAATTTCAGCTCGCAGGAGACGGGATCGAAGGCGGACTGGTGCATCTCTGCATACAGCTCCCGCACCACCGCCTCCACCTCCCGGTAGTTCCGGCGGAAGAGGTAGCCGGCACGCTTGTCGTTCTCCGTGAGATCGGAAAGGTATTCTTCGGCGTATCTGTCGCAGTGAAATCTGGCGATCTCCAGGACCCGGTCCTCGCTGAGTTCCCGGAAGCCCCCTTCCCTGTTCACGTCCAGAACGGTGTGCTCCAGGACGTAGTGGACGAAGAGGCCGTATTGGGCGGCGTCCACTCGGGCCTGCTTCCGCTCCTCGGCCTTCAGACCGTATCGGAGGAAGTGGGCCATCGGGCACTCTGCAAAGCGGTCGATTCGGGAGGAGGAAAGGAACAGGGTTTTCCCGTAAAGGCCCTCCACCGTCTCGGGACTCAGACTTCCGGGCTGATAGGCCGCCCGGGTCAGAAGATCCTCCACCCCGGCGCGGAGCTCCGGATGTGCCCGCAGCAGGTCCTCCCGCTCCGCGGAGGGCCTTGCCGCCACCAGGGCCTCGGCCTGCGTCTGCGAAACCGGAGGGGCGGAAGAGCCTGCGCGGTCGCAGGCGGGAAAGAGCTTTTCCAGACGGCTGAACAGGAAGCCGGGGGTCTGCTCGTCGCAGCTGACCCAAAGGGATTCCGTCGGGGCCGTAAACACCGTGAAGGCCTTGAGCAGCTCCCGGTCCATCCGCTCTGCCCCGTCGGGGCCGACCTGGAGGCCGGCCTGCTTCATCTGGGTGCGCTCCTGGTCCGACAGAAGGCCGCCGGAGCTGCCGCAGGCGGGCAGCTTCCCGTCCGAGGCGCCCAGCACCAGAAGATGCTTGACCCTGGTGCTGCGCATGGCGTCCAGATCGCCCACCCGGACGCAGTCCAGGGCGGCGGGGATAGAGCTGACGCTGTTCTGGCTCAAAGCCGTGCGGAAGAAGCGGCAGAACTCCTCCGGCGTGCGTACCGTGCCGCCGATCACGCCGTAGATCTGCTCCATGGTGGACAGCAGGATCTCATAAAGCTGGCTGCACTCCCCGGCATTCTGCAGGTCGCCCAGCCGCTCCGACTCCTCGGCACGGCGGCGAAGGGCGGCCTCCAGCCCGATCCGTTCGAGGAAGGCTTCCAGCGCCAGGACCTGCCCGGCGGTGTTTTTGGCGGAAGAGAGGTCTGCACGCAGCTGCAGCAGGGGGCCGACCGCGGTCTCCCTGGCCCGGTTGAGGGGCGCAAGCACCGCCGCCAGCTCCTCCGGGGTCTTCCTTCGGTCGCTGCGAAGGCCGGCGGGATCCAGCGTAAAGGGTCTGTCCCAGACGGAGCCGTGGATATTCCAGGTCACCGTATAGTTCTCCAGCAGGTCCGCGTCGTTGCGGCCGATGGGGGCGTAGCCGGATTTCAGATACTCCGCGACGCTCTCTGCCTCCATCCCGCAGGCAGCGGATTCCAGAGCGAAGACCACGGCGCGGATCACGTTCTTTTTCAGCAGCTCCCTTGCTCCGGAAACGTAGTAAGGGATCTCATAGCGGGCCAGCAGGGTCTCCGTCACCGGGGCGTAGGAGGCGTTCTCGGAATAGGCGACGCCGATGTCCCGATACCGGGCGCCGTTCTCCACCAGGGATCGGATCCGGGCAGCGGCGGCAAGGCATTCGTCGTAGACGCTCTGCCCCGTCTGCAGGCAGATCCTGTCCACGGGCTCCCTGACGGGGGAATAGGCGGGAGAGAACAGGCCTTCGCGGAGGTGGTCCAGGGGCGTCGAGGGATCGGGCAGAGAAACGGCGGTCTCTTTGACCGGGATGTTGTGCAGTCTGGCAAGACCGCGAAGCTGCTGCGCCGTCTTCCGCGGCAGGGAGAAGACCCCGGGACCGCGGTCCGGTCCGTCGCAGGTCAGATAGACCGCCACGGAGACGGCGTTTTGCATAAGGGTCTCCAGCACGTCGAGCTCCTGGCCGGTGAAGTCGGAGAAGCCCTCCACCACGAAGCGCTTGCCCCCGGCGTAGCCGCATTCATGCAGGGCTTCCTTCAGACGGGTGAGGACGGAGGACGGGTCCTGCTTCGCGCCGGAGCAGGCAAGGTCATAGGTCTCGACGATCAGGGAGAGCTCCTGCAGTTTTTTCCCGAGCAGCTCGGAGAGCTCCGGGGCCGTCTCGCGGATGGCCTCGGGGGAAAGACCGTAACCGTGGAACTCATCCACCAGGGACAACAGCTCCAGCAGGAATTCCGGCTTGGCGATATGTCTGCCGTAGAGCTGCAGCCGGGGACGGACCTGCTCCAGGGCGGCGGCCATGGCCATCAGCCGGCCGCTCTTATCCAGGGTCGGAACGGCTGCGCCGCCGTACACAGAGAACACTCTGGAGGCCAGGCGGGTGAAGCTCAGCACCTCGGCAAAGCGGGAGACCGTGTCCCCGCCCTCGGCGCACAGCCGCCACTCGGCGTCAAAGGAATTCTGCTCGGGCACGATGAGGATATTTCCCTCCTCGCCCCGCTTTGCACAGGCACAGATCCTGCGGATCGCGTGATCCGCGTTCTGCCGCCAGCTTCGGCCGTAGATCAGCTCCAGCATCCGATCATCTCTTTTCCTCTCCCGGCTCCGGCCGGTTTTTTTCTATAGTATCACAGCTTTTGTCCAATGCAAAGGACTTTTGAAAACTTTTTCTATCAGTCGGCCTTGTCAGACCGGCTTTTTTCGCTTATAATGGGATCAGAATCGATTGGCCCCAAGACAGAACGGAGGAGACTATGAACATTGCGATCATCGGCGCCGGCGCAGCCGGCATGGCCGCCGCCATCACCGCCGCCGCGTCCGGTACGAACCGGGTGATCCTGCTGGAACGGCAGGCCCGGGTCGGCAAAAAGCTCCTGGCCACCGGCAACGGTAGATGCAACCTGTCCAACTGGAACGCCGGAGCCTCCCATTACCACGGCGCGGACCGCGATTTCGTGCAGCCTGCCCTGGAGGCCTTCCCCGTCCAGTCCACCCTGGATTTCTTCCGGACTCTGGGCCTGTATACCGTGACAGAGCCCGGAGGCAGGATCTATCCCTATTCCGACCAGGCCAACAGCGTGGTGGACGTGCTGCGCTTCGCTCTGGATCGAAGGAACGTGGATCTGAAGCTGGGCTGTGAAGTCACCGGCGTGAAGAAGACCGCGAAGGGATTTCTGATCCGTACGGCGGAGGAGCAGATCGAGGCCGACCGTCTCATCGTCACCTGCGGCGGCGCCGCCGGAACCAAGCTGGGCGGAGGTCTGTCCGGCTATCAGTTGCTGCGCAGCCTCGGCCACCACTGCACGAAGCTCAGCCCCTCCCTGGTCCAGGTGAAGACCGATCCGGCCCTGGTGCGCTCCCTCAAGGGGGTGCGGGCCAACGCTTCGGTGCGGTATGAGCTGCGCAAGAGCCTGCTGGCCAAGGCCGAGGGCGAGGTCCAATTCACAGAATACGGTATCTCGGGGCCCGCGATCTTCGACCTCTCCAGGGCCGTTTCCGAGGTGGGTGAGGGCGAGATCCATCTGGATCTGCTGCCCACCGTCAGCGAGGACGAGCTGCTGTCCGCCCTCTGCATCCGGATCTCCCGATATCCGGATCTGACCTGCGATGATCTGCTCACCGGCATCCTCCACAACCGGCTGGGCCGGGTGGTGGTCCGTGCCTGCGAGGTTCCCGGGGCGCAGAAGCTCACCGCCCTCAACTGGAAGCAGCTGGTCCGGGTGGTGGAGTGCTGTCACGATTTCTGTCTGCAGGTGCAGGGCACCATGGGCATGGATCAGGCCCAGGTGACGGCCGGCGGCATCGTCACGGCGGAGTTCGATCCCAAGACACTCCAAAGCAGGATCGTGCCGGGGCTCTACGCCGCGGGCGAGGTCCTCGACGTGGACGGAGACTGCGGAGGCTACAATCTGCAGTGGGCCTGGTCCTCGGGACAGCTGGCGGGACTGATGAAGGAATCGGAGAAAAACGGAGAGAAAGAATGCTGACGATACGAGATCTGATCCTGCCCCTGCGGCACGATCCCTCCATGTTGTTTTATCTGGCGGCCCAGGCCCTGGGGATCAAGTCCTCCGAGATCGCAGAGCTGCGGATCCGCAGGCGGTCTCTTGACGCCCGGAAGAAGCCGGAACTGCGGTACAACTACACCGTCGACGTGGCCACAAGGACCAGTGAAAAGCAGATCCTGCGCAAGTGCAGGAATCCGAAGGTCGCTCTTGCGAAGGACGTCTGGTACAAGCCGCCCAAGGCGGCCTCCCTTCCGGCACAGCGGCCCGTGGTGGTGGGCTTCGGCCCGGCGGGTATGTTTGCCGCCCTGGCCCTCGCCATGGCGGGGCTGAAGCCCGTTGTCCTCGAGCGCGGTCAGGACGCCGCGGCAAGGCACGCCGCGGTGCAGGCCTTCTGGCAGACCGGAAAGCTGGACCCCGAGTGCAACGTCCAGTTCGGCGAGGGCGGCGCCGGGACCTTCTCCGACGGCAAGCTCAACACCGGCACGAAAAACGAGCGCCAGGGCTGGATCCTGCGGCAGCTGGTGGCCTTCGGCGCGGATGAGAGCATCCTCTGGGACGCCAAGCCCCACGTGGGCACCGACGTGCTGCTGCATGTGGTGCAGAATCTGCGGGAAAAGGTGATCTCTCTGGGCGGCGAGGTCCGCTTCGGCGCGAAGCTGACGGGCCTGCGCAGCGAGGGCGGCGCCCTGACCGGCGCGGAGATCCTCTGCGGCGGAGAGGTCTCCGTCCTGCCCTGCGACCGGCTGATCCTGGCCCCGGGCCACAGCGCCAGAGACACCTTCCGGATGCTGGAAGGCCTGGGCGTGCCCATGGAGCCGAAGCCCTTTTCCATGGGCGTGCGGGTGGAGCACCTGCAGGAGAAAATCAACGAGGCCCAGTACGGGCCGCAGCAGGAGGCCGTCCCTCCTGCCGATTACAAGCTGAACGTGCGACTTCCCGAGGGGGGCTCCGCCTATACCTTCTGTATGTGTCCGGGCGGTTACGTCGTGGGCGCGGCGTCGGAGAACGGCCGGGTGGTGACCAACGGCATGAGCAATTATGACCGCGAAGGCGTAAACGCCAACGCTGCCCTGCTGGTGACCCTGGAGCCGGAGGATTTCCCGGACAAATCCACCCTGGGCGGCATGCTCTGGCAGCAGCAGATCGAGGAGGCCGCTTTCCGGGCCGGCGGCGGATACTATTTCGCCCCCGCCCAGAGGATCGGGGACTTCCTGGCCCGGCGGCCCACGGAAGGCTGGGGCAGCGTGAAGCCGACTTATCTGCCCGGCGTGACTCCCTGCGAGCTCCACGACGTTCTGCCGGAGAAGCTGACCTCCGTGCTGGAGGGGGCGATCCCGGCCCTGGGAAAGCTCCTGAAGGGCTACGACGACCCGGACGCGGTGATGACTGCTCCGGAGACCCGGAGCTCCTCCCCCGTCCGTATTCTGCGGGGCGAGGATCGGCAGTCCGCCGCCCTGCGGGGGCTCTTCCCCTGCGGCGAGGGCGCCGGCTATGCCGGCGGGATCCTCTCCGCCGCGGTGGACGGGCTGCTCTGCGCCGAGGCGCTGATCGACAGTCTATGAACGATACGAAATACAGACACCCTGCGGGATCCCGCAGGGTGTCTGTTTGTTTTGATAGTTCAGTATCCCAGGATGAAAATGACCAGCGCGGCAATGGTCAGGATCAGCCCGATCCTCGTCATGACCTTGATCTTACGAAGATTGCCCAGCATCCAGATCACGAAGGCCGCCAAGGCGACGATGAAGGTGACGGGATGGGCACCCAGATATTTCAGCAAATGAAAGCCTCCTTTATCTTCACGGACCGCCCTCAGAGGGCAGGATCCTTGTACAGGTAATCGTAGCGGTACTTGACCATCAGGATCATATCCCGCACGTTTTGCGGCAGGCCGCCGATCTCGGGATCGTAGACGGATTCACCGCCCAGCAGCCGGGTCCGGACCTGCCCGTCGGGCAGGAAGAGGAAACCGTAATTGTCGGAAGCGGCAAACTGCTCTTCGGTCTCGAAAAGGGTCAGCTTGTCCTTGCAGGGCTCGGAGGCGTAGGGGCAGAAGGCGGTGCAGTTGCCGCACTCGTTGCACATACGGTCCACGTGGAGAATCTGCATGCTGCCGTCGGGCAGCTGGATGGGGACGTTGGCCCGGTTCGGGCAGACGTCGACGCAGTTCTCGCAGACCACGTCGCAGTGCAGACAGCGGCTGCCCTCCTGCCGGTCGGGACCGGCCATGGCAAGGATGCCCTTCCTGGCGGAGGCGTCGGTGATCGACGGGATCGCCACGACGGGGATCTCATAGGTCCAGGGCTTGCCGACGACGATCTCGGCAAACCGGGCGGCGTCGGCGATGCCCTCCACCACGGTGGCGGGGCCGCGCATGGCGTCACCGCCGGCGTAAACGTTCTCCAGATTGGTCTCGAAGGCGGGGCGGCCCTTGGCGTTCAGCTCGACACCGGAGGCCTCGAAGGCCTCGGTCTGCACCTGTTCGCCCACCGCGGAGATCACGAGATCGCAGTCGATCTCGCCGTATTCGCCCGTGGGGACGGGAGATCGTCTGCCGCTCTCGTCCGGCTCGCCCAGGGTCATCTTCTCATAAACGAGCTTCCCGTTCTCCTGGCGGACCGGGGCCGCCAGCTCCAGGAAGCCGACGCCGTCGGCCAGGGCCATCTCGAGCTCCTGGAGATCGGCGGGCATATAGCGCTTATTGCGGCGGTAGACCAGGGTGGCGGAGCTGGCGCCGCTGCGGATGGCAAGGCGGGCGGCGTCCATGGCGGTATTGCCGCCGCCGATCACGGCCACGTGGCCGAGGGCGGAGGTGTCCGCTCCCGTTTTCCGGTCCTCCATCCAGCGGATCACGGGCACGACTCTGCCCGGCAGGGAGAGACGTCCGGCCTTCCAGGCGCCGACGGCGTAGAAGACGTGGGTGTAGCCCTGCTTTTTCAGCTCCTCAACGGTGGGCGCCTCGGTGTTCGTGCGGATCTCGGCGCCGTAGGCGGAGATGAGGGCGACGTCCCGGTCGATGGCCTCGTCGGAGATCCGGAAGGACGGGATGACGCGGCGGACGATACCGCCCAGCTGCGGAGCGCGCTCGAAGATCGTGCAGGCGACGCCGGAGCGGCCCAGGAAATACGCCGCGGCCATGCCGGTGGGACCGCCGCCGATGATGGCGGCCTTCTTCCCGGGTACGGGCCGGGGACGGACGATGGAGGCCATGAGCGCATCATAACCCTTTTCCGCGGCCTCGAGCTTCGTCTCGCGGATCCGGACGGATTCGTCGTAGAAGGTGCGGGAGCATTTGGTCATACAGCGGTGGGCGCAGATGGTGCCGGTGATAAAGGGCAGGGCGTTCTTCTGAACGATGAGCTTCAATGCTTCGTTGTACATGCCCTTGCGGCACAGCTCGATATAGGCGGGGATGTCCTGCCCGATGGGGCAGCCACCCCGGCAGGGCGCTGTGAAGCAGTTGAACCAGGGCACCTTCTCGTCGGATTTCCGGGAGGGCATCGGCTTGACGGGCTTGACGTGGTGCGGATCCGTGCGGCAGGCCTCGCTCAGCTCGGCGACGGCGCCGGTGTCGGTGCCGCGGAAGGGCTCGAAGGGCAGCTCCTCCACCTTTCTGCAGAGCTGGACCAGGCGGTTGTAGCCGCCGGGCTTGAGGATGGTGGTGGCCACGGTGATGGGCCAGATCCCGGCGGAGAATAGCTTGTCGCAGTTGAAATAGTCGGCGCCGCCGGCAAAGGAGATCTTCATCTTCCCGCCGAACTGCGCGGAGAAGCGGCGGCACATCTCGATGGTCAGGGGGAACAGGGCGCGGCCGGACATATACATCTCGTCGTTCGGCAGCTCGCCGCGGGTGGTGTCCACGGGGAAGGTGTTGGAGAGCTTGAGGCCGAATTCCAGCCCGTTCTCCCCTGCCAGCGCCTTCAGCCGCTCAAACATCGGAACGGCGTCGGCCCACTGCAGGTCCTCGTTGAAGTGGTGCTCGTCGAAGACCACGTAATCCCAGCCCATGGAGTCCAGAATGTCCCGGGCGGAGCGGTAGCCGAGGATCGTGGGATTGCACTTGACGAAGGTGTGGAGCTTCTTTTCGGTGATAAGATAATTGGCGATGCGCTCGATCTCGTCGGGCGGGCAGCCGTGAAGGGTCGAAAGGGTGACGGACCGGGAGACTTTGGGCGAGATGCCGTCGATCAGCGCGCCGTATTCCGGCAGGAGCTTCCGCAGGACCCGCTTGCACTCCATGTACTGGGCCGTGTGGGAGCAGTCCTTCATGCTCTCGATGTAGGAATCCACCTTGGCGCCCTTGATGCCCTCCAGGTCGTAGCCCACGGACATATTAAAAACGAAGCCGTTGGGATCGCCCAGGGCATATTTGACGGAGAGGACCTTCAGCGCACACCAGGCCTTGATATACTCGTCCAGGGCCTGGGGAACGGTGAGCTCGGTGGACCACTCCTGATTGTAGCCCTCATCCTCCGCAAGGATGCAGGGGCGGGGCACGCAGCTGGCCAGCTCCTCGCCGTCCATCTTCTGCACGGTCTTGACCTCGAAGAACCTGGCGCCGGCAAAATAGGCCGCGATGATGTTCTGGGCCAGCTGGCTGTTGGGACCCGCCGCTGGACCGAAGGGGGTCTCGATCTTTTCGCCGAAGATCGACAGCATGCGGCTGCGGTCGGCATGGTAGAACTTGCGTACGCCGAAGGCGGTCCCCTCGCGGTCCATCTCCGCCAGGACCCAGTTCATCAGCTGGTCAAAGGGAATGGGGTACATTTTTTCAGACATTTCGGTACCTCCTGTGTCGTTTTCCGTTTTCAGTGATCAACGCTCCCCGTCGGGGCCGTAGGCGCAGTGATTCAGATCGCCCCAGAGCTTTTTTGCCTCCTCGAGGATGTGGGCGTTCTCCGCCTCCTCGTCGATCCCCACCAGCTCTCCGTCCTTCATCAGGACCCTGCCGGCGGCGACGGTGGTGCGGCACTGACGGCCCGTCATGCCGAAGAGGATGTGGCCGTCGACGTTGGCGTCGGAGAAGGGGGTGAAGGGCTTGTAGTCCATGACGATGACGTCGGCGGAGGCGCCGGGCTTCAGAACGCCCAGCTCGTCCGGGAAGTATTTCGCGCCGATCCTGGCGTTGTTCTTGAAGAGCATGTCCGTGACCTCGCACCAGCCCACGTTGGGCAGGCAGGCGTTCTGCTTCTGGGCAATAAGGGCCACCTTGACGGACTCCAGCATGTCGTTGGTGTAGGCGTCGGTGCCGAGACCCAGGAGGATCCCGTTTTTGTACAGCTGCAGCACCGGGCAGGTGCCCACGGCGTTGCCCATGTTGGACTCGGGGTTGTTCACCACCATGGTGCCGGTCTCTTTGATCAGCTCGATCTCCGCGGAGTTCACGTGGATGCAGTGACCCAGGATGGTCCTCGGTCCGAGGATCCCGTGGTCGTGGAGGCGCTGGACGGGACGGCGGCCGTAGTTCTGCAGGCTGTCGTAGACGTCGTTCATGCCCTCTGAGACGTGGATATGATAGCCGGTGCGGCCGTTGTTGGCCTCGACCATGCGGTCGAAGGTCTTATCCGAGATCGTAAACAGGGCGTGGCCGCCGAACATGGCCGCCAGCATCGGGTTTTTCTCCCGCTCGCACTCGGTGATAAAGTCGGCGTTCTCGCGCACCGCCTGGAGGGACTTCTCCTCCCCGTCGCGGTCCGAGACCTCGTAGCAGAGGCAGGCGCGAAGGCCGAATCTCTTTGCGGATTCGGCGATGGTGTGCAGGCTCCCGGGGATCTCGCAGAAGGAGGCGTGGTGGTCGAAGATCGTGGTGACGCCCTGCTTGATGCAGTCGATCATCAGAGCGTTGGCCGAGGCGCGGGTACCGCCGAGGGTCAGCTTCCGGTCCATGGCCCACCACATGCCGTCCAGGACCTCGTAGAAGTTGGTGGCGTTGTAGCCCTTGATGGACAGGCCCCGGGCCAGGGCGGAATAAATATGGGTATGGGCATTGATGAAGGCGGGCATGATGACGCCGCCCCGGGCGTCGATGAACTCCGCGGAGGGGTACTTCGCACGGAGCTCCGCGGTGGAGCAGATCTCCTTGATCTTCCGGCCCTCAATGACGACGCCGCCGTCCTTGATATAGCCTTGGGCCGGATTGCGGGTGATGAGTCTGCCGTTGGCGAGAACGTACATAAAACGACCTCCTTTATCTGGTGAGCATATCCAAAAACAGGGTCACGGCCAGAAGATCCGCGCAGCCGCCGGGGGAGAGATTCCGCTCGATAAACTGCCGGTCCAGGTCGGCGATCTCCTCAAGGGACGGAATGCGGAAAGGATAAGAATACGGATTGCCACGACCGGTGTGCGCACCGGTCTCGCAATGACGGGCGGTGCCGGTCTCTGCCTCGGGCGCGGTCTCAATGAGCGCCCCTGCGGCCTCTTTCGCCCAGGCCGCCCCGGCGGGGCCGCCGCGGTGCAGCAGGTTCGTGTCCTCCACGCTGGCGATCAGATGCAGCAGAGTCACAGCGGCGGCGTGGTTGCGGTCCAGGCCGTCGGCCAGGAGCTTGCGAAAGATCGGCAGGCTGATTTCCCGCACGGCGGGCAGGCCGTCGGCGACCTCGCCCCGGATGCCCCGGGCGCCGTACTTCCGATAGAGCCTCTCCCCTGCCGTGTTCCAATGGGCGGCGGGGAGTTCTTTTTCCAGGGTCTCTCGGGTCATGGCGGCGGCCTCGTCCAGGATGGCGTCGGTGTCGGGGAAGCCGTCTTCGGCGGTCCAGAGCCGCCCGACTGCCCCGCAGAGGACACCCAAGGTAAAGATGGCACCCTTGTGGGTGTTTACCCCGCCGGTGGCGGCCAGCATGGTGCGCTCCGCCTTTTTCCCAATCGGGCGAAGGGCGGCAAAGGTTTCAGCCGGGAAAGCGCTTTTGCGCATCCCCTCACGGAAGCATTCTTCCCAGTAAGGGGCCAATGCGGCAGCGGATGCCTGGAAGCTGGAGAAGTCCATATCCCGGTGGGCGCCGTTGTTGGCGCGGTCCACCAGACCGGGCTTCGGTGTAACGGCAACCTCCTCCAGAAGAGCGCGGGAGGCAAGCTCGCCGAGTCTCACCGTATCCCGGCGTTCCAGAGCGGATCGCAGTATGCTCCCGGTTTTCGTCTGAAGCTCCGCGACGCCGTGCAGCCGCCGGGAGGCGCAGTCCCTGCCGGGCTTGCCGCAGACGATGCAGGGCCGCTCGCTTCCGCGCTCGAGCTTTCTCCCGTCAAGGCCGATCACGTCCATGTCGTAAAGCCTTCCGGCAGCGGAGCTTTCCTCGATCTCCACGCAGATGGCCTTGACGCGATCTGCGGGAGCATCCACGGCGAAATAGCCCTCGTCCCCGGTGGGGAGGTGTCTGGAGAACTCCTTCAGGACCTTCAGCTTATTCTGCAGGAAGCCCAGGCGGAGCTGCTCCATGCCCCACAGAAACGCCCGGTGGGACAGGACCGTGACCTTGACGGGCCCGGCGATGTTCATGGTGAAGGACACCACGGGCACGTGGTATTCGTCCAGCAGCGCGTTCTGGATGGACACGCGCTCTTCCCGGGCAGTCAGTATTTCAGAAAGTGTGATTTCTCGTTCGATCATATCAATAATGTACGACGTCCTGCTCCCGGCGGATGGCGGCGACGACGGGGGCGGCCTCCGGGGAGCGGAAGAAGTTCAGAGTGGTCTCGGGGAGCATATCGGCGACCTCGTCCAGGCGGTCGTCGTGGATGGCCTGGCGGACGGCGGAGGCGGAGATCACCCGGCCGTCGGGCAGCTCCTTCCGGGGAATGATCCGGCACTGGATGCCGTGGGCCGGCAGGGCCTCGGACAGGACCTCGTTATAAATTCCCGTCACCACGGAGCGGGGCTCGCTGCCCACGTAGCGGACGGTGATATCCAGGGCCTTGGCGATCTGCACGAAGAGGGCCGTATCCAGCCGCGCCTGGGTGCGGAGGATCTTCTCCTCGGATTTCAGGAAATAGCCGGGGAAGGTGGCGGAGGAGATCAGATACTCCCCCGTCTCATGGCAATGGACGTTGGGCAGATCCGCCACGCCCTCCCGGACCAGACGGTGCCGGAGCTTTGCGGGGATGGGGCCGGCGTTCTCGGACAGGAGGAACAGGTGGACGGCGTCGTTCTCCCGTGCGGCCTGTTCGATCAGATACCGGTGGCCCAGGGTGAAGGGGTTGGCGTTCATCACGATGGCTGCGGCCTGGCCTGGGGCCTTCTGCGCCTCGAGCTTTTTCAGATAGCCGGAAAAGCCGTTTCTGCGGTTTTCCAGGAAGATCAGAAAGCCGGAGACCTCGGCGATCTCGGAGAAGCCCAGGTCCTTGAAGAATTTGGCGGAGCCGGGCTTGGTATAAACGAAGAGGTGGAAAAAGCCCCGGTTCATCCGGTCCTCCATCAGATGGGTGATGACCTCGTTGAGAAGGCCCTCCCCCTGGTGGGCGGGATGGACGGCAAAGCAGCGCAGGGTGGAGCCGAAGGCCGAGCCCGTGGCGATGGGTTCGCCCTCCTCGTCAAAGATCGCGCAGGTGTAGTCCAGGTGCTCGTCGAGGGTGATGTCCACCCTCTCCAGAAGCGCCCGGATCTTCGCCATGGTGCGCTTATCGCTTTTGTAGACCTGTGAGACGCTCATAGGGACCTCCAAAACAGCGGAAAGTTGAAAATTGAAAATTGAAAATGAATGTGTTTTGCAGATTGCAATCTGCAAAACTCCGTAAATTTTCAACTTTCAACTTTCAATTTTCGATTTCTGAAAAACCCGGCGCCGGCGGACCGGCGCCGGGAAAAGGATGCTGGATTACAGAGGCAGGATGCCCCAGATGACCGCGAAGATCATGCACAGGATCGAGAATATCCAGACGTAGAAGAAGCTGGCCTTGATATGATCCTTGATATCCACCTCGGCAAGGCCCGTGCCCAGCAGGGTTGCCGGGACCATCGGGCTGATGAAGGTGGCGCAGTTGCGGCAGACCACCATGGCCACGGCGATGGGCAGGGAATCGACGCCGAAGGCCTGGCCGATGCCGATGACGACGGGCAGCATGCCGTAGAAGTAGGAGTCGGTGTCGAAGGCCAGGGCCAGGGGCACGGACAGGACACCGATGACCAGGGGCAGATTCTGACCCAGGAACTCGGGCAGGATCTTGGACACCAGGCCGGCGATGCAGCTGACTACGGAGGGGATCGCGGGCGTGACGCTCATGAGATCCTTCGCCTTGATCACCTCATAGACGGTGGCCCCGTCCTTGACGGAGACGTTGAAGTTGGTGGTCAGGATGCCCATCAGAACGGCGGCACCCATCAGGGTAGAGCACATCATCAGAGCGGGACCGGCATGGAGGTTGATGATCTTCTTGTGCATCTTGGCGGTGAAGCCGTAGTTGACGAACAGCGCGATGGCGGTGCCGATCATGAAGGGAACGTAGGTGGGAAGATCGAAGCCGTCGCCCCAGATCAGCAGGAAGATGACGCCGATGGTCAGGAGGATGTTGAACCAGAACAGCTTGGGACGGGCCAACTCGGAGAGCTGCTTCTCTTCCTCTTCCTTCTTCTCGAGCTCGACCATGCCCTCCTGCTGGGCAAGCTTGCCGTGCAGGCCGGCGCCGCGCTTCATCTCCTGGAAGCCGGAGAAAACGGCGTGGCCGATGGCCAGGACGATGCCGAAGATCTGAATGGGCAGGAGGATCTTCCACAGCTTGCCGGCTTCATAGCCGATGACCGTAGCGGCACGCATAGTGGGGCCGGCCCAGGGCATCAGGTTCAGAACGCCCATGGCCAGGACGGCGATGCGGAGCAGGGTGGTCTTGCGCATGTGCATGCGCTCATAGACCGGGAGCATGGCGGGGATGACGATGCAGAAGGTGGAGGCGCCGCCGCCGTCCAGGTGGCCGATCAAAGCGATGACGGCGGTCATGATGCAGACGCCCATGACGCTGTCTCCGACCAGCTTCATCAGCTTATTGATGATGACGTCGAACATGCCGGCGTCGGTCATGATGCCGAAATACAGGACGGAGAAGACGAACAGTGCTGCGGTGGGGCCGGTGCTGTTAAAGCCGGCTTTGATCATCGCGGAGATGGCAGGCAGCTCATAGCGGCCTGCGATCAGCAGGACGATGCCGAGGATTGCCGGGAAGACAATGAATGCGATAGCGGGCTGGGTCTTGCTCTTGAAGAGGGTGACAACGATGGCCGCAATCGTTATGAGGCCAAGGATGCCTACAACAGTGTTGCTCATGGGGAGGTACTCCTTTCTTTTCTCTCTTCATTTTGCGAAAACAGTGGGAAAATCAACGACCCGCAGGGGATGATGCGTTGACATCGTCCCCTGCGGGTGCAGGGACTGAGGGGATTACTCCTGATCCACGGTATAGGGCTTGATCTTGCGGACCACGTCGAGGATGGTGCCGTCTCTGGCCTCGAGGACGGCGACGACCTTGTCCTCCCACTCCAGATCGTCGGGACGGCCCACCAGGGAATAGGCCTTCTCCTTCAGCTCTTCAATGGTGACGTGGGGGATGCCCGCCTTGTCCAGGCACTCGATGAGGTCGGGACGCAGGGGGTTGACGGCAATGCCGTAATCGGTGACGAGAACGTCCACACAGTCGCCGGGGGTGGTGACGGTGACGACGTGCTCGCAGACCGTGGCCATTCTGCCGCGGGTCAGCGGGGTGACGATGATGCAGCACTTGGAGCCGGCCGCGGTGTCGGGGTG
>JAEEGL013048104.1_pt1 | contig 17861 bp, 13 predicted proteins | sample 9134231 | NCBI WGS metagenome assembly JAEEGL01 (sample SAMN16246548, study PRJNA631951) | gut metagenome | biome: gut microbiome; feature: rumen; material: fiber-attached | host: Bos | place: Iran: Karaj | collected 2018-10 | reverse complement strand
TAATTTGGGAGAAAAATCAAAAATAATTATACTCTTTATCCTAAAACCTCAAAAAATGGCATCTTTTTGAATTTTGGGCGGGGAGATCAGGTTCAATTTTAACTTCAAATGGATTCTGCAGACTTTTTGCGCTGCACTCATGAATGAAAGGTTCCTATAAACAAACGATGGCTGTTATACTGATTGCCATTTAATATTCTTTCACTCATTTCGGCTGCTGCTTTATTGGTGAACGTCAAAGCAAGAATTCTAAAGCTTTGGTTTTGACTTTCCGACAATATCCTTTTAATCCGCTCAGTTAACACAGCGGTTTTACCTGATCCCGGACCAGCCAGTATAAGCACAGGACCTTCATTCCATTCAATTGCCATTTTTTGGAATTCTGTATAATTCTTTTCTATAGTCATTCACATGCCTCCAATATAGCTATTTTATATATTTTTGGAATGTCGTTTGCATTTAACGGATGTTTATTCCATAATTCCAATAGTTTGTATGCGTTAAATACTTTTTCTTTTTTTTACCAATGTAATAATTTTATCTTTGTATGTGGCAATATTTTCTTCTGTTTTTAGGTTTGATATCTCTTTTGAGATTTTATCTTTTACAATAGTTTCGTAATCTGAAAAAATTCGATTTGATGTAGCTAATTCATTCTCAAAATCTTGTTGCTTAGTTAAAAGAACTTGTTCGTTAATTATTTCTTCAGAGTAGCCACAATTTCTAACTTCATCTGCTGTGCTCTTTCCTTGTTTATCATTATCAGCTAAAATAATCCACGGAATTGATAATACTTTTGCCAGTTTGACAAATGATCCGGCTGAGCCATTGTTTCTATAAATAATACTGTTAACACCACTTTCATCAAAATCTTTTTCTAATATTTTTGCAAAGTAAGGCAATATTACATCTTCTGATTGGCCTTCATACATTAACCATTTTCTAGCAAACAATATTTCCCCTCTGCTACGTTGAATATAAGTATTCAAATTACATATTTCAGTATGACTGAATATCTTGTAAGAATGATCTATTACTTCATCTATTGATAAATTAACCGGGTGACAACAACCTCTGATTCCACGTTCTAAAAGTTTATTAATTGGCTCTTTTATTGTGACAGTATTTCGTTTTTTGTTAATTTCAAAAAATTCTGATTGTTGTTGCATAAATTTAACAAACCTTCGGATATGTCACTTACCTCAAAGACGTATTTATCAGAAATATTAGAAACTTTAGTTCCGTTGTTTTCTTTACGAACGTATCTCAAATTCTTCAGATCCATATTTTGAATAAAGAATGGAGAATGTGTCGTAATAATCTTTTGGCAATTTATTTCATTTAGTGATTTATGAAGAGATCTAATTGCTTGGGGGGTGTAAATGAGCTTCGGGGTCTTCTAAAGTTAAAATGGCCTCTGTTTCTTCTCTGCTCATTTCCTTTAGCAAAATCCTGGCGTATGCCTTAAACAACAGTATGGCTGCTACACTTTGTGTTCCTTGTCCATGTTTATCGATGGGAATATTGTAATTATTATTTTCATTGTTAATGACTACTTGAGCTTTTGATAGTAAATCCCAAGCTTTTAAAGGGATGGCATTTATAGAAATTGAATCGTTGTTACTAAAATCAATTACACTTTGAATATTGTCTAATTCGTTTACTAATTGCTTAAGGTTTTCATCTTTGCTAATAATATCATTGTTTAGGGTGGATATTTGATCTTGTAAAATCTTTAAATTATCTTTTGATATTGAAATTTTTTTAGGAATCTACCCCATAAAGGAGATTTTTGACTAAAGGTATCCTTTATATCTCTTAATGCTTGCAGATAAAATACAGGACATAGTTGTAAGAACCTTGCAACCATATTCTGATTTTTACCTGTTATGTCTTCGTGTTTTTGATTCAAAAAGCTGATTTTGGTTTCTATATCTCCAGTTAATTCATTAATAAAAACCTTTACTTCGATAAGAATAGATGCTTTATTAGGATTCTCTTTTAGGTATTGAATGAAGCCCATAAAAGTATCCCTAATATATCCTTCCCATTCATCCTCTTCTCTTTCTTCGAAGTGGTATATGAATGTAATTCCTTCTGAATCTTTTGGTGAATTGATGATGCTATCCATGTGGAAATCATATTCATTAAATGAATTTGCATTAAATGACTTATTAAGTCCTATTCGTATTGCATCTAATATGGCGGTTTTGCCGGCATTATTTTCACCAATAAAAACTGTAAAATTATCTAATGCGATCTTGCATTCTTTAATACTTCTAAAGTTCTTTATGTATACTTCTTTTAAATACATGCTTCGTCTCACTTAATATTAAATATTTTTATAAAAATTCATTTGACTTTGTAAATAAATTATATATTTTTAAATAAGGTTTTTATTAAATTGCTAATTCTAGAAACTGATATTCTTAAATTGCAATTACTATGTTTGTGTGCATTAAATTTTCACTTCATATGTGTATCATGTTTTTACATAAGGAAATGCTATTTGGTATTCTTCTCGCCAAGCAGATTGTGGTGTAAGTTTTGCAAATCAACTTAACTTAAGTGTATTCCGGATTGTTAGTCTGTTGTGTAATATCCCCAAACTACAAGATAGATACAATATAGCTGACGTAATCGTATTGTGCCTGTGATCCTAATTATTTGCTGGTTTACTGTTGTCTGAATATTGCCCGAATGATCTTTCATTCTTTGCATTCTAGTGCTATTTTGCCACATGAGGTATTTCAAGATAAACTCTTTCATGAAACAATCAGTTATCTGTGTGAACCAGACTGCGATCAATCACAGATGAGACCGGATGCTTGCCTGATCTTCTTTCCCAATAATCCAATGCCTGATGCCGGGAGTGAGATGTTAGCATTCTAAGGTCATGTTTGAAACAGGGGAACTGCATTCAGGGGAAGCTGCGCTTTCTCCGGGAGATTCGGGAAGCATTTCCGCAAAACGTCAGCGGGCGCCCAATTGTCACCTGAATCCCGGAAGCCTTCAGGAATGCCTCATTAATCCTTCGCCGACTGAGAATCCCTGCCAGGCGCAGTCGAATAACATGTCCTGCATAGCAGATCCGAAACGGAGTTTCTGATACTATCCCTTCCGGAGTCTTTGAATGCCTCCTCTCATAGCAAATTAACGGAGTCATGATGGCAGAAGTGACAGTTACCGGCAGAGAGCCTTTGGAACGACCTCTCCGAAAGGGAGATGTGATCAGATTTGGCAGCTATTTGTATGGTGATTGCCATGAAAAAGAAATCACATGGGCTCCCATGGAATGGCTGGTGCTCAGGTATGAACGGCGTCTCGCATTTGTTGTCAGCCGTTACGGAATAGAACCCATTGCCTTTCATTCTAAACACAGCTATTCTCTCTGGCAGTACAGCACTCTCATTCAGTGGCTTAACAGCGAGTTTCATTTTTTTGCGTTTTCGCCATATGAGAAACCGATGATTGTTCAGGATGAGGTTATCACTCCTCCGAACCCCAAATACCCGCCCAAAGCGCCCTGGGAGGATTGCGCCTGTCCCCGTATATATTTGCTGAGCTGTGAGGAGGCCCTTGAATATTTCGGAAGCAATGCGGAAAGACGCTGCGAGCCCACGCACTTTGCCGCCACCAGGGGCGTTACTCATCGCGGCAAATACTGCAGCTACTGGCTCAGGACCCCGGGCCCGGGCTGCAATGTCCCCAGCGTCGGCCCGAATGGCAATATCAGCTATCGCGGCAGAGCATGCGACTATGAAGCATACGCTGTCCGTCCGGCCATGACCATCCTTGTCCCATGCCGCGGAGATGATCTTAACGCAGACCCTGATCTGAAAAGAGAGTACCATTTGGAGCGCCATTTCAGGAATGCCATGCTCGGTGAAGGAGTCGAACTTTTCAGATTCAATGAGTCCCGGCGTCAGGAGGCGGAGGAAATATTTCAGCGGCCGCCTTTTGTTTTGGCAGGACTTAAATACGACTGCCTGCGCCACCTCCTTCTGGGACTTTTGCAGAACTTTATCGAGGGCCGTAAAGCCGTCCTGGACGGCAGCCTTGCGCTGCATTTCACCCGCTTTGATATGCTGAAAGCCGCCATAGTATGCCGCTATGCCGTAAAGATGCAGGTTATCGGGTTTGCCAAATTTGAATCAGATTATGCCGATTTCCTCTTTGAACTATCTGACGAATTAGGCCTTTTGTTCGCGGGGCCGGGGGAAATGGGGGATTTCCTGCTGAATACCGCCCTGAGACAGATCGTCAGGGAACGCAGTTACGACTTCATTGATTACACCCATGTTCTTGGCGTTCTGGCGCATATGCTGGTGACTCCCGGCAGGGCGGAGAAGTTTGTTCTGGCAAGAGCATTGCCGGCAAAGGAGTATCAGGAGAAGATCCGGGTATTTTTTGTCAGGCTCCGGAAATGCCCGTTCGCCTCCCTCGTCTCCGGCACCGCGAGAACCGCGCTCATGGCGGGGTACTTCCTGTCCATGACCCGCCGCATTGCCGTTCTGGGCCAGAAATATGAGTCACCCCTGGTCTTCCTGGCCGAGATGCGGGATCTCTTTAACAGAAACCCCGCGGCAGGGAAAAAGCTTATCAGGGAAGCCGGTCCGGAACTTAAATTTCTGGCGGAGATCTTCCCGGACGACGAATCCCGGGAAACCATCGCCGCGGCGCTTGCTCTTTCCGAAGACCGGGCACATAACCATGAGGCGGGTGATTTCGGTAAATTGTGACCTTATGACAGATCTTTGTTCCCTCAAATTGATAAACTATCCGGAATGAGGCGTGTTTTCCGGTGACGACTGTACCTTTTGAGGGAACCAGAGCCATCCCGGAAATCAGAATGTTTTTTTTCAGCCGGATTAAGGTGGCTATGTTTAGAATTTTGCTTTCCGATCATGATGAAATGAACTCCATGATCATTGAAATGATCCTCCGGAAAGCCGGCTACGAGGTGCTGTCGGTTCTCCCCGAATTCTGCATCGGGGAACTCAAGTCGTCTCGCTTTGATCTCCTGCTTCTGGGTATTTCATCGCTTCATGGCGGGGGAATGCCCATTGTGGAGTGGATTCGGGCCGACGCCTCTCTTCAGGATATCAAAATAATCCTCCTGGCCTCCGCCACCATGAGAATAGACCTGACCAATGCCTATCGTCTGGGGGTGTTGGATTTTATCAGAAAGCCGGCGCTTCCGGAGGTGGTGACGCAGAAGGTGCGGGATGCTTTGCAGAAGACTCATAAGGACACCATTCTGGTAGTGGATGACGATCCCGGCAATCTTATTGCCTTTACGGAGATTCTTTCCATCTGCTACAGCATCAGAACTGCCTCATCGGGCCGGGAAGCAGTGGAACTGATACGGCGCGAAGTTCCGGATCTGCTGCTTCTGGACCTGCATATGCCCGGCATGGACGGTTTCGAGGTTATGGAGACACTGTCGGAGATAGACAGCGCCCGGAACCTTCCGGTGATCGTGGTTACCGCCGATGACGATGCGGATACCGCGGCGCAGATTTTTCAGTACGGAGCCATGGATTACCTCACCAAGCCCGTGGTCATGCAGGTGGCTATTCAGAGAATTCGCCGCATTCTGGCTCTGTCGCATTTCCAGAACGATCTCCGGGACGAGATTCAGCAGAAGAATCGGGATCTGGTCGCTGCCAATATGCGGCTTCAGGCCCTGTCCGATCAGACTATCTATGCTCTGGCGGGAGCCATTGACGCCAAGGATGCCTATACCAACGGCCATTCCCGGAGAGTGGCGCAGTATTCCCGCGAAATTGCGAGGCGCATGGGGAAGAGCCAGTATGAGCAGAATGAAATCTATAATGTGGCTCTCCTTCATGACATCGGCAAAATCGCCATTCCCAACGGCATCATTGCCAAGCCCGGCAAGCTTACGGACGAGGAATTCCGCATTATCAAGTCCCATACCGTCCGGGGCTACGAAATTCTGAAAAACATCACGGTAATGCCCCTCCTGTATATCGGAGCCCGCTGGCATCATGAACGCTATGACGGACGCGGCTATCCCGACGGCAAGAAGGGAAATGACATTCCGGAGATTGCCAGAATTATCAGCGTTGCCGACTGCTATGATGCCATGAGCTCGGATCGCAGCTACCGCAAGGCTCTGCCGCAGAGCAAGGTGCGTTCGGAAATCGAGAACGGGCTGGGCACGCAGTTTGATCCCGAAATCGGGAAAATCATGATTGCCATGATTGACGATGACGAGGATTATCGGATGTGCCACAGCGTTAATTTTTCGCAGGCGGAGTCCTGAAGGCCGGGATTCTGAAGTTCTCCGGGGGAATGCCTCCGGGGGAGAGGTTTTTCACAGCGCCGTTACGGCGGGTATCCGGGGATCATTCCGGTAATTTTAGTGAGGGATAATTATGGATTCGATAACTGCCTATACCGAGGAAATTGATGATCTGGCTCAGGCGGCCTCCGAAATTTTTGAGCAGGTTAAGGATTTTGTCCTGCGCAAAAATTCCATCGGGATTATCTTTGCCGAGGAGGAAACTAATTATGCCGAGCTTTACGAAATCCTGAAGCAAAAGTGGGATTTCCCGATTGTCGGCTGCACGGCCATGGCCATGCTGCAGGGCCGGGATTTCAGGAATGTGGGAATTTCCTTCATGATTATCTCTGCCGATGACTGCTATTTTGCAGCGGCGATTACCGATGATTTCAGCGTCGATAATTTCCGGGAGAAGCTTGAGGAGACCTACCGGAAAGCCGAGGCCGCGCTTCCTGAAAAGCCCAAGTTTATTCTGACCATCGGAGAGATGGTGCGGGAGGATACGGATGTGGATGCCGACAGCATTCTTTCCGAGCTTAACCGGCTTTCCGGCAACCTCCCGGTCTACGGAGCCCTGGCATCCGACAGCTTCAGCATGGGAGGGTACCGGATTTTCTTTAACGAAGAGATTCGGCAGCGCGGTCAGTTAATCGTCCTGGTAGCCGGCAATACGGAGCCCCGGTTCTATCATATTAATTCCATCAACAACAAAGCCGCCTCAAGCTTCCAGGTAACCGAATCCAAGGGCAATATCGTTTACCGTCTCGGGCAGGAAACCTTTGTGGATGTGCTCAGGCAGCAGGGCATGAGCGTTGACAAGAAGATGGTGCTGGGAGACTACATTCTCTCGCCTTTCGTGGTGTCCGTGGAGTATCCCGGCGGCGATCAGGTGGAGTACGCCCGCACCCTGGCATATCTGGATCATGAGCATGGCTCGGCGGGATTTCTGGGCTCCGTTCCCGATAACGCCGTAATGAGCGTGGCCATTATCAGCAGAGCTGATGTGCAGGCCTCGGTGGCCCGCGGTTTTGAGCCGGTGTTCGAGGATCTCAGAAACAGCAACGGCCGTTATAAAACCATTCTGTGCAGTACCTGCTGCGCCAGGTTTATCGCTCTCGGTTCCGATACTGCTGCCGAGGCCCAGGCTTATAAGAACGGTCTCCCCGACGATGTCTCCCTTATCGGCATTTACAGTTACGGGGAATATTGTCCCATAAAGGGCAGCAAAACCGGGAATATTTATAATTCCTTCCACAATTTCACGTTTTCCATCCTGATGATTTGACGCGCTTACGGAGGTGACTTATGGAAGAAGCAGATTATCAGCTGGAAATCAAGAAGATGAGCCGCGAGCTGCGCCGGCTTCGGAAGGATAACGAGCTTCTGCGCATTGCCAATGATCAGGCATCCCGCACCCAGGCGTATATTCAGAAGGACATGAATCAGCAGATATTCTATATAAACCAGCTTCTGAAGTCCTCTCCCTACCTTCTTATTCTGACCAACCGGCAGCTGCAGACCGTGATGATTTCCGATATCTTTTTCCGCCATGACCGGGAATTTACCAAGGCTCAGGTGCAGCGCGGCGTGCCCCTGGGCAAGGCGCTCAGGAATTACCTGAGTCCGGAACATGTCGCGGAGCTTATGGAGAAGTGCGAAAAGACGCTGAAAGGAACTGATGTGCCTCCCTATCTCATAAAAACCGTCATCAGCGGGCAGAATTTTCATCTTCAGGTCATTATCAGTCCTATGGAGCAGCAGAACGAGGTTTGCGGTCTCAACCTGGTGTTTGTGAACGTAACCGCCATGGTGGAGGCTATTGAACATGCCCAGCAGGCCGATCGGGCGAAGAGCAATTTTCTGGCCAACATGTCCCATGAGATCCGCACGCCCATGAATGCCATTGTGGGCATGTCGGAATTCATCCTCCGAGACTGCGCGGATTCGAAGGCGAAATCCTATGCTTCCATGATCCGCTCCTCCTCCAAAACCCTGCTGTCCATAATCAACGACATTCTGGACTTTTCCAAAATCGAGTCCGGAAAGATGGAGATCATCAACAATTACTTCAAGCTGAGCTCCCTCATTTCCGATATCAATGCGCTTATCAGGATTCGCATTAATGAAAAGCCCATTAAGCTTCTTATGGACATTGATCACAAGATTCCCGACGAGCAGTTCGGCGATGACGTGCGCATCAAGCAGATCCTGATAAACCTTCTGGGCAACGCCATCAAGTTTACCAATAACGGCTCCATTACCCTGAAGATCTGGACCGAAGCCGTGCCGGAGCCCGGCGGCCTGTACCAGGTGTTCTATTCAGTCGCGGATACCGGAATCGGCATTAAGAAGGATCAGATGGATCGGATCTTCGACAATTTCACCCAGGTGGACACCAAGAGGAACAGATCGGTGGAGGGCACCGGCCTGGGGCTCCCCATTTCAAAGAATCTGGTCAGCATGATGGGGGGCAGTCTCCGGGTGGCCAGCGAATACGGCCGGGGCACCGCCTTCACCTTTGACATTCTCACGAAATCCCGGGACATGACCCCGGTGGGAGAAATGAGCAAGCTCCTGTCGGAGGGAAATTTCAGTCAGGAGGTGTTCAAGGCTTCCTTTACCCTCAAGAACACCAGAATTCTGATTGTGGATGACAACGATCTTAATCTCAAGGTGGTGAGCGGCATTCTGGCTCCCTACAAGGCCACGGTGGAAACCGCCACCTGCGGAGCGGAGGCCCTGATGAAATGCGCCAAAGTCCGCTATGACCTGATATTCATGGATCATATGATGCCGGTTATGGACGGTGTGGAAGCCTCCAACATGATCAGAAAGATGCCCTTCGGCGATGTTACCCCGATAGTGGCGCTTACCGCCAACGCCCTCAGCGGGGCGGCTCAGGAATACCGGCGGCTGGGTTTTCAGGATTTTCTGTTCAAGCCGGTGGATCCCTATGAAATGGATAATGTGCTCCGGCGCGTGCTGCCCCCCGAAATGATAGTGCCCAAACCCCTGGACGAGAGCGCGGCGCATCCGGCAAAGACGTCCCGGGAGGAGGCCGAGGCCGGCGGGACGGGGAACGCCAAAGCGGCGGTTTCCGGGAATTCCGGAGGAACCGAAGCCCCGTTCTCCGATCTTTCCTGCGAGCTTTCGGAACCGGATTCCCCGGAGGCGAAGGCGGTTTCCGGGGATCTTATGGACACCAAAGTGGGTCTCCGTTACTGCATGAGCAACCGCGATTTTTACCGGAAGATGCTGGATACCTTTGTGGAGCTGAATTCCATTGATGAAATCGACAAGCTGTTTCAGGAGAAGGACTGGGCCAACTATCAGGTGAAGGTTCATGCTCTTAAAAGCGCGTCTTTGACTGTGGGAGCCCGGGCGCTGTCAGAGCTGGCCCGGGGCATCGAGCAGGCGGTGCGGGTCAATGATATCGGGTATGCGCTCCTGCATCATCAGGAGCTCTGCGCTGTTTTCCGGGAAACCCGGGATCTGATAAAGTCCGGAGAACTGGAGATCGCCTGACCGGCGTTCCCCAAAAGTATCGCTCCCCAAAAGACTTCTTACGCCAAAAGATATCTTATGCCGGGAACTCAAAAAAAACGCTGTTTCCGGTTACCGGGCTCCGCAGGCTGCCGCATTCTGCCCCGCAGTCTTAATCGTGAGGATGCAATTATGACCCAGTCTTATTTGGATGCTCTGGGAGCCGATGATTACTGCGCGGCGCTGTACCGGCTTACTGAGGAGCAGGGCCGGAAGATCGCCCCGGAGGATCTTATCAGGGAACTTGATGCGGATCCCGCGGAGGCGGCCAGGTGTCTCAAAATCTTTCAGGAACGAGATTTGATGGCTCTTAAAGAGGGCTTTCTCACGCTCACCTCATCTGGCCGGGCGAATGCGGAGTTTGCCCTGGCCAGGCATGCCCGCATTTCTGAATTTTTCGCCGGAGTTCTTAAGCTGTCCCCGCTGGAGGCCTGCCGGAATGCGGCCCGGATCAGAAATGTCATTCAAAGGGATGCCCTCGCCGAGCTTTACGACTACGTGGAGGAACATGATCTCGAGCATAAGCTGCCGGAGGAGGATCTCATTTTTCTGTTTCCGTCTCTCACCTCATGCCTTGAGAACCGCTACGGCTATCTGTTTGATCCCCTGTATCTCACCATTGATAATTACGGCTCTGCCACCATGGCCCGCATTGCGGAATACTGCGGCATGAAGCTTCCAGATGTGCGGGAGGAGGTGCATCTGATGGCGGAGCGGGGCTTTCTGGAGCAGGTTTCAGCTGATGACGCTGAGCTTGTCCTCACTCACCTGGGGCGGGAGACCATGAATGAGATCTTTATCCGCCAGATGCAGATTTCCGAGTTTTTGCAATTTACTCTGGAGGTTGAAGAGGAGGAAGCCCAGGAGAACGCCTGGCAGTGGAAGTTTCTGCTGTCCGACGAGGCCATGAAGGCTATCCGGGATTATCTTGCTGAGAACGGCATTGCTGCGGAGCAGGGGTAAGCTTTTTTTCCCGGCGGAGATTATTTCTCCTGCCGCTCATATTCCTTCCGCTCATACTCCTGCCGCTCCGCGTGCCTCCCGCGCTCCTGTTTCCGTCTTCCCGAAATAAAAAGCCCTTCCGTAAAGAAGGGCTCTGTTCCTTAAGCTCCGGTTACTCCGGAAGCTGCCGCCTTACTCAGTGAAGGAGGTAATGGTCTTAAGCTCCTCGGCGCTGAGTTCGGGGAAGGAACCATGCTTCCGGAGATATTCCTTTACCACGGGGGCATCGATGCCCTTGACGGGGCCGGCCTTTTTCTTCTTGAGAAGAGCAAAGCCGTCCTTGCCCCGGAGCACGTAGTCGGTGGTCAGCACCCGGTAGGTCTTTTTCAGATTGATGGGCTGAGATTTTCCGCTGGCGTCAGTGAACATCACCTCGGTTACCGGAGTGTCGCCGCTCATCTTCATGGCATAGGTAAAGCCCCAGCCGCAGGGAGTGCCGCCGTCCCGGGCCGCAACATCGGCATTGATGTAGCGGATTACCTGATTAAGCACGTCCGCGAATTCCTTTCCGGTAAGCTTCACTTCCCTGAGTTCATTGCTGAAGGGGATAATGGCCAGCAGATCGCCGTCAGTGAAGTCGCCTTCCTCCATGTCCACCCGGAACATGCCGGAGTTTCCGAGATAAATGTCGCCGCCGAGTTCATCCAGGAATACCTTGCTGAATACCTTGCAGGTTTCCGATCCGAAGGGGCTCTGAGCGTTTTTGATGACGCATTCGTCGGTGGGGTAGCGGGTGGTGCAGGTGTCCTGAACCGCCTGGCCCAGAGTGGTGAATTTGGCTTTGATGGCATCGCGATACGGCTGCATGGCCTGAGTGGCCATATCATTGGGCCGGGCTTCAATGAAGGGACTGTCCGGCTGATCGATAAGGCCCTTGATTTCAGCCTCGGCGATTTTCTTGCCCTCGGGAGACTTGGGCACGCCCTTAAGCTGAGCGGATTCCGTCCAGAGCGGCATATAAGGAGTGCCTTCGCACTTCAGCACATGGCCGTCCTTGTCAAAGGAAACCTTGAGATCCCCGATGATCTTGCCGTATTCATTAGCCTGCACCACGCAGATCTTGTGTCCGGTGGCGTTGGTGCGGGTCATGGGGTAGGTGCACTCGCCCTTGAAGCCGTACTTGGAGAAATCGCCGCAGAGACTGTGGGAGTCGCCGCCTACGATAATGTCCACGTCATTCAGGAGGGCGGCATTGGTTCTGTCGGCAATAACCCCCTGGTGGGTTATCAGCACATGGATCTTGGCCACATCGCTGTGCCTGGCGGTCATTTCGTTAATGAGGGGCACGGTTTCGGCAAACTTCATATCCGGATCCGGGCTGGAGCTGTGAGTGATCTTCTTCCCGGTGGTGACGCCGTAGAAGGCCACGGTATGGCCCTGAATTTCCCGGAAGGCTTCGGTAACGCCGTTATCCCCGTAAAGAGGGCTGTCCGGCCCCACGGTCATATCGGAGTTCACGAGCACGGACTCAGGGCTCAGCTTCTTCATGAAATCCACATAAGTCCGGAGTCCCTTGCCCCCATGGTCAAATTCATGGTTGCCGTAAACATAGAAATCGGTTTTGTACATGCCATGGAGGGCGGCATCAGCCTCGCCGTGAAAGTTGTCGTAGTTGGAGGCATTGCCGGTGATCTGATCTCCGGCGGAGATCACCAGAACATTAGGATTGGCCTTCCGTCTCTCTTCGATCACCGATTTAATGGCCTCCGGGCCGCCCACCTTGACCCGCACCAGTCCGGCCGGGGTTTTCAGGGACACCTTGTTGGCATCAATGTAGGAATGGACATCGTTAACATGGAGAATTTCCAGAGTGAAGTCAATCTGGTCAGCGATTTCCGCATCGGCATTGTCAATGGAGTTCAGCTTCATGTCGGTCATGCTGCCGGAGCGGGGGGCAGGGCCGGAGGCGCTGCAGGCGGCTATGGCGAGAGCGAGAGAAGTCAGAGCCAGTTCTTTATAGAATGTTTTCATGGTCTTGGTTGCAAATAATAGTTAAAAGTGGCAGTTTCGGTATTTTTTTTGAACGCCAAAAGCGCCAAAAAACCCCGGTATTTTACCGGAAAATCCCTTATATTTCTGCGAGTTAGCCGACATTGACAGAATTAAATTCGCCGGGGATAGAGGTCGGGGGTTTTGCCGGATACGGCCGGAAAGGCTTTCAGAAGGAGCGGGAAACGGGGGGGGAGACGCGGCAAAAAAGGACACGCCTGAGCATGTCCTTACATCTGAGCCCCGGGGCTATGCTATGCCCTGTTTTCAGGAGGGCGGCCCCGGAAGCCTAACCCTTTAGTCCGCGCAGACCTTGCTGTAGGCTGACTGGTTGCCCAGAAGCTTGCCGGTAACCGCAGGCAGGTTCAACTTAAAGACATTTCCTTCAGCCTGAACCTCTTCGCAGGTCATAAGATCATAGAGAGCGTTCCCGTCGCCCGGAACGGAGGTGTCCAGATTGACCTCGGCGGTTTTGTCTTCCCTGACGTTCATAAAGAAGAATACCGACTCGTCATCAAAGTCCTTCTTTATCGAGAAGAGAACATCATCGGTCTTGATGTCGGTCATGCCGCCCATGTAGAGAGACTTCAGATTGCTCCGGAGATTCATGAGCCGCCGGAACAGCTTCAGAAGATTGCTTTCATTTTCGGAAAAGCCGGAGAACTTGCCGTTAACCCGGGCCACATGGTCATCATAATAGCCCATCTGCTCCTTCTTGATGTCGAAGTTCGGCACCTCCTGTCCCCACTCGTCGCCGTAGAACACGGTCATGGGGCCGCTCATTACCGCGGTCACCATGTGGGCCAGGAGATAGCGGTTCCAGTAAAGCTCGCTATTGATGGCATTAAGCTTTTTGGCGCGCTGAATGAGATCGCCGAAGCGCACGAGGTCGTGGTTCCCCAGGAAGATGTTGGGCATGGCAAAGGACGGGAAGGCATTCTCGTTATCCTTGAGCTGGGTGCGGATTACGGTGCCGGTATGATTGCCGTAGCCGCTTTCCTCCACGGCCAGAGCCTGGGTAATGGCGTATCTGACGTTGAAGTTGAACAGGGATTTAAGTCCCGGATGAGACTCGGTGCCGTAGCCCTTTTCCGTCATGAGGGCGTTGGAGTGCCAGATTTCTCCTACCATGTAGGCCGGCGGATTCACGGTCTTATTGTCCAGGCGATAGTTTACCCCGGAGGCGGCGTTTTCCACTGCTGTCCGGAAATCCTCCCAGGTGCCTACCGGAACCTGATAGGCCTGATCCAGACGCCAGCCGTCGATCTTGTATTCTTTGATGTAATAGGTGGCCACGTCTCTGAAGAAATCCTCGGTGCCGGTGCTCCCCGGGAAGTCATAGGCGGCGCACAGGGTGCCGTCTCCGGCCTCATAGGTTTCCGTGGATCCCTGACAGGTCTCGGTCTGGTTGAGGACGCTGCCGTTTTCGGAGATGCGCTGAATATTGTCCTTGAAGTGGCCGTACACCCCGTCCAGGAAGACGTACATGCCCCGGGAATGGGCTTCGCTGATAAGCTTCTTAAGAGTGTCCTCGCTGCCGAAGTGGGGATCCACCTTGAAGTATTCCTGGGCAAAGTAGCCGGTGGCATCCAGGGGAACCGTGTGATCCGTAAGAAGGGCGCTCTGGAATACCGGAGTCAGCCAGATGGCATTGACGCCCAGGCCCTTGATGTAGTCCAGCTGGTCGATAACGCCCTGAATGTCGCCCTTGTGATCGCTGGTGCCGTAGCCGACGTCGTAGTTAATGGAGTCATCGCCGTTATTGAAGGCTTCCACCATGATCTGGTAGATCCGGAGGCCGCAGAGGGTGCCGGCCTTTTCGTCAGATGAGCTCTGGTTGCAGTAAAGCTTGTTGCTGTAGAAGCCCTTGTTGAGATCGGTGATGTCATAGTTGACAACCTCAGGTTCCGGAGGCTCGGGGTTCCCGCCGCTGCCGCCCCCGCCGCCGCAGGCAGAAAGCGAAAGAGAAGCCAGTGCTGTGATAAGAGCGCAAGAAAGCTTGTTCATGGTCATAGATTTTCAGTTTCCGTGTGAGTTTCGGGGATGCCGCAGCGCTTCGGAATGCGGCGGAACGTTATGATTGTACACCCGGCGGCAGATTATCCGGTAAAACTTATTGCGGTTTTGCGAGGTGGTGCCCGGGATTTTGGGATCGGGCCCGGAAACGTTTTCCCGGGAAAGGGCGGGATGAAGCAGCGGGAACAGGATGCGAAAAAGGAGCGGGAGCGCCGGGAAGAAGAAAAAATGAAGAAACGAAGAAATGACCCCGCCGCCATTTACCCATAGAAGAAAAGAAGAAAAAAAAGAAGGATAAGGAAAAGAAAGAAGGAAAAAGGAAAGCGGCGCCGGATCGGTTTAATGCCGTCCGCCTGCTTAAAAAGTGCTGTCACGCCCGCACTTATGACTCAGGATTGTTACATCCCGCCCGGCATTGGGTAAAATGCAGCCGATCTTCTGCTGCCGCCTGTCCGGAAGTTTGCTAAAACGGCCTCTCCCCGGCGGAAAACGGGAAGGAGTCTCAGCCCCGGACGGCAGCATGACATTCACATCAAATACCTGCATACAGGAAAAAAAAGCATGATAAACAGCATTTTAAAAAGAACCCTGTCCGTTGCCTGCGGAGTTTTTATCAGCATGCTCTGCGCCGGTTCTCTTCTGGCAGCGGATGCTCCCGCAATGGATCGGTCCCGCGCTCCGGTAAAGGTTATTCTGGATACCGACATGGTGGAGCTTTTTGATGACGGCATCGCCATGATGATGCTGAAGAGCGATCCCTCCATTGATCTTCTGGGCGTAGTCACCGTTACCGGAAACTCCTGGGCCAATGACGGCATGGCCTATCTGGTCAGACAGCTTGAGGTCATGAAGAACGGCAAGCCTTATCCGGATCTGGTCATCGGTCAGCAGTATCCGGATCGCCGGGGCGGCGGCTTTGGCCGGGATATCCTCAAGAAGGAGCTGTCCTCATACGGCGATGTCATGGAGGGCTACATCGGCGCTCAGGAAACCGATAACCCGAAAACCTGGCAGGATTCCTATCAGAAGCGCTACGGCGTTAAGCCCCCGAAAGACCTGAAGATCAGGCAGGACGGCGTGGATTACCTCATCGAAATGGCTCACAAGTATCCTCATCAAATCAAGCTGGTGGCTATCGGCCCCACCACCAATATCGCCGGCGTGGCCAGGAAGGATCCGGAAGCCATCAAGCTCTTCGACGAGGTCATTTACATGGGCGGGGCCTTCTGGGTGAAGGGCAATGCCCACCAGAACGCCGAGTTCAACATCTGGCTGGATCCGGAATCCACTAAGGTGGCCTACCGGGCGCCCTTTGACAACCAGACCTTCGTGGCTCTGGACGTGACCGACAAGACCATCATGGATCACGACCGCTTTAACGCTATCCGCTCCCATATCAAGAACCCGGAGCTTCTGAAGATGTTTAACGACTCCTTCTTCGCCAAGCGCTTCGATGCCGACAAGGACAACAAGTTCTCCTGGTTTGTCTGGGATGTTATCGCCGCCGCCATCACCATTGATCCCTCGCTGATCCTGTCTACCCGCATTGCCTACATCGACTGCGTGGATCAGCCCGGCGCCTCCTACGGCCGCACGGTTCCCTACTCCCGGGAGGAGGCTCCGGAGGGCTCCCGTCCGGCCAGCATCGTGCAGGAGATCGACCAGGATCGCTTCTGGAATATGCTTTATAAGTATCTGGAGCAGTTCTAAGAAGGGCAGGTTTTTTCAAAGCCGAGGGAAGCTCATGGCTTAAACTCAGCATAAAGCTTTGCATTACAGATGAGGCCGGATTTCCGGCCTTTTTGGTGTCCGGAGATAAATGATTTCCAAACTTGAGGCTGACTCAGGGAACAGCCGGGAAAATTGCTCGGGGCTGACCGGAAATTGACCAGAAACTTACGGAATGGCGGTTTATTCCGGACTTTTGAATAAACACGGGAGCGCATTTATGGAAAGAGAAGACTTCAGATCTGCCGGCAAAAATGCCGCGCTGTACCCTGGTTCCGGCCGGGATCTTCCTCTGGTGGTGTTAAACTGCTTTGAAGGAGACGGTTCTTCAGAACTTAGGGCCTTTAAGACATTGCAGGAAGAGACAGATCCCGGAGAAGAGGAGCTTCGTTTTCATCTTCTGGCCCTCCGTATCCCGGACTGGAGAAAGGACATGACGCCATGGCCGGCGCCGCCCCTGACTCCGGGGGAGACGCCCTTCGGGGGCGGGGCGGACGATTTTCTCGGGGATCTGGCCGCAGTCATAATCCCGGATGCCCGGGCCCGGCTTTCGGAGCCGCCGTCCCGGATCTTTATTGCGGGCTATTCTCTGGCCGGGCTTTTTGCCCTGTACGCTCTTTACCGGAGCGACATGTTTTTCGGAGCGGCGGCGGTTTCCGGTTCCTTCTGGTTTCCGGGCTTTTTGGAATATGCCCGGGAGCATGAGTTCCGGCGGCGGCCGGAAAGGCTGTATTTTTCGCTGGGAGATCGGGAAGGGCGGACTTCCCATAAGCTCCTTAGTACCGTTCCGGAAAACACCGCCGGGCTCATCAGGCATTACCGCAGTTTGGGGATCCCGGCTTTGTGGGAAGAGAACCCCGGGAATCACTTTAAAAATCCCTCCGGCCGTACCGCCCGGGGCATCAGAGCTCTTTTGGAACAGGATCCATGGAGCGGGGCGTCTCCGGACTTCGGAAGTGGTTCTGTCTGCGCTGCTAATTCATGACAAAACACTTGAATACCGCCAGAAAATATTGGAACATGAATTTAACGTTCCCTATGACTAAAGAAATATCTGAGGCGATGGAAAATATGGGCAGTCTGAGCAGCGCTATCATGAAAGAGGGCCGGGAGCAAGCTCTGGCGCAAGGTCTGGAGCAGCAGGTAATGATCCCTGATAAAATCCGGGAAATGATCCGCATTTATAAAGACTGGAGTGGGTTCCCCAACGACAGAACCGCTATTTTTTACAGCCAGGCGCGGTTCATGGCGGATTATGAGGACAGTCTTC
>JAEEGL011636831.1_pt1 | contig 17861 bp, 17 predicted proteins | sample 9134231 | NCBI WGS metagenome assembly JAEEGL01 (sample SAMN16246548, study PRJNA631951) | gut metagenome | biome: gut microbiome; feature: rumen; material: fiber-attached | host: Bos | place: Iran: Karaj | collected 2018-10 | reverse complement strand
GCCGCCGCGAACAAGGGCTTGCGGAGAACGAGCATGGCGAAGAGCCTCATTCCAAAACCGATTCAAGCGTGAGCAGCGCGTAGGCAGTGACGAGCGCCGGATCGTTTTCCCAGAAGGTGTTGTCCTCGTTGGACCAGGAGCCGTCCTCTTTTTGGAGGGCGGCGAGCTTGCGGACGAGGTCGCCGCGCCAGTCGATCGGCGTACCGTCGGCGCCTTGGAACTCGGCACCCTGCGTGAAGAGGGCCATCGATTTGCCGATGATGGTGTAGTAGTAGTACAGGCCTTTGGGACCGGCGCCGGGGTTCTCGTCAACGGTCCAGTGGCGCGCGGCCCACGCGGCGGCGGAGCGTACGCGCGGGTCGTGGCGGTCGACCTTGGCGTAGATCATCGACTCGATGCCGTCATAGGTCATGCTGCCGAAGCCGCGTAGCGCAACCTGTCCCCCAGCGGAGACCGTCCGGCCATCACGTTCGCCGCCGCGCTCGTAGCCGAAACTGCCCACGGCGTCGGGGTCGTCTGGATTGGTGTTCTGCATCGACTCGACGAATTTCAAGGCGGAGTCCCACCGGATGTCGACGCGCTTATCGCCGGCGGGGCGCTGGTCCTCCAGCCCCTCGGTCATGCGCATGGCCATGAGGGCCCACCCAGTGTTGGAGAGGTCGGGACGGTCCATGGGCGGGCCGCCGACGCCGCGTCCGCCCGCTCCGCCGAAAAGTGCCGCTCTCTTGGCGCGCTCCTCGGCAGAGAGGGGCTTGTTGTAGCCGAAGCCGCCGGCACTGGCCGACGTGGCACCACCGTCGGAATCTCCGACAAGCTGCGAACTCGCCACATACTCGCGCGCCTTGAGGATGATCGGCGCGTATTTCTGCGGATCAACCTGATAGAGCGCCATCATGCAGATGGCGGTATTGTAGGTGGAGAGCCCGCCTGCACCGCGGCGTCCGGGAACGGCCGGCTTATAGATGCCGCCGTCCTCTTGGGCGAATCCGGCGACAAACTCGGCGGCCTTGGCGACCGTCTCGGCCATGGCGGGGTCCTGGCTCTTGGCCGCCGCCCAAAGGCCGAGAGCCGAGAGTCCGGGGAACGCGGGCGCGGACCACGATCCGTCGTCCTTCTGGTTCGCCTTGAGCCAGGCGAGGCCCTTGGCCAGAGCGGCCCGCGCCTGATCTTGCGTCGAGGACGCGGCGGCATCGTCGGCCGAGACGACCGAAACCGAAAGGAGGACGGCGGTGGCCGCGAACAGGGAGCGAAGGGGGAGGGAAGGGTGTGTCTTCATGATGGATTCCTTAAAAAGTCTTTTCGCGACGGATGTTTTCTAGGCCTGCCCGCATACCGTGGCCACCGCCATCGCGCCGATCCCCTCCTCGCGGCCGATCGAGCCCATCCGCTCCAGCGTGGTCGCCTTCACGGACACCGCCCCCACAGGGATGGCGGCGGCGCGGGCGAGATTCTCGCGCATGGCGTCGATGTGCGGCGCAAGCTTCGGACGCTCGGCCATCACGGTGGCGTCGAGGTTGGAGATTTCCCATCCACGTTCGCGCACGAGAGCAGCCACCCGAGCGAGCAGCGCCAGACTGTCGGCGCCGGCCCACAGGGGGTCGGTGTCGGGAAAAAGATGGCCGATATCGCCGGCGGCGATGGCACCGAGTAGGGCGTCCATGATGGCGTGCGCAAGCACGTCGGCGTCGGAGTGCCCGAGCAAACCCTTCTCGTGCGGGATGTCCACGCCTCCGAGGATGCAGCGGCGCCCTTCGACAAGACGATGCGTATCGAAACCGATTCCCGTGCGGACGATCATTTCTTCTTCCGGGCTGCGAGAATGCCGCGGACGCGGCGGAAATGCTGCACGAGCGGGCGGTGGGCCGGACAGGAAAACGCACAGGCGCCGCACTCGCAACAGTTGAGGATGCCGAGGCGCTCCGCCTCGTCAATGTCGTCGGCCTCGCAGGCGAGTCCCATCTCCGAGGGCAGCAGACGGAGCGTGCAGGCGTTGTTGCAACGGCCGCAGCCGATGCACGGCGCGCTCTGGAACGCGGTGACGTCTCTCGCGCGCAACGCCACAATCCCCGACGTCGCCTTGCCGACGCACATGTCGAGGTTGCCCTGCGCGAAGCCCATCATCGGACCGCCGCTAAGCACCTTCTCCACCTCGTCGGCCAGGCCGCCGCAGTATTCGATGAGCGTACGGTACGAGAGCCCGATGCGGGCGAGGACGTTCTTGGGGCTGACGAGCGCGGGGCCGGTCACGGTGGTGATGCGCTCATAGAGCGGATTGCCGCGCACCACAGCGTCCCAGATGGCGTAGGTGGTGCCGACGTTCTCGACGACGCATCCGACGTGCGCCGGAAGCCCGCCGACGGGAATCTCGCGGCCGGTCACGGTGTAGACGGCCTGTTTCTCGCCGCCCTGGGGATACGACGGCTCGAGCGTGACGACAGCCATGTCCACACCCGCCGGCGGCTCGATGGCGGCAAGCGCCTCGATGGCGTCCGGCTTGTTCGTCTCGATGGCGATGCGCACCTTCGGGCCTCCGAGGACATGACGCAAAATGAGGGCGCCCTCGACGAGTTCCTGGGTGCGCTCGACCATGAGCCGATGGTCGCAGGTGAGGTAGGGCTCGCACTCCGCCCCGTTGAGGATGAGCGTGTCGATCACGCTGCCGGGCGGCGGCGAGACCTTCACTTGGTTCGGGAAACCGGCGCCGCCCATGCCGATGACGCCCGCTTGCTTGATGCGCTCGACGACGGCCTTCGTGTCGGCGCGCCCCCAGTCGATGGCGGGCATGGGCTCGGCGGCGGCATCCTCGCCGTCCGCGACCAGCACGGCGTGCAGCACGGGACGCCCCGAGAACCCCATCCGCGACTCGACAGCCTTGATGGTTCCCGAGGTCGGCGCGTGGACAACCGAGCCGACGAACGCGCCGGCATCGGCGATGAGCTGGCCACGCCTCACATGGTCGCCCACGGCGACGGTCATCTTCGACGGCGCGCCGATGTTTTGGTGAAGCGAGATGTAGAGCGGCTCTGCGGTCAGTACCGAGGACGGCAACACCTCGACGGGCAACGCCGCCGTGCGGTCCTTGTGCGAAGCCGGATGGACGCCACCGTGGAGACGATGAAACTGTTTTTCTACACGCATTTCTTTGTCCTACTTCAAAGAAACCTCGACGATCCGAGTCTCCTGGACCGTCACCTTGCCCTTGCCGTTGCACTCCTTGCAGAATGTGACCGTGTCCATCCCCTTGTGAGTCACGGTTTTTCCACCAACCAGTCTACCCGTTCCAGAGACGTGCAGGGGAACATACCCCGTCTTTTCGTTCTTCGTCACGAATTTCCCTTTTCCCTCGCATGCCTCACAACGCCGCTCGAGCTCAAACAACATGGAGACAGGGGCAACCCCTCCATCTGTTAAATGCTTTCTATAGGACTCTTCCGTGACAGGCAGTGTTCGGACGGGTTCTTCGTCAATAGTGCAGATGCGACTACCATCTTCGCCGGCAGGTTGGCAGTTTTCTGTATGAAGGTGGCGCACCATGACAGTATGACCATCGTTTTGTGTGACGAGGACACAGGAGCGGCTGGCGTCTTGGAATGCTGCTGCCTTCTGACTGGCCGTCATGTTACGTAGAAGCACCGTTTCGGCGCAAACAGCAGAAACGAAACAAAAAAGAAGAAATGAGAAAGAGGCATAGTTTTTCATGGCGGACTTTTCTTTAGCCGTTAGTCGATGTTACAACAATACATTTTGCCGGACACTTTTCCGCGACAAGGGCTGCATTCGGTGATGGCGGTTTCGCATAATCGACGCCAGCAAGATTGTTTTTTACGACAAAAGACCCCGACTTGTCGAGACGGGAGCACAACCCGCATCCGAGGCAACCGGTGTTGCAGACCTTTTTCACGACGGGGCCTTTCTCGGGGGAGTTGCAAAGCACATGGACCGTGTGGGAAACGGGAACAAGCTCGATGACATGGCGCGGGCATCCGCGCACACAGGCGCCACACCCGACGCATTTGGCGGGATCGACCCGCGCGAGACCATTCACGACGGTGATGGCCTTGTTCGGACAGATGCGCTCGCATGTGCCATAGCCAAGACATCCGAAGAGGCAGCTTTTGTCACCTCCGTTGGAGGATTGGACGGAGGCGCAGTCGGCGAGGCCATTGTAGTCGAAGCGGCGCTTGGCGGCGTCGAAGTCGCCTGCGCAGCGCACGAGCGCGACCTTGCGCTCGGCGACCTCGCCGCCCTTGCGGCCGGTGATGCGCTCAAGCTCGGCGAGCATCTCGGCGGTGCAGGCGGTGCAGAGGGTGAGGGGAGCGCCGCTCTCGGCGACGGCATGGGCGTAGCCGTCGCAACCGGGGAAGCCGCAGCCTCCGCAGTTGGCGCCGGGAAGCGCCGCGAGGATGTGCGCGACAAGAGGGTTCTCGGGCACCGCGAACTTCTTCGCGACGACCGCGAGCGCCACGCCGCACACCAGGCCGACGGCGCCAAGAACAAGGGTGGTTGTCAAGATGATGCTCATAAGTTCAAAATAAAAACGGGTCACTACTCACTGGCCACTGGTCACTGCTCACTACTCACGTTAGGGGACCAGTCCCTTGAACCCCATGAACGCCAGGCTCAGCAGTCCGGCGGTGACGAGGGCGATGGCTACGCCGCGGAACGCGGCAGGAGGATCGGCACGGTCGATTTTCTCGCGCAAACCGGCGAAGAGCAGCAACGCCAGCCCGAAACCGACGGCGGCGGCGAAACTGAAGACGACGGCGCGGGGAAAGCTCTCTCGTAGGGCTTGGTCACGGGCGTTGAGCAACGCGACGCCGAGGACGGCGCAGTTGGTGGTGATGAGGGGAAGGTAGATGCCGAGCGCGGCATGGAGTGGCGGCAGCGTCTTTTTCATCACGAGGTCGATCACCTGCACGAAGGCGGCGATGACGAGGATGAAGGCGATGGTGCGCATCGACTCGAGCCCGGCGGGGACGAGGACGTAACGATCGACGCACCACGTCACGGCGGAGGCGGCAGTCATGACGAATACGACGGCCCCGGCCATGCCAAGCGCGGTGGAAATTTTCTTCGACACGCCCAGAAACGGGCAGCAGCCGAGGAAGCGGGAGAGGACGAAGTTGTTGGCGAAAATCGCCCCGACGATGAGTAGCAAGTAGTCCATGGTGTGGGGATAGGATACCACAATTTGAAGGGAATCAAAACGGGGTCAAGGCACGGGACGGCCCAGACGAGCCAGGACGAGCTTGAGGTCGGCCCAAGCCTCACGCTTGGCGGACGGGGCACGCAGCAGGTATGCCGGATGGTATGTCGGCATGACCGGAATGCCCCGGTATTCGGCCCAATGACCGCGGAGGGCGTTGATGCCCGCAGGGGTGCGCAGGAGTCCCTGCGCGGCCGTGGCCCCAAGCGCGACGATGCACGCGGGCCTCACGAGGTCTACCTGCCTCTCCAGAAACGGAATGCAGGCGGCCATCTCCTGGGGCGTCGGCTTTCGGTTGTCCGGAGGGCGGCACTTGACGATGTTGGCGATGAACACCTCCTCGCGCGTGTAGCCCATGGCGGCGATCATCTTTGTGAGAAGCGCGCCCGCGCGCCCCACGAAGGGCAGCCCTTGCGCGTCCTCGTCCGCCCCGGGACCTTCGCCGATGAACAGGACGTCGGGCGAAAGTTTGCCGACGCCAGGCACCGTGTGGGTGCGCGTCGGCGCGAGCGGACAGGCCGAGCAGGCGGCGATCTCCGCCGCAATGGCGGCCAGTCCGGCGGAAGGAGTGGAGCCGGTCGGGGGAGTGGAGCCGGCCGGGCACCGACCGGCCGGGACCGCCACGCTAGGAGTGGAGCCGGTCGGGCACCGCCCGACCGGGACCGCCAAAGGCGATATCTCGGCCGTCGCGGCAGGGTCCATCATCAGCTCGGTCTCAAGAGTGGCGGCAAGGTCGCGCAACACGGTGGGAAGGGAATCGTTCATGGCGTTACTTCGCAAGAGCAAAGTCGATCTTGCGATTCTCGGCGTCGACGGCGGCGGGATAGACGCGGAGGCTCTGGCCGACGCCGTAGCGGACGCCGCCTCCGGAAAGAGTCTGCGCGCCCGCATGGAAGCGCAGGAAGCGGTCGGAGAGCTTCGAGACGTGGATCATGCCGGAGAGTCCGAGGTCGCCGATCTCGACAAAAACACCGAACTCCGTGACGCGCGAGATCACCGCTTCGAAGACCGGCGCCTCGCCGCGCCGCAACGCCTCCTCCAAATAGCCGTATTTCTTGATTTCGATGAGGTCGCGCTCCGCCTGCTCGGCGCGGAACTCGGTCTCGGTGCTTGTCTTGGCGATGGAACGCAGCTCTTGGAGCGAGGGCTGCGGCCCGCGGGGCTTCGTGAGCAACGCCGAGAGCTGCCGGTGGAGGACGAGGTCGGGATAGCGGCGGATCGGCGAGGTGAAGTGGCTGTAGAACGCCTTGCCGAGGCCAAAGTGCCCATGTTCGTCGGCGCTGTACTCGGCGCGTTTGAGCGAGCGCAGCACCATCATCGAGGCCGTGGCGCGCATGGGGTGCGACTGGATGCGGCGAGCAAGGTCTGCAAGGTTGCGAGGCACCTGCAGGTTGCCGGCGGAGATGCCGATGCCGGCAAGCGCGACGGCGAGTTCCTCGAGCTTCTCCGGGTCGGGCGCCTCGTGAAGGCGCGAGAGATATGGGATGCCGCGCCCGTCGCACTCCGTGGCGACGGCCTCGTTGGCGAGGATCATGAACTCCTCGATGAGCTGGTGCGACTCATCCTGCGGCGTGGTGGCAAGCCCGGTCATGCGCCCGTCGGGCGCGAGCTCGATGTGCACCTCCGGGACGGCAATGTCGAGCGCGTTGTTGCGGAAGCGTCGCGCGCGCACCTGACGCGCGAGCAACCCCGCCTCGCGCAACAGCGCCTGCCCCTCCGGCGGAATCACCTTGCCCGTGGGACTTGGCTCGCCGGCGAGTTCCGCCATCGCCTCCTCGTAAGTGAGGCGCAGGCGGGAGCGAATCACGCTCTTGGCGAACGAGCGGCCGACCACCGCCCCCGCCGCGTCGAGCGTCAGAAACACGCTGAACGCCAGCCGGTCCTCGTCGGGACGCAGGCTGCAGACTCCGTTGGAAAGCTGCTCCGGGAGCATCGGGATGACCTTGTCGACGAGATAGACGCTGGTGCCGCGCTTGCGGGCCTCGCGGTCGAGCGCCGAGCCGGGCAGCACAAAGTGCGTCACGTCGGCGATGTGGACCCCAAGGACGCGCCGCCCCTCCGCGTCACGCGTGAGCGAGATGGCGTCATCGAAGTCCTTGGCCGTGCGCGGGTCGATGGTGATGATATAGTCGCCGCGCAGGTCGCGGCGCTCCCCCGGGACGCCGAGCCGCGCGGAGACCGTCTCGGCCTCGGAAAGGACCTCGGGCGGAAAGGCGCGCGGAAGGTTGTATTCTCGAACGATGGCCTCGGTGTCGAGCGAGGGGTTGTCGGCCGGTCCGATCACGTCGACGATCTCGCCCGCCGGGGCGGGATCGTCGCGCTTCCAACCGGCGAAGCGCAAGACCACGCGATCGCCGAGCTTGGCGTCTTTGGGGTCTTGGACGAGAAACACGTTCTGCAGGGCGGGATTAAGCGGGACGACGATAAGATGACGGCCGCGGTTGCGGAGCGTGCCGACGATGTCGCGCTGGCTGCGTTCGACGATCTCGACGATTTCGCCCGCAGGACGGGCGCCGCGCGAAGCCGGGTCCAGGCGAACACGCACCCGATCGCCCGTGAGGGCGTCGCCTAAAAACCGCTGCGGAACAAGGATGTCCGCTCCGCCGTCATCGGGCGCGACAAACCCGATGCCGCTACGGGCCAGGGAGAGGACGCCCTCGGCTTCGACCGGTGGACGTCGGGAGACAAGGCGGTCGGCATACCGCACCTGACCGCGGGAAATCGCGCGCTTGCGCGAGGGAGTTTTGGGATGATATGTTTTTTTCATAAAATGGAAGGCTAGAATGAGTAGCCAAGGGTGAGCATCGTCGTCACCATGGTGAAGTCGGCTTTCTTGTCGAAGCGCTCACGAGCGGCGATGATGGCCGCGGCGTCTTTCTCTTTCGAGGTGACTTCTCCGTCGATATCGAGAATTTGGAGCCGAATGCCGAGCGTGAGCGCGTTGCCGTTCTCGAAGGGGTAGCGGAAGCCGGTCTCGGCCGTAATGGAGAGAAAGGAGACGTCGAGGTTTTTCTCGCGGTGGCTCTCGCTCGTGAACGGGGTGGAGGAGCCGTCGTAGGCGAAATATCCGACGCCGAGGCGCGAGATCCACTGGCGCTGGTTCGCCGGGCCGACGCGCAGCTCGCCGCTGGCTCCGATCATGGGCGCGCCGGCGCCGACGAGGCTCTTGGACTCGCCGCCGACGACAAAATCCACGGGCGGGTTCTGGTAGACGGCGGTGCCGCGGGGCGTGCCGGCGTCGATGTCGTACTGTGCGAGGATGAGGACGAGCCCGACGTCGAGACTCGGCGTGAACTTGATGTCGCCGTCGCCGTACAGGAACGTGACGGGGGTAAAGCCAAAGGTGAGGTCGGTCATTGCGCCCGCGATCTCGACCGAGAAGTCTGACCCCTTCGGGATTTTGAGATGGTCGTACTTTCGGCCGTGGTACTTGATGTCGTCGCCGATGCCGATGTAATAGTCGCGCTTGGCACGGGCGCTGGCGTCCATATTGAAGAACATCGTGTTCCAACGAAAGGCATAGTACGGCCACTGGCTCTCGTAGTGGAGGCCAAGGACCGGATAAGGGGTGCTGACGCCGAAGTCGTCCAGGTCGTAGGATTCGGCGAGGGACTGTTTGGAGTTCTGACCGGAGGCCTTGTAGTAGGCACGAAACGTCTCGTCGACGGAACCGGAGAGCCCGAGAATGCCGCCGGCGGAAAGCCGCCAATGGCAGCCCTGCATCTCCGGGGCGACACCGCCGAAAAACTCGGCTCTTGCAGCGGAAACGACGAGAAGGAGTACGGAAAGAAAAATGCGCTGAAGTTTCATATGGCGGGACGGAAAGGGGCTTCGGGGGCGATAGTAAGGCAAGGATACCACGAACTGGGGCGAAGCGCATCCGATTTTTCGGCGTCCGTTGGACGACCCTGATGCGACAAAGGCAAAAGCGCAAACGGGCGGACGCAAGTGCGCTAAGGCTCTGGAACTCTGGAACTCTGGGGCGCTGGGGCCCTGGGACGCTGGGGCGCTGGGGCTCTTGACATCCCCCCGCTACTCCCATATACTGCAATTGTTCCGACCGTAATCTCAATAAGTGAAACGAAAGGACCATCATGCGCATTTTCAATGTACTACACTTCTGGAAACGCCCCCGTACCGAGTCCGAGTTCGAGACTTGGAGGATGCTGGAGCTCCAGATGAACGCCCATTTCCTCGGCCCCAACGAGGGTCCCCTTCCGCACCTGTTCCTCACGAAAAAGGTCGCATCGCTGTACAAGGAGCCGGACTGGCACGAACGGGCAGCAGCCCCCAATATATTCGAAGCCTTTCAAAACAAATACGTTGTGGCACCGCTTGTCGCCGCCTCCATGCTGATCACGCTCCCGCTCGCAGGAACTACGGACGCGGTCTATGAGATGTTCCGCCTTTTCGCCTCAATCGCCATCAAGATGCGGCGCCCCTCCTATTACAACGCCGAGGCCAAGCGCCGCGCGGAGCGTCTTGCCAAGCAACGCTCCAACGCCCACCGCATTCGCCATCGGACCTCCTGGTTGCTTCCTCCCTCGCCCTGCGAATTGCTGGAGGCTTGGGAAAAGGCCCACCATCGTGGTGCCGTGAAAGAGAAACTACGGCTAGGCGCCATGATGGCCGTCATTGAGGCGGCGGTTGACAACGGTCTCTTGCGCAACCTCGACGGAGAGATCGTCGGGCGCAAATCCGGTGTGAAGGGGTGGCTCATGCAACACTGCGGCGCTCTGGCACCGCATTACTCTATTTTGATGCGATACAAGGCGGCTGCCGACAAACTGGCCATCGCCAGTGGCCTTTCAGACCCCTGTCCAGAAGAGATTCTTCTTACTGAAAAAGAACAAAATACAGATAATGAGATTACGGTCGGAACAAATGGATGCCCCGTCCGCTCCAAACTCGCAAAAGAGGAGAATTACGTTATTGCGATTATGGTCGGAACGTTACCCACGATGACGTTGACGTTACGGGGCGTGAAGGAAGGGGTGACAAATGAGCAGGTGGAGAATCAGATGCAATACGTCTCCGGGTGCCGTCGCCATGCTCTGGCCATTTGGGGAGAGGCCAGGCGAGCCGACGTCCTCCATTCTTTCCACAAACTCGACGATTTCCTCTACGCGCGCCTAGGGCTCGTGCATGAGAGACGCCTCGCCACCCGCGTGCGCTCCTCAATATCGGCAATGCCGTCCCGACCGAAAGCACACCAGAGCGTGCGACCAACTCCCTCCACGCTTTAAGAAAAAATGCTACACTGAGGCACCGCCATGAAAAGCCACCGTCTCACCTTCCGCCTCCTTCGCCTTTCCTTCTGCGTCCTGCTCTTCGGATTCGCTACCATGCAACGGGGCAACACGGTGTTCGGACTCGACCTCCGCCGGGAGAAAAAAACCGAAACGGCACCCGCCGACGCCGCTCCGGCCGTCCAAGCGGAGTCTGGCACCCTTCAGGCAAACATCCTCCAGGCCGAACCGGACGGTTCGATCGTCCTCGACTCCACGGCGCTTGCGTCCGACGTGCGCGGCTATGCCGGCCCCGTGCCCGTGCGGGTGCGGATTGGACCCGACGGCCTCGTGGCCGGTGTCGAACCCCTGCCCAACGCCGAGTCCCCCGGCTTCTTCAAAAAACTGACGCGGGAAGGCCTCTGGCAGTCCTGGGACGGACTCACGCCCGCCGAGGCGGCCGAAAAACCGGTCGACGCCGTTACGGGCGCGACCTTCTCCTCGGAGGCCGCCATCGCGAACGTCCGAGCCGCGCTCCGCGCCATGCCAGACACCGCTTCCGGAACTTCCGAAACGGCCTCTGACGCAGTTTCCGGGACGGTTCCCGCCGCCAAGGTCGCCGCCGTCGCCGTCCTGCTCGCCGGTGCCCTTCTGCCATTGGTCGCGCATGCACGAATAGCGCGGACCGTACGGCTGGCGCTCAACGTCGCCGTGCTCGGATTCTGGAGCGGAGTGTTCCTCTCCCACGCGAGGCTTATCGGATGGGCCGGCACGGGCCTACCGCGCGACGTCTGGTCCCTGGTCGGCGCGGGCCTGCTGCTCGTCACGGCGTTCCTGTATCCCCTTCTGGGGCGTCCGGGCCACTACTGCGCACACCTCTGCCCGTTCGGCTCATTGCAGGAGCTGGCCGGACAAGTCCCGACGCGGAAATGGCGCCTGGCGCCCGGTTGGGTGAAGGGACTGAACCTCGCGCGGCGCACGCTCTGGGTGACGCTTCTCCTCGCGCTTCTCTTGGGGCGCGCGGGAACCGCGCTGGACTGGGAGCTGTTCGCGGCGTTCGCGTGGCATGCCGTGCCGCCGCTCGTGCTGGCACTGGCGGCGGTCTTCGTCGCGCTTTCCGTGTTCGTGCCGCGGGCCTACTGCCGTTTCGTCTGCCCGACGGGCAGCCTGTTCAAGTTTGTGGACTCTGGGCGCTAACGCCTCGTTCGGAGAGGGCTCCACCGGCCAACGTGAGGACTCGGCCGCAACGCTCCGCCGTGGCCGGCGAATGCGTCACCATCACAATGGCGTGTTCGCCGCCCAAGGAAAAGAGCAGGTCGAGCACCTGGGCACCGATGGCGGCGTCGAGGTTGCCCGTCGGCTCGTCGGCGAGAAGCAGCTCGGGATCGTTCATGAGGGCGCGGGCGATGGCCACGCGTTGCTGCTCGCCACCGGAGAGCTCGAGGGGCTTGTGGGCGAGGCGGTGGGCGAGGCCGACGCGGTCGAGCAGCTCCTCGGCGCGGACGCGCTCGGCACGGCCGTGGCGCCCCAGCGCGAAAGCGGGCAGCATCACGTTCTCCACGCAGTCCATCTCAGGCATCAGGTGGTAGGCCTGGAAAACGAAGCCGAGGTGCCGGGCGCGGAACGCCGCGCGTCGGCCGGACGGCATGGCATAGATGTCCCGACCGAGGATTTCGACGCGGCTCTCGCGCGTGTCGGGGCGGTCGAGCCCTCCCAGGAGGTTGAGGAGCGTGGACTTTCCGGCCCCGGAGGCGCCGATGACGGCGACGTGCTCCCCCGCCTCGACCACGAGGCCGGCGCGGTCCAGCACCGGCACGCTCTTGCCGCCGATGCGGTACGTCTTGCTGACGGAGGTGGCGGAAAGGACGGTCATTTCGAGACGTGGTTCCTGCAACCTTCGGGAAGCGCCTCGCGCGCCTTTGGATCGGCGGGGATGGCGTAGGGAAGCGTCCGGACGTCGTAGCCGGCGGCGGCGATGCCGAACTCGAGGTTCTTGATGGCGAGCTTCATGGAGTCGTACGTGACGTCGATGTCGCCGGTGTCGTAGTGGACGACCACCTTGGAGACGGCGGCGGTGTCGTTCTTCTGGTGGTCCTTCCAGACGGCGGTCGCGGTATGGGCGTCGGAGTCGAGAACGAGGGCGGAGGGAGCAGGGTCCACCTCGCCGACGACGGCGAGCGCACGGATGACGGCGTGGGCACAGGCCTCGCACCGCACACCGTCGGCGTGGAGCGTCACGGTGCGGATGTCCTTCAGGCGGCACCCGGCGAAAAGCAGGGCGGCGACGGCGGGGGCGAACAGGAGAAAACGGGAGAGGGGCTTCATGGCGTCTAGTCTAAACGTGGCGGGGCGGGTTGGCAAGGGCATCGCGCGGTTTCCGATTCCGCAATTTCTCAATTGACCGGAAGCGCCGTCTCGGGGTATGATAAGCGCCGTTTAAAAACATTGGAGACACCACCCATGCCCTACACCGCTTCCGACCTCCACAAAGGCCTCAAAATCCTCTTCGAGGGCCAGCCCTACGAGATTACCGAGTACCAGTTCACCAAGCCCGGCAAGGGCCAGTCCATCTACACCTGCCGCCTCAAGAGCATCCTCACGGACAACACGTTCGTCAAGAACTTCCGCGAGAACGACGTCTTCGAGAAGCCCGACCTCGAGAACAAGACCGTCCACTACTCCTATGCCGACGGCCCCAAGTACATCTTCTCCGACGAGAACTACGAGGAGGTCGTCGTGCCGGAATCCGTCCTCGGCCAGAAGAAATACTTCCTCTCCGACGACCTCGAGTGCGAGATCTACTTCTTCAACGGCGAGCCGATCGAGGTCGAGTTCCCGACCTTCATCGAGCGCCGCGTCGAGAAGTCCGACCCCGCCGTCAAGGGCAACACCGCCGCCGGCAAGGTCATGAAGCCCGCCACCGTCGAAGGCGGCTTCGAGCTCATGGTGCCCATCTTCGTCGAACAGGGCGATTGGATTCGCATCGACACGCGCACCGGCGAATACGCCGACCGCATCGTCGGTCGCAAGTAGCGCCCGTCCAGGCCCCGGCCCCTTTCCCCTCGCCACATTAAGGACCCCCACGCCATGCTAGCCCAAACACCCCCCATGGGATGGAACTCTTGGAACACCTTCGGCCGCGACATCAACGCCGAGGTCGTCAAGGGCACCGTCGACAAGTTCATCGAGCTTGGCCTCGACAAGGCCGGCTACCAGTACGTCGTCATCGACGACTGCTGGTCCAAGCGCGAGCGCGACCCCGCGACGCACCGGATCGTCCCGGACCCGGTGAAGTTCCCGAAAGGCATGAAGGACGTCTCGGACTACGTCCACGCCAAGGGACTGAAGTTCGGGATGTACTCCTGCGCCGGGGTGCGCACGTGCGCCGACTATCCGGGCAGTTTCGACCATGAGTTCCTCGACGCCAAGACGTTCGCGGACTATGGCGTGGACTTCCTCAAGTACGACTTCTGCTTCCGTCCGGCCACGGCCAACGGGCCGCTCCTCTACCGCCGCATGGGACAAGCCCTGCGCACCTGCGGGCGCGAGATCCTCTTCTCCGCCTGCAACTGGGGCAGTGACGACGTCTGGTCATGGGTCCGTTCCGCCGGCGTCCACATGTACCGCTCGACGGGCGACATCTTCGACAACTACAAGTCCTTCACGGACATCATGTGGAGCCAGACCCCGGAATCCACGGTCCTCGACTGGCACAACGGCACCGAGAAGCTCGCCAAGATGGTCCGTGCCGGCGGCGGCAGCGCCGCCAACGCGCCGGGCTGCTGGAACGACACCGACATGCTCACCGTCGGGATGTTCGGCAAAGGCAACGTCGGCACCTCCGGATGCAGCGCCTCCGAGTACCGCATGCAGTTCTCGCTCTGGTGCATGATGAGCGCGCCGCTCATGCTCGGCTGCGACCTGCGGTCCATCGACGCGGAGTCGCTCGCCCTCATCAAGAACCCCGGCCTGCTGGCGATCGACCAGGATCCCGAGGGGCGCCCCATGTTCCTCGCCACCCGCCACTGGGGCCGGCGCTGCGTCTTCGCCAAGCTCCTCTCCGGCGGCGACATCGCCCTCGGGTTCTACAACTTCGACGACAACGACGCCTCGATCCCGTTCTACTTCCAGGACATCGGCCTTCCCGACGCCGCCGGCGTCGACCTCAAGCTCACCAACGTCCTCACCGGCGAGGATCTCGGCGTCCGCCGCGAATACATGAACCCCGTCGTCCCCACGCACGACTGCCTCGTCCTGCGCGCCACCCCCGTCCACCGTCCGTAGTTTTTCCGAGCGTTCCCCATGAAATTCACCGTCCAAAAATCCACGTTGCTCGACGGCCTCCAGACCGTGCAGAGCGTCGTCTCCTCCCGCCCCGTCCGTCCGGTGGACGCCAACGTCCTCATCGCGGCCGACGAGAACGGGCTCACCCTCACCACGACCAACGGCGAGATCTTCATCCGTTGCCAGATCGCCGCGGAGGTCGGCAAGGGCGGCAGCGTCACCCTCCCCGTCAAGCGTCTCTTCAGCATCGTGCGCGAGCTGCCCGAGAGCGCCATCGAGGCCTCCATCGGGGACGACTGCGTCGCCCACATCGAGTGCGGCCCCTCGAAGTTCCGCCTCGTGGGCATTCCCGCCACCGAGTTCGCCGCCGTGCCGGTCCCCGGCGAGGGGATCTGCTACACGATCGAGCGCACGCTCTTCGCCGACTCGCTCCGCAAGACCGTCTACGCGGCCTCCTCCGAGGATTCCCGGCCCATCCTCAACAGCGTGCTGCTCAACTTCCTCGACGGCAAGCTCACCACCGTGGCCACCGACGGCCGCCGCCTCGCCATGGTCACCCGCGAGGTCGAGTTCCCCGCCGAGAACAACCGCGACATCGTCCTCCCCACCCGCGTCATCTCCTACCTCCTGAACATCATCGACGGCGAAGGTGACCTGCGCGTCTACGTCAAGGACACGCTCGCCATCTTCGAGTGCGGCACCACGATGCTCAGCTGCAAGCTCGTCGACGGCGTCTACCCCAACTTCCGCCAGGTCGTCGTCGCCAGCTGCGAGAACCGTATCGCCATTCCGCGCGACGACCTGCTCGCCGTCCTGCGCCGCATGATGATCTTCACCACCGAGAAGAACAACTCCATCCGCCTCACCTTCGAGGACAACTCGCTGACCGTCACCGCCCAGACGCCCGACATCGGCGAGGCCGAGGACAAGCTCACCATCAAGTACGCCGGACCGACCATCTCCGTCATCTTCAACCCCGCCTTCATCGAGGAGCCTCTCAAGACCCTCACCGACGACGAGGTGTTCTTCGAGCTCAACGACGCCAACAGCCCCGGCCTCATCAAGGACAGCTCCGCCTTCCATTATGTCATCATGCCGCTCCGCGTCTAGCAAGATTCTGGACGGCCGCGCCACCGCCGCGGCCGTCCGGGCCGAGCTCGCGCAAAAGGTCGCCGTCCTCGCCGCCCGCGGTGTCGTCCCCGGCCTCGCCGTCGTGCTTGTCGGCGACCATCCGGCCTCCGTCTCCTACGTCACCGCCAAGGAGCGGGCGTGCGCCGAGATCGGGGTACGCTCCTTTCCGCACCACCTGCCTGCTGACACCCCGCAGGAGGCGCTTCTGGCCTTGGTCGCGCGGCTCAACGACGACCCCGCCGTCCACGGCATCCTCGTCCAGCTTCCCCTTCCGAAAGGGCTCGACGAGCCGTCCGTCCTGCTCGCCATCTCGCCCGACAAAGACGTCGACGGCTTCCATCCCGTCAACGTCGGCCGCATGGTCCTCGGCGAGCGGTGCTTCCTCCCCTGCACACCGCGCGGCATCCTCGAGCTGCTGTCGCGCGCGGATGTCCCCGTTGCCGGGCGGCACGTCGTCGTCGTGGGGCGCAGCAACATCGTCGGCAAACCCCTCGCCAACCTCCTCCTCGCCAAGGGCATCGACGCCACCGTCACCGTCTGCCACTCCCGCACGCCCGACCTCGCCGAGCACACGCGCCGCGCCGACATCCTCGTCGTCGCCACAGGCCGTCCCCACACGGTGACCGCCGACATGGTGCGCGAGGGCGCCGTCGTCGTGGACGTCGGCGTCAACCGGGTCCCGGACGCCACGAAGAAGTCCGGCTTCCGTCTCGTGGGCGACGCCGACTTCGACGACCTCCTCCCGAAGGTCTCGCGCATCACGCCCGTTCCGGGCGGCGTCGGCCCCATGATGATCGCCATGCTCCTCCAAAACACCGTCGAGGCCGCCACCCCGTAAGACCAGAAAGGGCCCGCGCCGTGAACCGTTTTCGTCCCGCGCTCCCGCTCCTGCTCCTGCCCTTCCTCGCGGCCTTCGCCGACGGAGGGCCGCCCCCCGTCCTCGTCGGCATGGTCCCGGAAGGCTCCCCGCTCGCCCGCCACCTTGGGCAGGCCATGGTCCGCAACCCCGGCGTCCTCGCCGCGCAGGAGGCGTGCCGTGCCGCCGGGTTCGACACCGACGCCGTTCGCCTGTCGTTCCGGGCCCCTGCCCTTCGCGCCTCCGCAGGCCTCGCCGAGGATCCCGCCGACGTCCCGTTCGGGACCTCCCCGTTCGAGCTTCCGGCCGACGCCGCGTCCGCCCAAGCCGGCGTCGAGGCCCCTCTGGTCACCGGCGTCTACGGGGGGGCCGGCGCGGGCTACCGCTCCCTCCGCACGGCGGGCGACGACGACGGCGACGACCGCGCTTCCGCCGGCGCCAGGCTCCGCATTCCCCTCTTGCGCGACCGCGGCTTCGCGGCGAACCGGCTCGACGTCGGCACCCTCACCCTCGCGGAAAGCGTCGCGGGGCACACGTTCCACGCCGCGACACAGGATGCCCAAGCCTCCGTGATCGGCGCCTACGCCGGCGTGCTCTTCCGCGTGGCCGACGCCGCCGAGGTCTCCAACGCCCTCGCCCGCGCCGAGCAGCTCGTCAAGGACGCCGCCGAGCGAGCCGAACTCGAAGACGTCGCCGAATACCAGGTCTTCCCCGCCCAATACGAGGCGGCCACCCGCCAGGAGGAGCTCGCCGAGGCCCGCACCCAGATCCTCGTCGCCCGCCAATCCCTCCTCCACGCCATCGGCGCAGAGCCCGACTCCGACCCGTTCGACGGCCTTTCGTCCGAGGCGGCCTCGGACGCCCTCGCCGACTGGGCCGCCGCGCTCAACGCCTCCGACATCGCCCCCCTCCTAGACATCAAAACCGCCGAGGCCTGTCCCGAGGTCCTCGCCGCCGAGGCCGCCTGGCGCGCCGAATGCTCCCGCGTCTCCGCAGCCGAGGAGGCCGAGAAATCGTCCCTCGACCTTCTCGTCGGCGCCGGCTGGCAGTCCGAGGAGGACTCCACCACGCTCCATGACGCGGGCTACGGCGTCTCGCTTGTCTTCTCGCGCCCGCTTTCCCGCGACGGCTCCCGCGCCAAGATCGACGCGGCCTC
>JAEEGL017213719.1_pt1 | contig 17862 bp, 20 predicted proteins | sample 9134231 | NCBI WGS metagenome assembly JAEEGL01 (sample SAMN16246548, study PRJNA631951) | gut metagenome | biome: gut microbiome; feature: rumen; material: fiber-attached | host: Bos | place: Iran: Karaj | collected 2018-10 | reverse complement strand
GGCACGGGATTGTCTGGCGACGCATATGCTGCTGCTGCTCAGAACGCAATCCTTAGTGCCCTCGGTGCTGGTACGTTGGTAGACGGTGGTCTGCTGCTTACTTCGTTGATAGGTATGCGCAAGTACGATGCCACTACGCAGCAATACACTACTTGGGCAGGTATCAGTGGTCAGTACGTCGAAAGAACTACTGCCGACACACAAGACCCGACTGTTCCTTATGCCAAAGGTCACGGTATCGCTGCTTGGTATGGCGGTGCTATGATTGACAAGGAAGACGTCAGCGTTCTTCCTGCAAGCTACGCCAAGACCGTGTTCCGTTTCGACGGTAGCGGATACCTCGCAGACGGCAATATCACTTGGGATGCCTTAGGTGCTGTAACGATAAGGAACATAACCACTTTATACGATTCTCAGAACACCAACATTCTTAATGAGTTGACGAGCTTCTCCAATATGTTTGGTAACTCAACATGGGGAGTGTCGCCAAATACTGAAATTCGTATAAAACCAAAGCAGCATTTCGACCACATCAATCTTACAAGAGGAACTGGGGATAGCATCTATAATATTACCGACGCTTCCGTCCTCAACTACGGCGAAATGAAGTCACGCTTCGTTCCGTTGGATTTCTTCAATGCCTTGTTTACGGTGTACGGCGATTCGAGCATGACGACCGTTGTGAACCCAGCTACATGGACAGCACAGACAGCTATCAACAACTTAAAGATTCTCGTAGGTACGTGGACGGAAAGCTATCTGTCAGCACTCGGTCAGAATCCCTCGCAAGGCGGCGGCGGTGGCGGCACAGGCGATGTCACATGGACTGCCCTTGCCAATCCTGCTACTGGCACACCACCACACACCATACATGAGTCTTACATATCGGGCATTCTGAACAACTACGTATTGTTCTCGCAGATGCAGGCGCAGGGATACATCACCTCTGCTGCCCTTGCTGGCTATGCAACTCAAAGCTGGGTTCAGCAACAAGGCTACGTAACCTCATCGGGCGTTACGAGTGTTGCCATGACCGTTCCGACAGGATTCAGCGTAACACCTACGACGGCTATCACTGGCACAGGAACGTTTGCCATTACCTTCGCCGCAGGATACTCCCTGCCCACCACGGCAAGTCAGACGAATTGGGATACGGCATATACCTACAGTCATACGCATTCGAACAAGAGTGTCCTTGACGGCATTACGTCTACGAAGGTAAGCAATTGGGATACAGCTTATACTTATAGCCACTCACATTCGAATAAGAGCGTTCTCGATGGAATTACATCTTCGAAGGTAAACACATGGGATTCAGCACTTACAAGTGCATCTATTAGTATCCTTACCGACGTAACCCTCGGCACTCTCGCAAGCGACGACCTGCTCGTCTACGATGCCACAAGCCCTGCACATTGGAAGAACGTCGCAAAGAGCACCTTCCTAAGTAGCGGCATTAGCGGCACGTTCTGGGGTCAGTCATGGACTAACGGTGGTACGGTTAGTGGCACTCTCACAGGTGTCCTTGACGTCTATCTGACAGGCATTGTGATGTTAGGTCACGGAAGTTCGGGTATCTACTTTGAGCGCAACTCACTTAACTGGCACAGCAACAATAGCTACCTGTCAAGTCTGATGACCTTCGCGAGCAACTCTATTCAGCTCAATCAGAACGTCACGATGGCAAGTGGCAAGACCATTAAGATTGGTGACGCCTACATTGCTTGGGATAGTCAGAATAATGCCGTAAAGGTCTATAAGCTGGATTCAAGTGATAACGAGATTGCGGTGAACCTGTACGCTACTGGCGGTGTGTCTGCGTTGGGCTACGGTTCAAGCGGCTCTGGCGGTGGTTCGGGCGACGTTACTTGGACGGCTCTCGCAGGACAGGCTGCAAGTGGTCATAGCATCCACCATTCGTATATCGACGGCACTCTCCAAAACTACGCCTCGATTAACTACGTTCAGTCGGTAATGCCTACCGTGCTTAACAATCTGTCCGACGTGTCGATAGGTAGCTTGGGCGACGGCGATGTCTTTGTGTACGACAACGGCAACTCGCCTCACTGGACTAATATGGCTAAGTCCACGTTCCTTAACGGATACGCTCAGCAGAGCTGGGTAACCTCCAACTACTACATCAGCAACGGCGTTATCTACATGAATGGGCAGAGCATAACGCCGAGCCTCGGTAATTACCTGCCGTTGAGCGGTGGTACGATGACAGGTCAGATTACTCGCGATGCAGGTGGTGCATGGATTAGTGGGCGTGATAACGCTATTATTAAGACCGTTCGTACAAGTGGTGAAGGAAATGATTGGCATCCAGCCGTTGCCGTTAAGACGTCTCTTGGTTGTTGGACTTTTGGTAGTGTAGGTGGCGAAACTTTGGCTTTCTCCTATGATACTGACGCAGACTATGATGTTAGCAACAACACTTCTACTGTTATAAATCTACCAGCAGCAGGAAGCAGCGGCACGTTAGCACTAACAAGTCAGATTCCAACGGCAGTTTCTCAACTTTCAAACGATAGCGGATATATTACAAATTCCGCTTTGAATGGGTATTTGCCGTTGAGTGGTGGAACATTGTCGAGTTCTAATGCAACAGCCGTATTAAACATAGACTCTTCTGGTGGCACTGAAACAGGTATTACAATCCAACGTAGTGGTACTATAAAAGCTTGGTTTGGGTATATGGACGGTGGCTACGTCTATATATACAATGCAACAAGAGGAAATTATCTAAGATATAACGACGACGGCACTCTTACTTTTGAAGGTCAAACCGTAATCCATAGCGGAAACATTTCATCACAATCGGTTGCTAATGCAGATACCGTTGATAATCTTCACGCAAGCAGTTTTGTATATACAACACAGGTAATAGAAGAACAAAATTCAGATGTTAATACTTGGGCTCAAAATAACGCTGATGCACACCATCGTTCTCTCGTATATAACACAAGCGGAACTGAGTGGTCGTATATATCTTCGCTTCGTGATGACGGCTATTTTGGTGCTATTATAAAGTTTGGATATGGAGATGGTGAACCAAAAGCTTATATCAAAGGAAAATACAATAATTCTTGGTATTCTGGTTGGACACAATTTATCACATCAGGAAATATAGGCAGTCAGTCGGTAAACTATGCAAACGGTGCTGGCAATGCGGATACCTGCGATGGATTACACGTACATAATGGTCGCAACAATGAAGCAAACAAAATTGTTCGCACGGACGAATACGGCTATATTCAATGCGGATATATCAACAGTTCTGATGGTAACGAAGGTAATAATTCGAACCCTGCGAGGGTATGGGGAACAAACGGTTCGGACGCCTATCTTAGAACGTACCTTACAAGCGCATTAAGTGTTGGTTCTGCTGGGTATGCAACAAACGCAGGTAATTCTGATACACTTGATGGCTATCACGCTTCTTCGTTCTTTATTAGAAGCGAACAAATGTACGGAATAGAAAACCTTGCCAGCGCGGTTCTTTCTGGTGGACACACATCAGTGTCTGGTGATTCCGTTGTGACAGACGGTACTCCCGCTGTTGATACATATTTCTTTGTAAGAACGACAGAAACGATATATCCAAACGAAATATACACTTTTGGTTTTTATGTCGAAGGATTTACTGGAGATGAAGGATGGGCGTTTGTTGCATCTAATAATAGTAGTTGTATAATAATTAATATAAAAAACGGATGGTGTTGGGGTACTGGAACGATGATTCCAAGCGGCGGTACTCCGTCAAATGAGATTCTTATAGACGACGGAAGTACTTCCAACCAACCATCTTGTACGTTCTCTAAGTTTACACTTGTTAAAGGATACGCATTCCCTCATTATACCAAACCACTCTCAAAGATGACTGTCGGTTATGCCACGGAAGCAACCAAACTACAGACATCACGAAACATTTGGGGGCAAAGTTTTGACGGAACGGCAGATGTTAACGGAAACTTGTATCTCAACGGATATATGTTTATGTATTTCAGTGGAGATGGATGGCTTTCTATTATTGACAACGACGGAAATGGTCCGATTTTTGGATACGAACCAGCGAATGTAAGTAGACGTGTTTATTATACTGGTAATCCTGTATATATTTGTGGTGGTTCATATAATAGTTATGCCAATGGTATTACGGTAAATTCTACTAACAATGTAGGTATAGGAACAAATTCCCCTGCCCACAAGCTCGACGTAAATGGCGACGCACGTTGTCAGAGTCTTTACTCATCCTCGACTGGCAACCTCAACGGCTTCAACGGCATGGAGATGCACTACAACTCCACATCGGGTCACGGCGGTGGCATCTTCTTCCACTGGAACGGCATAACGAGCTATTCTTCCGCATACATCTACCACGACGCGGATAACCATATAAACATATACGGTGACGCGGCAGGCTTTGGTGTTAGGGTCGGCTCGAACGACGGCGACTATATCCAAATTGGTGGTGTTCGCCTTGTCTACGATTCCAGCAACAACGCCTTGAAGGTTGTAGGCAGCAACGGTTCTTCCGCCGCCAACCTCTACGCCACAGGTGGTATCAGTACCCTCGGTGCTAACACCAGTGGTGGCGGTGGTAATGTCGGTGACGTGACGTGGACGGCGTTGGCAGGAACGGCTACTAGTGGGCATACCATCGACGGCAGCTATCTCACGGGTTTTGCTACGCAGGCTTGGGTTAATAGCCGTGGATTTTTGGTATCAGACCTTTATAACACCGTAATTAGCTGTCAAGAAATACATATATACGATGACATTGATTTGGGCGGTCGTCTTATCGCATCTGACGATGTTACCACGGAAAACAATATGGAAGCAGACGGTACGATTACCACTCACAGTGGATTCGTAAACTCTTCCGATGCACGTATAAAGGACGTTTTGGACTACGACGCCAATATCGACGTCTACACGTTAGCCTACGCGCCTGCAATCCATTTCAGATGGAACAACAAGCCCGACTACAACGTCCACGTCGGTACTATCGCACAATACTGGCAGGGAGTGATGCCAGAGGTCGTATCCACTGACAAGAACGGCTACCTCTCCATGCAATACGACGTCCTCGCCCTGTTAGCAGCCATCAGCGTCGCAAAGAAGGTCGTAGACCACGAACGCAGAATCATGGAGCTGGAAGAAGAGAACGCTTATTTGAGATACGAGATTAACCAACTTAAAAAAGTAGCATAGGATATGTCAATAGTACTTAGAAAAATAAACTCGCCTGTTAGTATATACGATATACAGCAGTTCTTCGGAAACTCCGAAGGCGACCTTGCCACCCTGATGTATCAGCTTCGAGGAAGCATCAACAAGTGGTCGAAGTACAAGCCTGTCTACGGCAATATGATTGATACCGTCACAGGTCAGTTTGACCCAAGCGCAACGCTCGACCTTATCAATGACAGGTGGAACAGTGCTGCAAACTGGTTCAGAGGCAACACTGTTGGTCTTGAAACAACAATCCATGCCTACGGATGGGTTCCGTATAAGGGTACTGTGCTTAGTACGGTTCTTGCTCAATACGGCGCGAACGGCGGTACTGAGAATGGCTGGCAGTATATTCACGTTGCAGGCGGCGCAAACAGTCCTTACCGTTTACAGGATTGGGCTGGGTACGATGCAAGTGCCTATCAACCACAAACCACGATGTCCTGCCCCGATGAAATACGAACATCTGAGTCGGGGGTATCGTTCGGTCCTAACGTGTTGGAAAGAACTACCGATGCACAAGTTTTGCGGAATCGTAACTATCTGTTGCCAGCGGATATCCTCAAAGATGCTGCTGCTGGCGGTTGGAGTGCCGTATATCGCGGATTCGCCATCGTAGAATCGGACTATTCTGCGGTAAAGATGTTCACAACGGATAGACAAGTTACGCTTTCGAATGACGATGTTACAGCTACAAAGTTGGTTTTAAACAGACCCTATAAGGTTTGTATGTTCTATGCCGACAGGCAGTTTAGTGGCAAGAATTGGACTGACGGAGCTACTGGAAAATTCTCTACTCTTCCGTATATGGAAGTAGTGAATTTCAAAGTAATCGGACAGGACGGTATTAGTGGATTTAACTCTGCGATAACGGCCATCATTATGAATGACTTTTTGAGGGTAACATACACCATTACAAACAACAACACTAACACCTATCACTTGCATTTCCATGTGATTGAGAATGGTACGGACAGAGGCGATGTGCATCAAGCAAACGCGGTGTCTGGACAGGTTACAAGAGGTTCGTTCTCACGCCCTATTGGTATTGGCGTTTCAAAACCGAGAACGGTACAGGTTGCCATGTATGTCAATCAGACACTCGAAAAGCAGGTCGTGGCTATCGACTCCGAATACGACCCAGAGTTCGACCCCGACAACCCATAACAGATACAACACTTTTAATATATAACTTATTTTTTAACCCTTTAAATTTTATAAAATTATGGAAGGAAATTTTGAGATTAAGAAGGTCACTAGTAACTCAACTTACGAGTACAAGAATGACGACGTTATCGTAACTGGCTCTTATGCCAAGGACGTAACCAACGGACAGCTCCAGTCCCTCAACGGACAGTGCTACCGCAACAACAACGGCGCACAGGGAGAGTTCTTCGGCAACTTCAACGGCGTACCTCGCTCAAACGGTGAGATTCGCTACTCGATGTCCGAGATGTCGCGTCAGGATGCCAACATCGTCTGGGATGCCATCGACGAGATTGAACCCTGCGTACTGAACGACGGCGAGCCCACCGAGTAAGCCACACCAAAGGGAAGGGCAGGGTAACCACTCCCTCGCCCACCCTTAACCAAAAACGACATTTATTTTTCATTCAACAAACAATATTCAAACAAAAAAAAACAAAATCATTATGAAAAAAGGAACTGTAAAAACCAGCGAGATTCTGAAAGTGTACAATGTCATCGGCTCTGCCAAGTACGGTAAGATGTCAGACGAGGACAAAATCAAGGTGTGGAAGATTGCCCGTAAGCTCAAGCCCATCGCCACCAAGTTCGACGAGGACAGCAAGGACGCTGCCGAGAAGATGAAGCCGTCGGAGAACTTCGACGAGAAATTGCAGAAGGCACAGGAGTACGAGCGTCTGCGTCAGAAGGGAGAGCCTACCATCGACATTATGACCACCGCCGACTACGAGAAGTTCATTGCCGAGTTCAAGGACTATCAGAAGGTCGTGGACAAGGCTATCAAGGAGTTCGCGGAGAAGGAGGTCGAGGTCAAGTTCGACAAGATTTCCGAAGAGGCCTTCGGCAAGCTCATGGCTTCCAACGACTGGACAATGGAGCAGGTAGCCACCCTTGGCGAGTTCATTTGCGAGAACTAAACATCGTATTACTTTTATATATATTGCCAAAAGGCGTGGGGAAGCGATTTCTCCGCGCTTTTTGTTTTCTACTGTCCGTATCAAACGATTACTACGGACTTAATTGAGTACATAATTAACAGTACGAAAAAACATCATATCTTTGCCTTCGTAACGTTACGGCTTGAGATAACTAACATCTTTTTTAACAACAAAACAAAGAAAAAACTATGGCAGAGATTTATCAGTTGCCAGAGAATGGCAACAACAACGGAGGTTTTGGAAATATTCCATTCTCCATTCCCATCGGAGGTTTTGGTATGGGTGGCGGTCTGTTCGGCGGTAATTACGGCATGAACGGGATTGCTGACTTGTTTGGACTGGCTATCATTGCTTCAATGTTCGGCTGGAACAATGGCGGATTTGGCAATGGAGGCTTTGGCGGAGGCAACTCAGGCGCGGCTTTCCTCGCTAATCAGCTCTCGAACGATTCGGGTCGCGAACTTATTATGAACGCTATCACCAACCAAGGTGAGGCTTCACGTACGGCTATCCAAACACTGAGCACGATGCTTGGTCAGGATTTCAACCTTGTAAATCAGGGCGTACAGACTGTTCAGACCGCTTTGCAGAATATTGCACTCCAGCAGGCAGTAAGCGTTCCTCAGATTATCAACTCCATCCAGAGTGGCGACGCAAGCATTATCAGCGCATTCCAGAAGTGTTGCTGTGACCAACAGCTTGCTACTTGTCAGCAGACCAACACCTTGCAGAACGCAATCAATAGCGTAGGTAACAAGGTGGATGCTAAGGCAGCAGCCGACCAGCTTGCTATGTGCCAGCAGACATACGCACTGACGGACAATATGAACCGCAACTTCCTCGCTATTGACAACAAGCTCGACGCTATGGAGTCAAGTCGCAAAGACCGCGAGATTACTGCTCTGACAGCCGAGGTTGCTTCGTTGAAGTCTCAGAACTTTACCACAGGCGTTGTTCAGCAGGCAGTTGCACCTATCCTTGGTCAGCTCGCAGGAATCCAGAACCAAGTTGACGACATCAAGAACAAGATGCCAAATACCGTTCCTGTTCAGTACCCTAACTTGCAGGTAGTTAACTCCACACCTTACATGGGTGGTTTCTACGGCAACGGCTTTGGTGGAAATATTGTGTTTTAATTAAGGCATAGGAGGTAAAGCTATGGGTTGTAATGTAACAATCAATGCTGGTGGTCAGCCTTATATTTCAAACACTCAGGTTACAGTAGGAACAGAGGCTGTCAATATTGCTCTCGGATGGAGACGCATCCAGCCTGTCGGATACCTGACTATCCGTATGGAGAATGCGATTCCCTCCGACGCAACCACGTCGTTACCTATTACGCTTACGCTGAACGGTGTGACGCGCAACCTGACGCTTCCGAATGGAACCGCTGCAACTGTAGCTGACGTACTTGGAACAAGTGTCATGCTTATCTTCAATGACAAGTTCAATGGCATTCTGGCCCTGATGTCGCGTACCGTGGTATAAGTGTATTATTAACAATTAAAATTAAACATCATGGATTTTCAGTCACTTGGGAACGGTAATCCGTTCTACGTCTTGAGAAAAGGCGAACGCCCACTTCTTGAAGTTGGTGTGGTAAAGTCAAAGTCACAGCCTCGGGCAAAGTTTCCGACCCAGACACCAAACATTATGACAGGCTTGCAGATGCAGCAGGTTATCGATGTGACGGTGACGCTTAACGGAAAGGATGAGACATTTAGCGACCTCCCGATTAATGTGGAGATAGCTGCCCGTGGTAATGACACATTCTCTGGTAGCCGCGAAGCCATGCTGCAGGCCGTTGACGGAATGCTGCAGACTTCTCGCAAGGCTCTTGAGCAGATTCCTTATCATAAAAACGTAATTGCGGAATCGGAGAAGATGCTCGAGGCTCTCAATCCTCGATATGCGGAGGAGAAGAAGCAGGCTCGTAGCATAAAGGCTCTGGAAGACCGTCAGGCTGCTACCGACGCAAAGTTGGATAGTATCCTGTCGATATTACAGAAACTTGATTCTCCTGCACCAAGTGCTGTTTAATCCACTAAAGTAAGAAAGGAATACAAGATGAGCTATATTTTTATAGACAGAGAAGGAGAGAGCGGTCTGCGTCAAGAAATGCGACGCTCAATGCGTGGTGGTTATCGCCATGATGGTTATTCGCCTATGATGCGCGGTGGTGAATATGAAAGAGGCTACCGTACAGGCTACCGTGAAGCAACCGAAGATTGGGAAGATGACGAGAACTATCGTCGTCGCAGAGACAGTTTAGGTCGCTATATGTGATTTAATTTGGGTGGGATTGGTGCTTGCCTTTCTCACCCTCTTTATTAACCAACAAAGAAAGGGTATAAAAATGGCAAACTTTTTAATGTGTGATATTCCAGAGGATATGAAAACGTATTTATCCTACTATGGAATGAACTTTTCTAAGAAACTCTACGAGTTCGCTGTAAGTAATATGCGTCGCGAGTCGGCTGATGGCAAAATGGAAAAGGTTAAGCCAATGACAACCGATGAATTAAAGTCTTTGCTTTCAAAGCACAAAATTGAGATTGAAAACAACGACCTTTATAATGCGCTTTACTTGGAAGCAATGGTTAAAGCGGACTATTGGGGTTCTTCTATTGAAGATGAAGAGCATCTTGCAAAGTATATAGAAGATACGCTGTGTGATGTTGACGCTGCTGAAGGACAGATTCTTGCAAGATACCTTGCAGACTGTTCGGTAAAGGGCTGTATTATCTATTGGGAAGCTATGATTTAGGCTTATGAAAACAGCGTATATTGACGTTGACGGTTACTGGGGCATTGCAATATGCTATGATTATGATGTCTCCAACCCAGAAGACGAGCATGACCTGTGGGGGTATATGCGCTCGTTTGGCATGAAAGAAAGGAATATCAACAAAGCGTTGAACATTCTCTCAAATTACAACACAGGAATGTGCGTATCAAACAACGATGTGCGGATGAGCGGCATATTTATAAGTAAGGCGACAAATCCGAGTGAATGGTGGTCGTCGTGTTTGCACGAGTTGCGCCATTGCGCACAAGCAATTATTGACTACTATGGTGCGGATTGGAACGAAGACGATGCTTATCTAACAGGATTTCTTACTAAACGTGCTGTTGAAATATTGGGAGAACCTTGTAGATAGAGCCTCATTTCGCAGGCTCTATTCTTTTTGAATACCATTTGTAGCCATACGCAGAACGTTTTGGATTGTCAACTGCGACACTAATATTGCCAGCGCAATCTCTTGCATTTTTATTAAGAACTTTTGCGGCATCCGATAATGTTTCGTATTCCGCAATAAACGCACCATCTTTGGAATACTGAAACACTTTTCTACCATTCCAAGTTCCGTTATCCTTTTTAACCTGTATCTGTCTTTTTATTTCATCTTGCGTACAAGCATCTTTTATTCGTTGTAATGTAATTGGGTTTTGTGTATTCTCGTGTGCTGTCACCCATTTAAGATTCTCAATTCTATTGTCAGTCTTAATAGTGTTAATATGGTCAACAAAAGGTTTGTTTTCTGGGTTTTCAACAAAAGCTTCCATTACTGCCCGATGAACTCTAAGGCTATGCTGTTTACCATCTTTTTTTACTTTAACATAAAGGTAGCCGTGATGGTCTAAGACTTGTTTTTTAATCCTCGGTAAAATCTTCATCATTCTACCGTCTTTTGCAACAACAACATGCTCTACTGTCCTAATTCTTGCCATGTTGCTAACCTCATATTCACCGTTTAATCCTTTGATTGGTTTCCAAATTTCCTGTTCCATAAAATTAAAAAGTGTTCCAAGTGTTCAGAGGTGGTACGAGCACCCCTTACTAACGAGGAACAATAAGTCTTAAACATTCGGTATCTCGTACATACCATTGTTTGATGGTGCAAAGATACAAAGAAAGTTTGGAACTTCAAAATATATTAAGAATATTTAGTAACTTAAGATAAAGCCGAATAAGCGCATTTCTTTTGTTCGGTGAGCAACCATCAAGGAAAGATGAAGAAAACGTCGTAGGCGGGCCAAAAACCATATCTACGACGTTTACTGTGTAGCAATGCGACCTTACTCAGCCTTTACGAACTGAGAACATGCCTCGATGATTGCCGTTCCGACAATTACGATAGCCGAGTTGATTGCCGTTGCGTTTGCGGTATCCGTGTAGGTTACAATGGCCACTCCGATGGTTTGGAGAGCACCTACGATACCTGTTACCAGATTGAATGTTTTCTTGCTCATAACGTTTAAAATTTTAAGTTATACATAAAACGACCAAAAGGTCTATAGTTCTTTTACTCCCCAATATGCAAGTATATCGTCATACAGATACGGGCTGCAGGCTTTATGGATGTATAGATTAGCCATCATCCCTCCATGCTTCTTTGCCTGCTTGTAATAGTATTTGCGAGTCATGCGCATTATATATGCAACCTTTGCATCGTGGTTTGCTATCCTGTATCCTATAATTGGTTCACAGGCATCAAAGTCGCTCCAATAACAGTTCTTATGGAACAACTTAAGCTGCTTTGCAATCTTTCTTACTCTCATATTACGCTGGGTAAAAACAAAAACAGTTCATAAAAGTTTCACGCACCATCTTACAGCACTTGGCACTTGGGACAAAGTTGCATATTGCAAACGTCGTTTTCAAGTCCAAAGCCAATTTTGGTAGTTCTTTTTGTATAAACTCTTGCCCCGTCATAAACAACAATTCCGTGTTAGGGGCTTTGAAATATTCAAAGTGGAAATCTTTGTCATTCCATACTGGCTCTATTGCAATGTGTCGTGCATGGTTTTGGAATAAATATGATTGCGGATTATAGGCGCATCCAAAGTCAATGACCGTCCAGTCTTTCGGTATCATCTTAGACAGATTGTAGTACGTGCGGCCTCCAAATCCACATACGCTATTGTTAGCATCTATTTCCGCGCTAGCATCACTCTTCATAACCCGAAGCCACTCTTCGTCTGGAATCAGTGAGCGTATGTAATGTGCGTAGTCGGTGGCCACAGGGTTGTTTATCATTTCGATGTCAACGCGTTTGACTATCAAATCCTTTTGTGAGGGAATCCATTTATTGCGTGTCGATGCAAACTTCGCTTTTTCAAAGTACGCCCCCTGCTCGTTCTCGTAGAACCCAATAAGATACTGGTCATTGTTTTGCTGGTCTTGGACTACCAACTTAAAGTTTCTTTTTTCCATATTACTTTCTTTATAACTCCATAACCATTTCCAACTCATTTTCGTCTCTTGAAAGCTCCTTGAACCCAAGACGCTCGTACCATTCACGCAGCCAGATATTCTTTGCATCAACGTGTAGGCGAGCAAAGGTCATATTATTATCCCTGCATGACGAAAGTGCGTATCGCATCATCTCGTTACCAAGACCCTTTTTTCTTTCAGTTTCTAAGACGGAAAGGTCACAGATGTATCCAGTCTTCGGAAACGTCTTCTCGTCAAACTTGACACAGACTATTGCAGTGCCATCGTTTTTTACTATATCAACCGAACTACCCCACCACCATCCGTTCGTATGGAAGAATACGTCGTTGTATTTTGTCTCCATAATTATTATAATTTCGTTGCCTCTGGATAGAATCTTTTCTCAGCCTCGCTCCACTTGTATACCTGACCACAATGCGGACATATACAGTCGATACCAGCAAATACGTCAATCTCTCTTCCGCAGGTACAAAGAGCGTTAAACTTATCATGAATATGGACGAAGTGACTGTCGAAATTATCTCCACTTTGTAGAGCACCCTGCGCAGCAAGAGAGTTGATGATTGATATGATATCCTTTGCAGAAGATGATGAAATATCATTTGCTCTGTCATGAAGAAGGTTCTGAAGAATCTGTATTGCCTGACCTGCCGTGAACGAATAGTTCTCCAGATTCATTGCCTTTGTCTGAATCTCTGCTTTGTAGTCAGACTCAAGTATATCAAACAACTGTTTCTCATTCTGCTGTTGCAGTCTTATTTCTGCATCGCCCTTCACAGACGAAAGATACTCTTCCTCCTCCTCTGTCTCTATGGCGTGCTTGAATAACTTTGTGTCGTATATCATAGCATAGGCGACCTCAGGCCTTTCTCCTATCACGCACGACAGGACGAAGAAATACTGCTTCTCGTCTATATCTATTCCGCGAACATGTAATGACGATTTTATATCAATGTATGATTCCATATTATTTGTCCTCTGTTGTTGTTTTGTCCTTATAGTAAATAATCTCCCTAAACACCCACTGTGAGCGTCCTTTTGCGTTATGTTCGTATATCTTTCGAATCATGAGCTTCCTTCTTAGTATATAGTCTGGGAGCTTGCTTGTGGCCTCAGACTTATACTCGCAGCATACATACACGTTCTTTTCCTTGTCAAAGAAAGAAAAGTCGTTATGATATCCAGCATCCTGTTCAACGACAACCGTGTCGTACCTGACCTTTGTCTTTAACTGTTTAGGAACAATCTTCGTTGTCTGTGGTATCAGAACAAACGGTGTGTGAACCCTGAGACCGCTTATACGTCCTACGTTCTGCATGTGACAAAGATAGAGATAATAGTCGCGCTCCTTCCAGCTATCGAACTCTATACCCTTGTATACGGTCTTATGGCCACCGAACTTATTATTCGTTCCGTTATATCCGAACCTGCGCTTCATGTTACTCATTCTTGAATTCGACTTTTACATCCACGTCTGCTGGCTTATGTATGACAATCTTTATGCTGTCACGCTGGCGTTCCGTCTGAAGTGGGATATTGGTTGACTCGTTGTATATCCTGACGATTCTCTTGACCATTATCCACCGTTTCTTCCATACGGTATCCTCGTCGACCATCTGTGACATCTTGTTGACACCGAAATTAATGCCAGACGTGGTGAATTTCTTTCCGTACTTTCCAAGCCTCTCTGCCATCTTTCCGTACGGCTCGCTTGTCATATACCTGTATGCAAGCCAGAAAAGCCACCTGCATTGGGCCGTATACCTTGCGTTACCGCCTTCATCGTTCATCATACAGTCTATGTCGACATCGCAAATGGAGGCAACGAACTGTGCAAGGTACGAATGGATATCGCTTTCATGCTCTCTCAGGAGCCTGCATATATCCTCCGTACTGCTATGTTCTTTCGCGACCAGCTCATCCCTTATTTCCTCGTCCTGTTTCATTTTTTTTCCTTTCGTTTATACTGTTTATGATAGTCTGCTGTGACATCGGCATACGTTCTACGAACAGGTTAAGCCTAGCCTTCTTGTCTGTACCAAGAATCGTATCCCATACGCCTACGATAGAGAATTTGAAATGCATGAATACGAACTCGCCTTTGTACGCCACTGCGTCTCCGTCCATCTGTTTCTTCAGGAAGCATTCCCACTGTGGGTTTCGAGGACGTTCATTGTATTTCATCGCCTTCCTGTCATATTCGAGAATAGGCTTTCTTTTCAGCCAGAGATACATATCCTCTTTCTGCTTGAAATACACAGCCTCAATAGGAGACAGGTCGACACGCTCGACGAGAATCTCGCCCTCGTATCGGCCTGCGCCTTTCTTTTCTACGTATCCGCTTACTATATCACAGTCGTTCATACGTCTTCGTCTTCGTCGTTATCTTCTCCATACAGTTCTTCCATTGACTGGTTCCAAGGAGCACGCTCCTCTTCACTCTGCATGAGTGTAGGCGTATTGTTGTTCATTGTACCTCTCCGTTAAGTAGCATTGGCATGACAAGTGATATAACCTCTCTGGTCTCTTCCTGAGACTCTGGAACAAGAATGACTGGCTTCTTTGAAAGCGACATCTTCATGGTAACATTATCGCCAGACAGGTTTGCAAGAAGGGATACCATGTAGCTATACTTGAGTCCTATACGGAAACCTTCTCCAGTGTAGTCGCATTTGATATCCTCGCCTGCAGACTTTGAGAAGTCAACATCCTCCACACTGACATTGAGGTTGCCTTCGGTAAAGTCGAAAACAACAAGCTCGCTGGCCGTGTTACTCATAGGCTGTATCCTCTTCAATGCGGACAACAGGTCTTCCCTGAGCAGTGTGACGCTGATTGGACTTTCCTGTGGTAGAATCCTGTTGAAGTCTGGGTAGTTGCCGCTGTTGAGAAGAGACGTAACCCTGTAGTGCATGCATGACACAGAGAACGTGTTGTCGCAGAACGACAGCTTTACGACACCTTCCGTATTCTTTGTAATCGACTCGACGATACGCGCAGGCTTGTTAGGTATATTGATTCCGTCTCCAGTGTCTGTGTCAGAATGTACCGAATGGTCCTTGAACATCACTATGTGGTTGAAGTCTGATGCCATGGCGACAAGCATGTCCTTTCTTACGTCTATATGTATTCCGTTAAGATACGGCATGGTTACAAGATTGGATGCCGACGCAAATACAACCGAAGATATCGCATCGTACAAAACGCCTGCATCCACCAAGCACTCTACGCTGTTTCCTGTGCTTGGTACTGGCCTCGGGAAGTCGTTCGCAGAGTCATACGGTATATTGAAATAACCGTTGTCGTACGTAACCTTTGCAATGTGAGACTCTTCGTTGAGTTCAAGTGTTACCGTTTTGCCAGACAAATTTTTCAGGGCCGCGACAAAGTCCTTCGAGTTTACGGTGAATGCAAAATCATCACCTTTCTCCTCTCCGACAAGAGGCATGAGCATGTCTATCCATGTGTTGCTGTCGGACGCAGTGACTGTTGCATTCCCAGTCTTTTTACGTGTCTTGATGACAAGGCTGGTAAGGATGGGAATCGGTGACTTTGGATTGACGACGGATGCTGCCTGCAGCACCATAGGAAGTACATCGTCTACTTTAAAGGAAATCTTCATAGTTCTGTAATTGTTTTCGTGAATGAATTGTGAGTCGAGAGGGAATCGAACCCTCATACCTTTCGGTAATAGCTCCTTAAACTATCGTGTCTACCCGTTCCACCACCGACTCTGTTGACACCGTTTTACTGGCACGGTGCTGGCCTCTGTAAACCGTTTACTATGAGTAAAGGCAAATCTTGTTGCGGTAGTGGAACCTGCCTCCCACCTCTGGGTTATGAGCCCAGCATGCGACTGTCACACTGCTACCGCGATATTCATTCAAAGCTTACTACATTTCACAACGCCTCAGCTTGAGACAACTCATCTTTATTAATCAATTAGCAAAAAAATTATAGATATATGGTTTTGAAAGAAAATGAATCCAATACAAAGCCTACTGCTTTCACAAGTCTCGGCATTTTGACAATACGAAAATTTCAATTAAAAGAAAACCTCACTCGGTTGTGTAACTAATTGATTCACATTATTTATATATTTATAAGCACATGTTTTATTTTGGAAAAGCCTACTGCATTTCACAATGTATCGGCTGTAAAAACTAATAAAGAATATGAAATTAATACATTCTACGTAAACCTCGCTAGGTATATTATATTTATTTCTCGATATGAAAAACAGATTTCTAAAGAAAAGCCTACTATACTTCGCAGTACCTTGGCTTGTGAAAATCTATTAACCTTTAAACAATTTTATTTATAGCAAAAATTCCTATTCGTCTGCAAAGATACGAACTTTGTTTGAATATTCCAAATATTTCTGGAACTTTTTTTGTTCAGTATCTAAAATCTTTCATCAAACTTCCATCTGAATCCTCCGCAACTGTACCTTTCGCCGTTGCACACCTTCCTGATATTCCTGCCTATGAGTCCGAGTTTCCGAGCTGCCTGTGCACTCGACCTGTACCAGTGCAGTCTGTTGCCGTCCTCATCCATCTGTATGACTGGCTTCTCATGCATGGCAACCAAGTCAGGAATGTGGGCGTAGGTATTCTTCTTCTTGTTTTCCCTCAGGATGGCAATTTTATCCTGCATCTGCTCATCAGTCATACCCATCTCCCTCCAAGTCATCCCCTTATTCCAAGGAGTGTGTCCTTTCCTGAACTTACCATTACCGTTATCTGGTATAGGTTCCAGTCTCAATGTGTATGCCCTGTCGTTGATTTCCTGCATTTGAATATTCAAATTTAAATTGTACTATTTACCCTTTATATCCTCCGTATACGCTATAATGTGCACGCATGCGAGAGGGTATATCCTAAGACTATAAACCTTATATTATTATCAACCAATATATAAATTGGTGGTTTTCTAGTCTTTTTTGCCTCAAGAACTGAGTATTACCCCAAACTTTCCTCTGTCTTTTCCGTGACTTCGTGAGAACAGGTTTTGCTTTACGCGGAGTCTGATGTCGTCAGTGGTCGGACGTAGCACCAAATTGTTAGCCTGCCTCATATAAGTTCTGAGACCGAACACTTTTGTATATCGGCTGATAAGACCGAATGGGAGTGTACTGATTCAACCCTATGTCCTGTGAATAAAGAAAAAGCCACATATAATGAACAATCCCTATCAAGTGGTAGCAGCACTCAATAGGGAAACGTCCTTTATAGTGTGGCT
>JAEEGL015399675.1_pt1 | contig 17862 bp, 16 predicted proteins | sample 9134231 | NCBI WGS metagenome assembly JAEEGL01 (sample SAMN16246548, study PRJNA631951) | gut metagenome | biome: gut microbiome; feature: rumen; material: fiber-attached | host: Bos | place: Iran: Karaj | collected 2018-10 | reverse complement strand
TGAGTACAAGCTTCTGTTGAGATTGTGAAACCTTGTGGAACTGGAAGACCAATATTAGTCATTTCAGCAAGGTTTGCTCCCTTACCGCCTAGAAGTTCACGCATCTTTGCATTACCTTCTGAGAACAAATAAACGTATTTTTTCATTGTTACTCCTCCTTCGAGTAAATATATAATATTTAGTATTTTTTACACCAAATAATATTTTACAAAATACAAGGCTTCATTTCAAGCATAATATAATAATATATTTAATAATTTTAGCGAAAAATTTAAAACTATAAATTAATTAACTCTTTAATAGAGTTAATGTTAACCGAGTGCGTATATTTAAAATAGTTGTAGTAATCCAAAAGGGTTATTGCATTGCACTCATACCCTAATGCTCTTAATATTTCTTTTATTGCGCTATATAGATATTCTTTTACATTTAATTCTTCGTAGCACAATTCTTTTAAGGCCTTTAGAGCAGTTACGAACAAGTCTTTATTGTAATCATCTTCCATTCCCATCTTATCTAAGATTTCAAGAATAACTGTCCCTGCGTAAAATTTTTCTGGATCAAGCGCTAGATTATAAAAAGAATCGTATGTATCACAGCCTGTTAAAGTCTTTTTTGTACCCTTTCCTGAGTAGTAATAATGTCCAAAGCAAAATGGAGATGCTGCAAATTTTAGTTTGGCCTTTGGCTTTTTGGCCCCTTTTGCAACCATTGCTAATTTGCCAACATCAGTGCCATACAAAGTAATGATTTTATCATTCTCGGCATAATCTACACTTCTTATACAAATTGCATCAAATTCGAATGTTTCCATTATAGTTCTTTTTTATCGTAACCCATATTGTTTAAAAGCGTTGGATTGTTTCTCCAATCTTCTTTAACTTTAACAAATATTCTTAAGAAAACTTTTTGACCTAAAAGCTTTTCAATATCTATTCTTGCGCTTTGAGAAATTTCTTTAATTTTTGAAGCGTTTTTACCTATGATTATGGCCTTGTGTGCCTGCTTTTCACAAACGATATCTGCTTCAATTGTGACAACATTGTTGTCACCTTCTTCAAAAGTGTTGATAATTACCGCTACTCCATATGGCAATTCATCGCCAAGCGCTTTAAGTGCTTTTTCACGGATATATTCAGATACAATAAAGCGAGTTGATTTATCTGTAAATTCATCTTCACTAAATTGTTTTTCGCCTTCCGGCAATAGCTTTACAAGCTCTTTTTCTAAATCTTGAATATGCTTTTTCTTAAGGGCTGAAATTGGAATAATTGCAGCCACATTTTTAATGTCTTTTAGTTTGTCTATTTTTGCGATAATTCCCTCTTGATCTTGAGTATCACACTTGTTGATTACAATAATTAAAGGAATGTTAGATGATGCGTATTTTTCTATATCTTTTATCTCATCTTCTTCTAGTTTTTTATCGCAAGCGATAACATACACAATTCCATCTACACATTCAATAGAAGTTTCAACATTTTTCATCATGTATTCTGAAAGCTTATTTTTTGGCTTATGGATTCCTGGTGTATCTACGAGCATCATTTGATAATCTTTGCCATTTACAATACCAAGTATTCTATCACGCGTCGTTTGAGGCCTAAAAGATACAATGGAAACCTTTTCCCCAACTAGTGCGTTAGTTAGCGTAGATTTGCCCACATTTGGCTTTCCTATAATTGTTATATAACCGCTTTTAAACATCTCTTGTTAAATTTAATCCTTTTAAAATTTCTTCGGCATGTCCCATCATTACAACTTCATCTTCCTTTTTAATATGGTCAAAGCCTAATAAATGCAATAGTCCATGTAAAACTAAAAACCCTATTTCTCTATCCAAAGAGTGTCCATATGCTTTTGCTTGTGCTTTTGCTCGCTTTTCACAAAGCATCAATTCGCCAAGCATAATCTTTCCTGTTTCTGGATTAATATCGTAGATATAATCTTGTTTTTTAAATGGGAATTTAAAATCTATAGATGGAAAAGATAGGACATCTGTCACCCTATCTATTCCACGAGTTTCTCTATTTGTATTTTTAATTCTTGTTTCGCCGACAATTGTCAATTCAACTTCAAATATATCTTCTAAGTTAAAATGCTTCAAAGCCGCTTTATAGATTTTATCTAAAAATGCTTTATCTACATTTTTGTTTTTAGTTGTATAGAAGATTTCAAGAGCCATTATCTACGCTCCTTAGCTTTATCGTAGTTGATTCTATCGTGCATCATTGATGGGATTGCTTCGCAAACACTAGTTTTAATCTTTGCTAAATCCTTCATTGAAATATCACAATCTGAGAACTGTCCATCAAGAATTCTTCCTTGAATGATGTTATAAACAATACCTTCTAATTCTTCTTGAGATTGTGGCTTTTTAGCACGAATTGTTGCTTCACACATATCGCAAATCATAATGATAGCGCTATATTTTGTAGATGGCTTTGGATTTGAATAACGATATTCATCCGTATTTAAGCTCTTTTCTGTAATACCTTTAGCTTTTAGGTAGAAGAACATTAATGTAGAATCGCCGTGGTGCTCTAGTGCTGCACGAATAACAGTATCTGGCATTCTATGCTCTTTTAATATTTGTGCACCTTCAGATGGGTGCTCTGTAATCATCTTTACAGATACATCAATAATTAAATCATCGTGTGGGTTATATCCATCTGTTTGGTTTTCTGAGAAGAATTGTGGATTCTTCATCTTTCCTACGTCATGATACATAGCACAAGCTCTTGCCATGAATGGATTTAATCCAACAGCTATTGCACAGTTTTCAGCAAGTGTTGAAACTGTTAGACAGTGAGCAAATGTTCCTGGTGCTTTTTCTTTTAATTCACGAAGAAGTGGTTGATTTAAAGAACAAATCTCAGCAAGCTTATAGTCTGTCCAAATTCTGAATACATACTCATATAATGGCAATAATAGAGTTTCAAAAGCAACTGCTATGACGTTTCCAATAAAGATATTTACACATACTCTAAATATAGACAAAGCGTCTGCTGTTTTGTCTAAGAATCCGAATAATATTCCAAGTGGAGCTAAAGCTAAACCGATTATGATTGTACCTAAAGTTACTTTTAATCTTGTGAAGCCTTTATGCATTAAGAATGTTGCACAAACTGCAGATATCATGCTTATCAAAAGTCCACTTACTTGCATTAATGTTAAATTACCAAACAACATTGAATCTGTAGATATACATACAAGTCCAACTATTGCTGATGTAAATATACCTGTAACTATTCCTAATCTTTGGCTAAGTAGCATTGAAACAATTAGTGATGCTGTAGCAATAGGCAAAGCAAATGGTGAGAAATACTTATATACAAATACCGATAACATACTTGTTAATATAATTACCGAATTTACAATCAAGTATTCTCTAACCTTTGAGAATTTTTTGTATGATGGTCTAATAATCCATACCGAATAAATATGAATGATACATAGAACTAAAAATACTAGCCCTACAAGTGGAATAATGTTATATCCCATTTTAGGAACTCCATCAAAGCCTTGAGCAACAATAGCAACACCCATTGCTGTTATGAATACAGCTTCGATAAACAACCCTAAGAAATATAAACAATTAATCCCAAATTCTTTTCTGTTTATTGACATTTCTACCTCTCGTTATTTGAATATGCATCAACAATTGCTTGAACAAGTTCGCTTCTTACTACGTCCTTTGAAGATAAATGGATAATTGAAATATTATCTATATCTTTCAAGATATGTGTCGCATGCACAAGTCCAGATACTTCTTTATTTGGTAGGTCGATTTGAGTAACATCGCCTGTCACTACAATTTTACTACCTTCGCCCATACGGGTCAAAAACATCTTCATTTGTTCTTTTGTTGTATTTTGTGCTTCATCTAATATGATAAACGCATTAGATAAAGTTCTTCCTCTCATATATGCAAGTGGCGCAATCTCAATAGCACCCCTTTCTAAAAGCTTTGCATAAGTATCTAAGCCAAACATTTCTTGAAGTGCATCGAAAAGCGGTCTTAGATATGGATCTACCTTAGCGCCTAAATCTCCAGGTAAAAATCCTAACTTTTCGCCAGCTTCAACAGCAGGACGAGTTAGTATGATTTTATCTACTTGCTTATTTTTGAACGCAACAGCAGCTAAAGCTACCGCAAGATATGTTTTACCAGTACCAGCTGGCCCTACGCCAAATACTATGCTATTTTTCTTTATAGCGCTTATATATTTTGCTTGGCCAAGTGTCTTTGCAGAAATTGGCTTTCCTTTTGCATTAATTGCAATAGTTTGCGTAAAATCTGCAAGAGATTCTAAATCATCTTGATCTATTAAATCTATTACTAAATCTATAAAAACTTTGTTGATGTTTTGAGATTTTGCCCTAGATAGAAGCTCTTCAATTACACGTTTAGCTTTATCGACGCATTCCTCATCCCCTGAAATCAAAAGGTGTTCATCGATTAGTTTAACGTTGACATTTAGTCTTTTTTTGATGTATTTGATATTTGCATCATGCATTCCAAATAAAGAGATTTGGTCTTGCATGTCTAATATCTCAACTTGCGCTTCTATATTGGCCTCCTAAAAATTCTTATTAAATTTATCTGCGCCATCAGCATCAGCGCCTGCTCTTAAATCAGATAAGAAATCTCCTGGTGTTCCATAATCTTTTTCTTCTGGAGCTTGTGGTTCATAATCTGGAATATCTGAAAATTCTACATTAACATCTTGTGTCTTTTCTTCAGCTTTTGCTTCTTTCTTTTCTTGAGCTTGTTCTGTTGATGTAGATACAACATGTTCTCTTTCTTCGAATCTCATTTCAGCTTTCTTCCAAGCGTATGTTAATTTCAAATCTGCTTCACCACTTCTGTTTTTAGCTACAACAACATTTAGTGGAGCTTCGCCATCTTCAACAATGAATTCGCCAGGTGTTAAGAATAGAATCATATCTGCGTCTTGTTCGATAGCTCCAGATTCTCTTAAGTCTGACATCTTTGGATCTCTTTGCTTTTGAGGTTGTCCTTGAATTTGAGTATTATCTCCTTTTTCAAAGTCTCTTGACATCTGAGACAAAACTATAACTGGAACACCAATTTCTTTTGCCAAAATCTTAACTCTACGAGAAATATCTGTCATTGTTTCATAACGAGATCTACCCTTTGCAGAATCTGCAATTAATTGCATGTGGTCGATTACAACTAAATCCATTCTTCCTAGCTTTGCTTGTAATCTTCTTACTTTTAATTGGATTTCGTTCATAGAGATATTTGGAGTATCATCCAAATAGATATGTGTACTTGAAATTGTCTTTTGTGCTTTATATAGCTTATTGATTTCATCTGGCTTTAGATTATATGCTGATGAAATAATCTTTGCGTCAACTCCAGAGTTTGTAGCTAGTAATCTTTTAATCAATTCGTCCTTTGCCATTTCTAGGTTAAATACAGCAACAACCTTTTCATTATCCGCTGTAGCAACGTTTGATACGATGTTCATTGCAAAAGATGTTTTACCACAACCTGGACGAGCTGCAAGAACTATCATTTGCCCTGGCAAGAATCCACCGTTTGCAATCTTATCTAGATTCTTAAAGCCAGTAGAAAGCCCCGTTCTCTTTTCGCCTGCAAGATATAATTCTTGAATATTATTAATAACTCTTTCAGCACCCAAATCAATAGCTTCTAATTCTCTTGATTCGTTTGATGATTTAATTTCATATAATTCACGTTGAGCATAATCTAAGATTTCTTCGCTTTGCTCATTGTTGTAAACTTTTAATTCTACAGATTCAGAAACCTTTAGCAATGTTCTCTTTACTGACAATTGCTTTAGCATTTCTACATCTTGAAGATATGTAGCAGAAGAATATGTAGCGCCATATACATCAGAGAAATATTCAATACCACCAATCTTTGCTTTTTGTTCTTCTGTTAGAGATGCTGATGCTCCAAGGAAATCAAATGTATCGCCATTTTTATTTCTTTCAACTAAGTGTTTGTAGATTTCTTGATGTCTTGGTGAATAAAAATCGTTTACATTGACTTTAATGAAAATATCTTGCGCAGCATCTGGGTCACGCATGATAACTGAAAGTATATTTCTTTCTAGATCTTCATTGTTTGGAGTATTTTTAACCTTTGGTTCGTATTGTTTCTTTGATGTTTTACTATCCATTTTTCCCTCTAATTTCGTAATGCCTTAATTATACCCTTGTGACTATTATATAGTCAATATCGCTTTTTAAATTGATGCTAACTCATCTAGTGCTTTTTTACAGAAATTCATTGCCTTTTCATATGGTTCATCTGTTGTTAAATCAACATGAGCAAGCTTTAGGATATCTACTGGATTTGTAGAGCCTCCTGCTTTTAAGAATTTCTTGTAATCTAAAACTGCACTTTCTCCTTTTTGAAGAATATCGCTTGCTATACAAATAGCAGAGATAAGTCCAGTTGAATATTTATATACATAGAATGATGAATAGAAATGTGGTATTCTTGCCCATTCATATCTAATTAGGTCATCATTTACTACATCTTTTCCATAATATTTTGCATTTAATTCGAAATACATATCGCATAAAGCATCTGGTGTAATTGGAATATCATGCTCTACCATATCGTGTGCTTTTTCTTCAAATTCAGCAAATTGTGCTTGTCTAAAGATAGTTGTTCTAAACATGTTTAGAAGATATGAAAGTAGATACTTTCTTTCATCGCCTTTTGCCTCTTTTAGAAGGTGCATAACAAGTAATGTTTCATTAACTGTAGATGCAACTTCTGCTACGAATATTTCATAATCTGCTTTTGAGATTGGTTGAGTTGAATTTGAATAATATGAATGCATAGCATGTCCAAGTTCATGAGCGATTGTAAATACATCATTTAGAACTGGCTTGTAATTCAAAAGAACATATGGGTGAACTCCAAAGCATCCTGATGAATATGCACCACTACGCTTTCCTTTGTTTTCACAAACATCTATCCAACCTTCATTAAATGCTTTTAATAATAAGTTGTGATATTCTTCCCCAAGTGGAGATAGAGCATCTAAAACAATTTGTTTTGCTTCATCATATTGAATATCTTTGCTAACACCTGCAATTAAAGGCATATGCAAATCATATAGATGAAGTTCATCATATTTTAAAACTTCCTTTCTATACTTCATATATTTATGAAGAAGTGGTAAGTTTTTGTTTACATTTTCAATTAGCTTTTTATATACACTAACATCTACGTCTTCATTAGATAGTGCTCTATCCAATGAAGATGCGTAGTTTTTGATATCTGAATAGAATCTATCTTTTTCTAGATTTCCTTTATAAAGCGTTGTAATTAAATTGATGTTACGCTTATATGCGTTAAACATTGATTCAAATACTTTTTTTCTTTCTTCTCTAGAACCCGTTTGTAAATAGTAACTATATACTCCGTGAGATAGTTCAACTATTTCGCCATTATCTAGCGTTACATCGTCAAATTTTATATCTGCATTATCTAACATTGAGAATGCTTCTTCGAAAAGTCCCGTAACTCTAGATGATTTAGCGATAATAATTTCTTCTTTTGTAGATAAAGAATGAGACTTGTTTTTAGCAAGCTTAGATAAAGAATAATCGTAATTAACAAAGTCCTTATCTTCTTTTAATTCCAAAATAAATTCAAGTGAATTTTGAAGAATTTCAGGAGTAATAAAAGCTTCTTTTGCATAGATAGTAGTTAAGATTGCTTCAATTTTAGATTTCATTTCTTTGTATTTTGTATTTGTGCAATCTTGATCTAATCTCATATGAGCATATGAATATAGCTTTCCTAAAATGAATTGCAAATCATCATCAAGTTTAAACATCGCTAAGATGTTTTCTTTATTGTTTAGCTTCCCTTGATATGAGCAAATCTTATCTACAATTACTTGAACTTTTTTGATGTCATCATCAATTAAATCTTCAGATTTATAGATATCTTCCAATCTCCACTTTAATTTTTCGTCGATTTCTTCTCTTTTTCTAACTTGCATAATAATCCTTAATCTACTGGCAATAATAAATCGTTTTCTTTAATCTTGCCCCATTTTCTTAATCCATAACATACAGCCCATGAAATAATAGCTGGAAGCACAAACTCAAGAAGAATAACTCCTACCCAAATTTGCCATCCCATACCACTTTGAGTGAATGTATCAATAACACCAACTAAACCTGATGTTCCCATACCACCGCCAGCAACGCCGCACTTTAATTTAAATAGGCATGTAGCGATAGGTCCACAGATTGCAGATGCCACGATTGGTGGAATAAATGTCCAACCGTTTTTCATAATGTTTGGTATTTGTAACATACTTGTTCCAAGTCCTTGAGAAATAAGTCCAGAAAAACCGTTTTCCTTAAAACTCATAACGGCAAATCCAACCATTTGACAAGAACATCCAACAACTGCAGCTCCGCCAGCAAGTAACATTGCATCATATAGTTCTTGAGAAACTGTACCTGCTACAAATCCTGTTACAACTGGGCTTGCAACTGCTACCCAAATTGCAGCTGATGATGTTGGCATCGTTAACAATATTCCCATTAATACAGCAATTATTATTCCCATGAAGAATGGTGTTGCTTTTGTTGCTGCGGCAATTAATAATCCTAACTTATCTACAACCCAAATAAATGGCCATGCTACAAATATTCCTAAAAGAGTTATAATCATCATTCCAAGAGGAATTAAAATGATATCAAACTTTGTCTTACCTGCATATAAAGATGCAAGTTCAATTGCCATCAACGCAACGACATATGAACCAATTGGATTTCCTGGAGCGCCTACATTTAGCGCAAATGTTCCTCCAATTATTGCATTTGAAAATGCACCAGCAAGACCAGCTACAGCCGCCGTAAATATAACTAGTGGTTTTGCTTTTAACTTAAATGCTATACCTACACCAATACCTGCACCCATCAAAGTCTTTGCAATTGATCCTATTGTGTTTACGATATAGAACATCTTAGAATCAGCTGGGAAAATCTTTGCGATAGTACATAGAATTGTACCAGCAATAAGTGTTGCAAATAATCCTAATGCCATTCCTGTGAATGCATCGATAAACCATCTTTTAGAGATAGCCTTTAGATTAGTTACGCATGGGCTTTTCTTACCACCCTTGAAATAGTTAGTGAAACGTTCTTTTACGTTCTTTGTTGCACAAGAATTTGTTTCTTGTGGTTGTGGGTTTAAATCTACTTCTTCCACTTGGGGCTTAATTTGCTCGTTTTCAGCAATGTTTTTTGTTTCTTCCATTGAAAGCCTCCAAAGTTGTTAATGTGAATATATTATATATATGTGCGCGAGAATTGTCAAAAAAAATTAGGGTGCTTTAAACACCCTAATTTGATTAGCGTAAAATCAATTAAGCAGCCTTTTTCATCTTGTAAACATTTTTATCGCCCTTGAATACAGCCTTACCATCTCTCTTAATGTAAGTATCTGAATTGCTTGTGTTTGTCTTTAAATAATTTTCGTAAGCCTTAGCATCCTTAGATTCTGTGAACCATACGATTTCACCATAGCCTACACCCTTTAAAGATGCAGATAATGAAGCTGCAACATCACCTGTAATATCAACAAGTAAAGAGATAGCAACTTTCTTTGCTGCGTTGCCAAGATTTGAATTATCAAATACAACTGTGTATCCTTTATCTTCGTACTTAGCCTTAGCCTTAGCTGGATCAGATGGTACGCAAGCTGCGAATACAAATACAGAAATAACTACTAAAAGAGAAATAACTGCGATTAAAACTAAACTTCTTTTCATAAATAACCTCCAAATATTATTTGATATTTCAATTATAAGTAATTATATAGACTAAGTCAAAGAATTATAGCGAATTGTAAAATTTTTTTTACATTTCCATATGGGGATATATAAAAATTGCTCCACAATATAAAAAAAGTAGAAGATTAATCTTCTACTTTGATGTCTTCTACTATGATTTTATTGTTTTGTGGTTTTTGCTCAACCTTTATAATTTCCGGAGGAGAAAAAGTCTGTTTACTTAATTCTTCTTCCCTCTTTTTTGCCTTGAATTTATCCCAAGTGGCAAAGATTACGATAATAGCAATTAAAGCAGCAGTTAGCAATGCTAAAATAACATAGAATTTAACATCTTCTAAAATACTTGGATCAAATGCTTGTGCAGCTAGTGTTATTATCATATTCATATTGCTATTATAACACACATAAGGTTCATTTCAATATTGAATTATAATTAATAATTATATATAATAATTTTTGTGAGAGGTGAAACTATGAATATTACTAAAGAATCTAAAAAATCAGCCGTTAATTACATCACCAGCGAAATCGAACATATAATCAAGGAATATGAACCAAGAGTTCCTGGTTCTAAAGGTGAAAACCAAGCTCTTGATCATATGGTAGATGAATTAAAAGGTATGTGCGGCGAAAATAACGTTGTAAAGCAACCATTTAAAGTTGCACCACGTGCATTTTTCGGTTGGACTTTCTTCGTTACAATCTTCACTATTTTAGGAAATGCAATTTTCTACATGACACCAGTGTTCTCTATTTTGTGTTATGTAATTGCTATTGCTCCTATGTTTTTAGAATTTGTATTCTATAAACCATTTATTGACCCACTATTTGAGCATGGCACATCTGGTAACGTAATTGGTATGCTAAAGCCAAAGGGCGAAATCAAAAGAAGAATTGTATTCAATGGACACAGCGATGCGGTTTATGAATGGCACTGGCACTATGTTGGTGGATACAAACTATTCTTAACATCAATTATTGTTGTTGTTATTGGATTTGCTTATTCTCTAATTCTTTCAATTGTTACAAGCATCGTAAGTGGACCAATTGGCACACCATCAGGTTGGACATTATATGCATCATTTGCTGGCTTAATCTTCATTCCTGCATATATTTGCTTTATGTGGTTCTGTGATTATAAAACAGTTGTTCCAGGTGCAAATGATAACTTAACTGCATGCGAAATGGCCATTGCTGCAATTAAAGTTTTAAAAGACAATAACATTGAACTTGAAAACACAGAAGTTGTTGCTTTAATTACTGGATCTGAAGAAGCTGGTCTTCGTGGCGCTAAAGCATTCTGCAAGACAAATCCAGAATTTGGTAAAGAAGAAGGAATCGAATCAATTTTTGTAACATTTGAAACTCTAAGAGAGCTTGAGCACTTAGTTATCTACTCTAGAGATATGAATGGTATAACAAAGAACGATTTAGGGGTTTGCGAGCTAGCTAAAGCTGCCGGCAAGAAAAATGGTATGGATCTAAAATATGGTTCAGTATTTGCAGGAGCAACAGATGCTGCAGCATTTTCTCAATCTGGTCTAAAAGCTACTTGCTTAGCTGCTATGGATCCAAATGTTCAACAATACTACCATACAAGATTAGATAATTACGACAATCTATCTGAAGAATGTTTAGCTAAAGTTCTAGACATCACAATGGATATGATTGAAGACTTTGATAAGAACGGATTACCTCAAGTATAACGCACTAGTATACAACGAATTAGGTCGTCAAAAAATAATTGGCGACCTAATTTTGCTTTATTGAGTTATTGCTCAATGATTTTTAATTGATCAGCAATATGGTCTTCTATTATAAAAGACCCATCATTCAATAGATTTAATTTTTCTTTTAATTCTTTTACTAACTCTTTTAATTCATACAAATGTGATTTTGCGATTTGAAGATTAAAAACGCATGCTTCGTCCTTATCAAACTCATAAAACGAACCATACAACGCGGCAATCTTGTCATTTAATTTAGTTAAGTCCGAATTATTATCTATCGATGTAACTCCCGTTACTAATTCATTTTTGCTAACACTAAATTCTTCTTTTACAATTGGACCTATCAAAAAATCTAATTCTAATTTAATCGTTTTCATTCTATTCACCTCCGTCTATTGGATACATTGATACAATATATCCATTTGTACCAATTGCACCGAGCGTATAATATTTCCCTTTGTATCTATATATTTTCTCAATACCTATTTTGCCATTAGCTAATGTCTTTTGTCGAGAACTTACAACTACACCCTTTTTGATAACATTTTTTAGGTGCCCTACTAAATGCTTGTCTTGAATGTTATGTTTTGAAACAAAGTCTTTAGTATGCTTCCTAATATGTTGTAGTCCGCTTTTTTCGTTTCCAGACTCAAGCCAAACTACTTGACCACTCTTATCTTTTGCTGTAAAAACCACTTTCTTCGGATCAATTTTGACACCACGATTTATCAAATCGCCAAGCAACGGGTCTTTCTTTATGATGGCGGCATTCTTATTATGGTTGTTTAATATACCGCCTCTAGTAGCAAGTCCGTTTCCGTTAGAACCATTGCTAAAATTGCTACCTGCTCCCATATATAGATCCCTCCTTCTTATACATATCAATTTTCGAATGAGGAATAATAATCTGAATCCCTTTTGTTTTTGCATAACTAAAATATTCATCATAATTATCTTCAGTTATAAATCCATATACTAAGATTGCTTTTGGCTCAATTTTATCAATTGCTTGTTTAAGACCATCTAAAAACAATTTTTTATTGTCTTTGTGATGCATTTGACCTAATACGCCTATTGCTATATTTGAACCATTCTTAATACCATCAAAGCAATATTCATATGTAAATGAAAATGTCCATCTCACATTTGGAATAATAATTGCATTAGTATTTGCTTTTAACCATGCAAAGCATATTCTAGACTTATACACATTAAATATCTGTAATGCATTCGGAAAGTCTCCAAAAAGAGAATAGTCCGGAGATACCATATATTTAACATTTTTAAATCTTTCCCTAAATTTGTTCAATCTTTCTTCGTCTTGATAGACTATTGAATTATATAATCCATGTATACCATCAAAAACATGATCATATTGATAAAATGCAACGCAAGTGTTATCTGTTTTATTATAATCCTGCAAATCTGAATATAACGCAAGATAATCTATTGAAGCGATTTCATCATCATTGCTTACCTCTGGCATGTCATAATCGCCAGCAAAAGAAAGATCTTCTAATAAATAGACACCAAATATGTCTTTAAAGTTATTTCTAACTCCGTAATTAGCCATATTATTCTTACCTCCTTTTTTACTTTTTATTTGGTAAAAACTTAGCTAAAAATAACTTTGGCTAATTAATTCTCAAAATATATTGCATATTATACCTCCTTCAGTCTGCGCAAATCGATTGCACAAAAATGAGAAAACCGGTATAATATAATTACAAAGTTAGGTATTTTATACCGGATTAGCGCTAGTTCCAGCTGGCGCTTTTCTCATTTTATTTGACTTTTAATATTTTTATATTCACTTATTAACTATTGAATAAGTTATATATCAAATTTAAACAAAGAAATAATCTTCAAGCCTTTTAATTCCATGCAATTTGTTATATCTAGTTTCTGCTGCTTGGCAAGAAACATTATAAACACTCATAATGCCTTCAATTGACATATTTATGCATGTTTCCTCTGGCATTAACAGTTCTGCTGCGAAATTATCTGCTTGCCATTCTGCGTCCCTAAATGCAGGGATCTTTACATTGTCAGGAACTCTAGCCAACTTAACATCATCTGGGAAATAATGCAAAAAATAATGTCCCAATTCGTGAGCTAGAGTAAAAACAGCTCTAGCATTCTTTTTTGAACAAGCTTCATCCATAACACTTTGCTTGATGTAGATCGTCCCCGTTTTTAAATCAGTTAAAGCCTCTTCTTTTGCATTGAACAATTTATCATCATCCTGCCTTATTTCGTAATTGAAATAATAGCCATAATCGTCTAATATAAACACCAATTTATCTAGCATTTTAACCACGTCAAATCTTTCAATTCTCGACAGATGCAAAATGCGTCTGACCGCCATGCATAAATTTTTTATCATTATTTTAGACAATGGTGTTGCTACCGTATTAGACATTCCTTTTTAACTTCTTAAGAAATTCTATACATTCCTCATCGGGTATATCATTTAATTCTCGCGCAAGAGCAAAAACCAATTGTTTTCTTTCGTTAGTCGCGCTAGATAAATCAATATTAATCTTCTTTGAAGAATTTATCTCTGCATTTCTTAGTACTTCCTCCTTATTTTTGTCTAAGTTGTAAGCCATTACAACTTTTTTAACTAAATCGTTTGGTACAGTTCTACCACCAGACTCGATAGACGATAAATACGATATCGACATATCTAGTTTTGAAGCCATTGCTTTAATGTTTTCATCGTTATCAATCCTAATTTTTCTTAGTTCTTTACCGATTTCTGTCAACATAGTTTTTGCACTCCTTCAAATATACTAGTTTAATAATACTACGAAACACACATAATTGCAAGATTATTGCGAAATTTTTTCACAAAATTTGTAAAATCAACTTAGCGTTCAAAGCATTTGCTTCACTTTGGCATATGAAGTATATTATTTGGCAATTCAAAATCGCACTTACCCTTTACTTTTAATATCCATTTAATAAAACTTTTATACAATAAAAGTGTAAAAAGAAAACTTTTAGAAATCCTTAGGTGCTGGAGTAGTGCACCAGCGCCTAAGAAGTCTCCTTAGAAACAAGAAATTATGGGAAGTGGAAACACTTCCCTTTTTCATTGAACAGTTGGACGCTAAGCGTCCATTTTATATTAAAGCAAAAAAGCAGCCCCTCAAGCTCGACAACTCAAGGGACTGCACATACAAATTATATAGGATTTGTATTATTTGCTTATATCGTCAATGATCTTTTCAAAATCTTCTTTTGTATAAGAATCATCAATAATTAAACTGTACCATGTATCTTTTTGCTTAGGGAAAGCAGATAGGTTAACTTGAGAATGCTTCTTCTTCAATTCATTTGCATACTTTGTATTCATCTTCGCAAGAAGAATCATTGTTCCGTCGATTTCGTATACATATGCAAAGCATACCTTTTTACCATCTTTTTCTACATAGTGTGTATCTGCAAGAGGAAGACCAGTTTTTGTGTAATTTTCTCTAGTATTTAATTCAACATCTTTTCTTCCCTTTAGATATTCACATACATAGGCTTTTGTAAACTTTTGCTCTGAAGCGTTTGCTTTAGCAAGAGCTATACTTTCTTTTAGCGATACGCCAGAGTCTTCTTTTACTTCGCCTATTAATTCATCTAAAATATCTTCAACATCGCTTTGAGTATATGTATCGTCAAGAATCAAGCTATACCAAGTATTCTTTTGCTTAGGGAATGCAGACTTATTAATTTGAGCATGCTTTTGTTGCAACTTCTCTGCATAGTCTTCATTCATCTTTGCAAGAAGAATAACTGAGCCTTCTGTTTCATATACATATGCAAAACACTTCTTACCGTCTTTACCATCTACATAGTGAGTATCTGCAAGAGGAAGACCTGTCTTTGTATAGTTTTCTCTTTCGTTTACTTCAACGATATCTTTTGTTCTTAGATAATTTGCAATAAACTTCTTTGAGAATTGATGAGAAGAGTTCGTTGATTTAGCTAGAACTAAACTATCTTTTAGCGTCAATGCTTCATGAGCCTTTTGTTTTGCTTCAATTGCCTCTATTGTTTCTTCTTTTTCTGAAGTAAGTTCTTTTTCAGCCTCTGCTTCTGTCTTTTTAACATCCTTGTCTTCTTTTATCTCTTCATCAACAATTTCAGCCATTGGCACTTCTTTCTTTTCATCTTCAACCTTTGGTTGATCTTCAACTTTCTTAGCTTGATTATCTTTCTTGTTTATCAAAGCAATGCACTTGTTTTTAATGTCATCTAATGCTTTTTTTACATCGTCATACTTAATTATATTGAATTCAAGTAAGAAGTAACATAATACTGCTATGAACATTAGAAGTGCTAGGATGAATGCAATAATTGTTATTGCGCATTGATGTACACATAGTGCAACTAACGCAAAGATAAATAATGCAGCAGTTACTCCTAAGCCAATAATAGATATTAGTTTTCTTCTTGTAACCATAAAGTCTGTCTTAGTCTTTTGAAGCAATTCTTTGCACTTTGCATTATCTTTAGCAACTAAAATATTTGCAGCTACGATTAATCCGCCAAGGATTAGAACTAATAAATCGAAGATAAATACTATCCAACCGATGCAGAATCCATGAGATGTTTGCTCAACTAGTGCAAATTCAGAGAAACTTGAAACTTCTACAATTGCTTCTCCATTTACTACTTCAACGTTGTCAATAACGTCAATTGAGCCGTCGTTATGAATATGCAATACGTTTAATCCCTTTGTCTTCATTCCTTCAGGAATAGCCATATGAACCTTAATCTTCATTCCTTCTTTAATATCTGAAGGTTGAATTTCTTTTTCAATGCCGCCTTCTGTTTGAATTAACTTAACGTCATAAATCTTTGCAATCTTTTGAGACTTCTTTAACATTGCTTGAATTGCTTCTGGGTTTACGCCGCCTTCCTTTGGTGAAACTTGAGTCTTAACTTCAACTCTTAATTCAACGTTTCTTGGAACGCCTCTACCCTCTGTTTCAATAGCAACGCCTGTTTCATCATCCTTCATATATGATCTTGTAGCATCTACATCCATTTGATCATAATCGCTGAATGCTTTTTCTAATTTATCTTTTAAATCTTGAGGCAATAAAGCTTTTTGTTCATCTGTCATTGCATCGTATGCAGCCATTGCTTCTTCAATCTTTTCTTTAGATGCTTCTGTGTATTGAACTTCTCCAATATCGTTAATCTTTTCTGTAACATCTTCTGTTACTAAATCGTTATATTCATCAACGACATCTTCAAACTTATTTAAAGTAGCTGCTGGAACAAGAGCTTTTGCTTCTTCTGACATATCATTAAATGCTTCTATAGCCTTATTAATCTTCTCTCTTGATTCTTCGTCTAAAGAAACATCATTAATGTCATTAACTAAGTTAACAAGTTCATCTGCCTTATAATGATCATCTGCATCTTTTAAGTCATCAAGATCACTTTGTGGGATTAAAGCTTTTTGCTTTGGAGTTAATTGATCTAATGCAGCTTTCGCAGCATCAATCTTTTCTTTATCACTTTCTGTATAGTGAACATCTTCTGGATTTCCGATAGCTTTAATTAAATCTGAAACTCCTTCAGCAGCATACTTGTCTTCTTCATCATTTAATTCTTCCAACTCATTTGCTAAATGGCCTTTTTGTTCATCAGTTAGATGATTATTAAACCAATCTTTTGCATCATTAATTGCCTTTTCGGTTGCAGGAGTGTGCTTAATATCTTCAATTGGCTTTAATGAGTTTACTATTGCTTTGAAATAATCTTCTTCTTTTTGAGCTAACTCATTTAGCTTATCTTGATCAAATGATGGCTTCAATTCTTCATCTAAATTGTTATATTCATCAATTGCATCTAGAATCTTTTGCTTTCCTGTTGGATAAGTTGGTGTTCCAATTAAATCAATTGCTTCTGCAACAATGCCTTTCTTAGTTGCATTTATCTTTTCGCTTAAACCTGTAACAGCTTGAGCTACTTGTTCTGCTGTTGCATCTGCATAATTTAAAACATTATTTTCTATATTCTGAATATAATTTTCAAAAGATTCTTTGCTTGATGTGTACTTTGATGGAATAGAATCTCTATATGCATATGCATTATTTAACGCATTAACAAGTGGTGTTTTATCACATGATGAGAGTGTTACATAGAAATCTTTTTCGATTATCTCATAGTTAGCTGTATCAGTAGGCGTTACTCTATAATAAACATGATATGTTTGTATAGCAGTTCCTTGTGGAGTTTCGTCTCCATATGAGCCCGAATTTAATTTATATTCAATAGTAGACTCAACATTATGT
>JAEEGL014395138.1_pt1 | contig 17862 bp, 11 predicted proteins | sample 9134231 | NCBI WGS metagenome assembly JAEEGL01 (sample SAMN16246548, study PRJNA631951) | gut metagenome | biome: gut microbiome; feature: rumen; material: fiber-attached | host: Bos | place: Iran: Karaj | collected 2018-10 | reverse complement strand
TTCTTAATGGATGAAAAATACAATCCCACTTTAGTGAGTGGTTGCCCACCCGATGCTTTCTCTGATGATGGTCAATTATGGGGCACTCCTATTTATGACTTTAAGAAGATGAAAGAAAAGAATTATGATTTCTTAGTCCATCGTATCGGCTATTTAGCGACTACCTGTGATTTATTAAGACTTGATCACTTTAGAGCGTGGGACACCTATTGTGTCATCCCCGCGGAAGATGAAAACGCTAGACGTGGTGTCTGGTGGGTGGGACCAAGATATGATTTCTTCGATGAATTATATCGTAGATATCCCAATATCAAGTTAATCGCGGAAGACTTAGGCGACTTATTCCCTGGTGTTCATGAATTAAGAGACCATTATAATCTCCCTGGCATGTATATCACCGAATTCACTGTCTTTGATACCAAAGCTATGTCCACACCTCGTCAAATTGTCTATCCTGGCACACACGATAACCAAACCATTAAAGGTTGGTTAAAGACTCTTCCAGAAGAAAACATCAAATTCTTAAAAGAGAAATTTGGTAAAAAAGTTGACTTATATAATGCGATGTTTGATTATACCTATAATCTCCCATCCTTAATGACTATCTTCCCACTTCAAGACATCTTAGGTCTCGATGATAGTGGACGTATCAATTGGCCAGGAACAGTGGGCGATCCTAACTGGACTTGGAAGTTAAAAGACTTCTCTTGGATGAAAAGAAAAGACTTAAAAGGCAATTAAAAAAAGGACCACTTGGTCCTTTTGCTTTTTAATTAATTAACTATTTTTCTTCCACTGGTTTAATGGAACCATTCCATTGATCAACACTAGCAATTAAGCACATGACACCAGCGACGATATTAGCGAAGATAATTTCCACAATACCAATGAAGATTAAATCTTTTTTGGTTTCCACGCTATTCATCTTACCTAATAAGAAGACTGAGACAACCGCTCCACCTAAGAAGATGAGTAAGAACCAGTCAAACCAACCATGGAAATCGGTTCCTCTAATGGCGAAAACCCACATGAGAATAAAGACGATAATAAAAGCGATTAAATAAATAATATCGAAAATTCTGGCAATCTTTTTCATACAAAAACCTCTTACATATTTGATTTTAATATCCCCTTTTAGCCTTTGCAAGTTTAGGTTATTGTTTCCTAAAGGAATATTTAATTTCTCTTTGATATACTTGTCCTTTTCTTAATAATTTTCTATTAAGAAGATTGTCTTCTGGTTCAATTGCCACACCGCGGTGATTCTCTTTGTTGCTAGTCATCATTTTTATATTGTTTGGATAATTATCGCTATAGATTTGCACAGCCTTATAATCAGTCACTATGTCTAATATAAATCTTTGATTTTCTAATCTTATTTGCTCGCTATCCAAAAGGAAACAGTGATCATAACCAAGGCTACGATGCTTTTGTAAATAATCATCAAAGATATCCTTAACGATTAATTTCTTTTGATTAAAATCCAAACATGGTAGTACTTCTTTTAGACAAAGAGGCAACAAAGTAGTGGACTCCGTTTCCACGAATTGATGACTGGGAATAGTTAATGACAAATCTTCAATATTTTCATCACCCAAACAAAAATAAGTATGATTAGTCAACGCGATAGGAGTGTCTTCTTTCGCTACCGCTTTTAACGTTAAAAAAAGTTTACTTCCATCTAACTTATATATAATTTCATATTCAATATTTTTTTTATTTAAAGAAAAAACCACTGCATTTCCCTCTTCTTTTACTTTAAAAAGGCGATAAGAAACGCCATCTTTTCCCGAATGCAAAGAATTATTACCTTCATTTTTATCGAAATAATAGACGTGATTCTCTATTGTTATTTGTCCATCTTTTATTCTATTCGCGATAGGTCCAATGGTCTTTCCATAATAGCTTTTTGGCTTGATAAATGAATCACAATCAACAGGAGTTAACACCATCTTTTCATTATGAAAAACGATTTGATAAATAGAAGCTCCAAAGGGAGATAATATAACTTCTAATTCTTCGTTTTTTAGAGTAATAAAAGGATTTTTCATAGCAATATTATGTCATTAATGTGTGCTAGGGAGGAGAAAAAAGTATTTTTCTGTTTTTTATACGTGTGTATAATGAGAGTGTATACATACCGCGAGGTACTTTATTATGAAATTAAAAAGTAAGTTTTTGGTTGCCGGAATCTCCACTTTTATGTTGGGAACATTCTTCCTTCCTTTAGCCCGCAATCAAAAGACACAAATAGAGCCTGATAACCTTGAATATGAGCAACCTCTAGTGGTTTCTTACGATCATCCTGATGATGTTTATAACGCTCACCAAGCCGCTTCTAAATGGCCAGATATTGTTAAGATTAATTATCACAACGACAATGGTGGATGTGATCAAAAAGCTTTCTATTTTTGGTTTTCTGGTGTCAATGGTAAACAATACGCTCCTGATCTCGTTTCTGATGACAAAAAAGATATGTCTATAACCGTCGATTTTTCTACAGAAACATTTAAAGCCGGTTATCATAACAAGATGTATATGATTGTCAAAGGCTCCACTCTCAATGACTGGAGTGATAAAACCGATGACACACCTATCGATTATTCGCAATTCACTATAGAAAATGATGGCTCGATGTCCATTTGGGCCATCCCAGGCGAAGGTAGTGCTTTGGAATTATATGACACCAAAGAAGAAACTAAGATGGATAAAATCTTGACCGCTACCTTTAAAAACGATTGGAAGACTATCTTAGTCAAATCAACCATCGCTCCTACTTCTTATAAAGTTTATGCATTAACTGGCAGTTACTATGCTTTAAACAATCGTGAAAAAGAAGCTTTCAAAGAAAGATACCTCATCAAAACCGGCAATAATCCCGAATGTCAAAATGTCGAATATAACAAAGCTATCGTCAAAAGTTTCTCTATTCCTTTAAATTTTACCGTCAAAATCAATGTTCAATATCAAGTAACGGCTTATTTCTCCACTAAGCCAGAAAAAGAACAAACTAAGTTTGTCGCTTCTGACGCTTTATATGAAACAAAAAGATTTGAAGACTATTATAACTATAATGGTAATGATTTAGGCGTTACCTATACACCTAGCGCAACCACCTTTAAGGTTTGGGCTCCTACCGCTACAAGAATGAGATTATGTTTATATGATTCTGGTAGTTCATCTGATTACGATGGTGGTAGTGATGACTATCGTGGATATAACATGGTCTATCAACCTGGTGGTATTTGGCAAGTTACCATTGATAAGCAAAATCTCAATGGCAGATATTATAACTACACTGTTTATAATTCATTAGGTACCAATACAGTTGTTGATCCCTACGCTCATGCCTGTGGTATTAACGGGGAAAGAGGCATGGTTTTAAACTTTGCCAGCACTAATCCGACCGATTGGGACAAAGTGGGCGAGGCTCTTGGCACTTTAAATTCTCCTAACGAATTAACTATTTATGAATCTCATATAAGAGATTTAACTATGGATGAAACCTGGCAAGGTACTAATAAACGCGGTACTTTCTTAGCTTATATTGAACCAGGCACCACCTATTCTGATGGTACTACAACAGTGACAACTGGTTTTGACCATCTCGTTGAAATGGGCGTTAATGCTGTTCAATTAACCCCTGTCTTTGATCATGACGATGATGAAACCGACAAAGGTATGCATTATAACTGGGGTTATAATCCTTTGAATTATAACTGCGTTGAAGGTGGTTACAGCACCAATCCTTATGATGGCAAAGTCCGTATCAGCGAATTTAAACAATTAGTTAAAGCTCTCGCTAATAATGGTAATCACACCAGAACCATCATGGATGTGGTTTATAACCACGTTAGCAGTGCGCCTGCTAGTAATTTTAATAAACTAATGCCGAAATATTATTTCCGCCTTACCGAAGAAGGCTTCTACTATAACGGCAGTGGATGTGGTAACGAAGTTAAAACTGAAGCACCTATGATGCGTAAATTCATCGTTGATTCCCTTTGCTGGTGGGCTTCTGAATATAAAATCAAAGGCTTCCGTTTTGACCTTATGGGCTTAATTGATTGGAAGACCTTAGATTTAGCAAGAACGGAATTATATAAAATTGACCCCTCTATCTATTTATATGGTGAAGGGTGGACCGGTGATAGTAGTGAATCTGGTCACGTCAATGAAGCCTATTATGGTACATGGGGCAGTAACACTTGGACTGTCTATAATAAATTACCAACCGTTTCTGGAAAATGTATCGTTGGTGCTTTTAACGATCGTGGGAGAAACAGCCTCAAAGGTGAAAATGATTATGATAAGCAAGATAAATATTGGGGTTTCATCAACCAAGATTCCGACCATGTCGGTGATAAGAGCTACGCTATTGCTGATATGTTAGCTGGCTATCACGATAGTGGTGACAACAAATGGATGGATCCTTATCAAAGCATTTCGTATGCTTCTTGTCATGATAATTTCACGCTATTCGACCAAATGATGGTCACCACAGGTGTTTTAAGTGACGACCATCCCGGAAGCACGATGGCTGCCGTTTCCGCCATTGAATGCACGATATTAATGAGTAATGGTGTGGCTTTCATCCAAGGCGGTGAAGAATTATTCCGTCATAAAGCCATCACAGAAGAAGATGACTTAGAAGTGGCGAGACCAAGTGATTATATCACTTTCGGAAATCAAAAAATCTCTCACAATTCCTACAATTTAAGCGATGACGTCAACGCTTTTAGATGGGACCGCAAAATCTCCGTGGATGGTGTCAAATCTTCTGGCTACGTCGAAGCTATTGAAAAAGCCATCGCTACTCGTAAACAAATGGCAAAATATAGCAAAGCGCAACTAGCGAGTGCTTCCCCATTTGCTAGCAGTTCCCCATTTAACATTTGGAACCGCGCAAATAAATCAACCACATTAGGTATGAAAAATGGTGATTATTTCTTCTTTATCGCTGGCTGCAATAGCGATTTTATTCCTTTCGCTGCTATTAACTCGATGAATTACAATAATCCCACTTTCTGTTCCAATGTTTATTACCAAGATGGTGTGAAGAAATATGGTTATTCTTATCATCTTTCCGATAACGAAGAGATGAATAATGGTACCGTTACCCTTGGTTGGTATACTTGTGTGTGCTTTTTAGCACAATAAAGGAGTTTGATTATGAAAAATATTGTCAAAGCTTTTGTTTTAACCGGATTAATACTCGCTTTTGCCTCTTGTCAAAAGAAAGAAAATCAAGATTCCTCCCCCTCTATTCCTTTATACGAAGATGAAGTGACAGTGAATTTCTATCCTGATTTCACCAGCACTTTATCTACGGATATCTTTTATACTGTCACTCTTAATAATGGTGATTTGCTCCCTGTGCCTCCTGGTACACCGGCACAAAAATTCCCTGAATTACCTGTTTTTAAAGGTTGGAGTGATAAAGAAGTTATCGATGATTTAAACGATTTATGGGACTTTAAAAAAGATAAATTACAAAGCCCAACCCAAATATTTAATATGTATGGTATTTGGATGGCAGAAGGAGAATAAAAATGAATAAAAAAATCGTCTTTCCAATTTTGCTCACGATTGTGAGTATGGGATTAGCGGGTTGTACTTCCACTCCCAAAGAAGAAGAATCTTCTTCTAGCTCCCAATCTTCCCAACCTCCCATTGCTAACGATTCGGGTTTACCGACTACTATTTCGTATTTAGATGAACCCGCGGTCGCCATCCATTATCAAAGAACCAGTGGCTCTTATAAAGACTGGGGCTTATGGATGTGGAGCGAAGGTCTCGATGGTGCGGAATACACCTTTAACTACGCTGATGATTATGGTGTTATCGCCTATTATCCAATGTCTCTTTTCGGTAATCCTTCTAGTTTAGGCTTTATCGTTAAAGAACTATTCTCTGTCGCTGGTGATGGAGTATGGGCTAAAGACTATGGTAGTGATCGTTTCTTAGACTTTGATGTTTTAAAACAAGATGAACATCAAACCTATAATTGCTATATCGTCCAAAAGAAAGGCTCCGTGTATGTCGATGCGGAAAGAAAGAACGTCATGGACGCCGTTTCACTTTGTGAATTCACCAACAATACCACCATTAAAGTGGTTGGTAATAAGGCCATGAAAGAAGCTAAAGTCTATAAAAATGGTGAAGAAGTCGCTCTTTCTAGTAGTAGTGGCACAAAAGAAAAACTCCTCGTCCTTTCTACTCCTGCATCTATCGAAGATGCTTATCGCGTGACCATCACCTTTGAAGACGATGTTTCCGTAGAAAAGAAAGTTTCTGTGAGAAAGCTTTATAACGCCGCTTTCGATAGCCAATATAATTACGATGGACCATTAGGTGTTGAAGTGGGTGAAAGTCAAACCACCTTCCGTGTTTGGTCACCTATTTCTTCTCGTATCGTTTTAAGAATATATGAAAATGGCACACCCACAAGTGTGGATGCCACAAAAGGTAACGATACCTATCAAGAAACCGAAATGGTAAAAGGCGAAAAAGGTGTCTTCTCTGTCTCTTTAAATGGTCAATTATACGGCAAATATTACACCTTTGTGGTCTACAACTCCTATAACCCCAATGGCACAGAAATCGTCGACCCCTATGCTTTATCCGCTGGTGTCAATGGCTTAAGAGGTATGATTGTTAATTTTGATGATGAAAAAGCCAAACCTACTGGCTGGGATTCTTTAGAATATCTCACCTATGACCCCAAAGAATTAACCGTTTATGAAACCCATGTCGCCGATGTCACTTCTAGTGAATCTTGGACCGGTAGTGAAGATAACCGTTATAAATATGGTGGTTTATATGAAACCGGTACTACCTTTACAAAAGATGGTAAAACTGTCAAAACTGGTTTTGATCACATCAAAGAATTAGGCGTTAATGCTGTCCAACTCATTCCTATCTTTGATCAAGCTAATAAAGAAACCGAACAAGTGTTCAACTGGGGCTATAATCCTCTTAATTATAATGTTTTAGAAGGTATTTATTCCGCTGATCCATATGATGGCTATGCCCGTATTAAAGAATTTAGACAATTAGTCCAATCCTATAATCAAGAAGAGATTTCTATCATCATGGACGTCGTTTATAACCACGTTAGTGGCTTAACCGGATGCAATTTCGATGTCTTAATGCCTGGCTATTATTTCCGTTATGATAACAACACCGGAAGTCCATCTAATGGTAGTGGTTGTGGTAATGAAACCGCTTCTGATAAATTCATGTTCAAGAAATTCATGATTGATTCCACCAAATTCTGGACTGAAACCTATAAATTAGGTGGTTTCCGTTTCGACTTAATGGGATTACATGATATTACCTGTATGAACGAATTAGCCGCTGCTGTTCACGAAATCAACCCCCATGCCGCTATTTATGGTGAACCATGGGCTGGTGGCACTAGTGCTTTACCTCCTGAATTTAAATCCGCTGCCCAAGCTAATGCCCAATATTACGAAGGCTATGGTCAGTTTAATGACCATTTCCGCGATGGTATGATTGCGGGTGGTATGTCCACCAATGGTAATAAAGCTTGGATTACCCAAGAAGCTTATAGCGTCAATCCGGCTAAAGTTTTAGAAGGCATGAAAGGTATCACCGGTTCCGCTACTGATGATCCCAATAAGAGTGTCACCTATGTCACCTGTCACGATAATTTCACTTTACACGATAGAGCCTATGTCGCTGGTATTTATAACGAAGATACCATTGCTAAGATGAATGTCTTAGCGAACTCCGTTGTCTTCTCTTCACAAGGTATCACCTTTATGCAAGCCGGTGAAGAAATGCTCAGAACCAAAGTGGTGTATGACACCGATGGTAATCCCATGCACGTCAAAGACGCTAATGGTAACGATACTGACATCTTAGAAGTATCTGGTAACTCTTATTCTTCTAGCTATAAGACTAACGAATTAGATTACTCCCACAAAATCGATCATCCTGACATGTTTGTTTCTTATCAAAAGATGATTGCTTTTAAGCAAAATTTACAAAGCTTACATCTCAACAAGGAACAAATTTCCGGTACTTATAGCGTCTCTTCTACTAATATTGTGGAAGGCAATAAATATGGTTCTGTCATCACCGCAGTCATTAAAGAAGGCACATCCATTTATTATTGTTACTTCGCTAATGGTTCTACTGACGAAAACTATGAAGTAACCATCCCAGAAGGAGCTAATATCTATCACGATTCCTTAGGTTTAGATGTGCAAGCGGGAACAACTGTGAAACTCCACAAATTCGAAGTTCTCATTTATGAGAAATAAGGAAAAAATAATAATGATTAAGCGCACGCGTATGTGCGCTTTTGTTTTACAAAAGATATTGACACTTTTTAAAAAAGTTACAATAATATGTATGAAAATATTTTTAGGAGGAAAATTCATGAAAAAATTATTTTCAGTCGCTTTCGGTATTGCACTAGTTTTAGGCTTAGCCGCTTGCACCAATGCTCAAGGTGGTGGCGAAAAATATAGCGACAAAGTCCTTGCTAACGCTGAACAAACCTACCACGCTGCTGGCGCATGGGGTGATTGGGAAGCCAAAGAAAGCAATAAGATGGAAGCCACATCTGTTGCCGAAGTCGCCAAATTAGACAAAGGTGCTGCTGATCTTTTAACCAAAAAGAACGTTAACTATTTGTACAAGATCGGTGGTCTCGAAATCGGCCAAAAGAATGGTGGAGAAACCGTCAAATTTAAGAAAGATGGCAAAATTTGGACCGCCAATAGTAGTTACACCATCAAATGTATCCGTGCTAACTATGAAGAAGAAGATCAAAAATTCACAGCTGATCAATGGATTCCTGATCCACACACTGCTCAAGCAGAAGCTTTAAATGGCAATGTCTTCTTCCCAACCTATCAAGAAGCCGCTGATGAAGATGGCTTTGAATGGTCTCAAAACCCAGTCGTTACTGGTGGTGCTGGAACCTACACATTAATCGTCGCCGAATATAAAGGCGTCACAACTGGTCCTGGCTACGGCTTTGCTTTAGTTAGAACAGAAGCCAAAGAATCCGAATATGAATATGCTGAATACGTCGAACCAACTGGTGATTATGTTGTCGAAAAAGTCGGCTTAATCGGTAAATATGGCACACACAATTGGGACAACGATGAATTATTCACCGCTGGTGCCAATAACACTTACACCCTCAATGGAGTTCAATTAGCTGCTAATGATGAAATCAAAGTCAGATTAAATGAATCTTGGGATAAAGCCTTTGGTGCTGAAGCCTTAGATGCTGCCTCTGCTTCCTTCTCTAGCGCAACCTCTGGTAATATGGTTGTCGCCGCTGCTGGTACTTACAATTTCCAAATCGTCCTTACCATTAGTGGTCAAGACGTCTCTGGTGTTATTACAGTTACCGCTGCTTAATAATTACTAAAATTATAAAAACGTCACTTCGGTGGCGTTTTTTTGTGGAAGATTTACGAATATTATATATAATATAATAGTCAGGTATACATTATGAAAAATAAACTTTTAACTATTTCGTTAACCACCATAGCTCTTTTACTAGTGGGTTGTAAAAACAATACCAATTCTTCTAGTAATAGAGTCGTTCCGGAATTCGATGATTTCTCCGATTCTTATGTTGATGCTTTGCCCGCCAATCATGAAGATGGCATTATTTTCCAAGCATTTTGCTGGTCTTTTAATGATATTAAAGCCAATCTTCCCGCTTTCGCGGATGCCGGCTTCAAAGTCATCCAAACATCACCCGTCCAACAGCCTAAAGGTGGCGGAGGCTCTTGGTGGAGCTATTACCAACCCCTTTCTTTCTCGATTGCCGATAATTCGCAATTAGGAACCAAAGAAGAATTAAGAGAATTATGTGAAGAAGCTGGTAATTATCATATTTCTATTATTTGCGATATCGTTTTTAACCATTTAGCCAATATATCTGATGATGATTTAGAAAGTGATGGCACACCTAAGGTTTCTCCTAATGTCGAAGCTTATGAACCAGAAATATACCAGAATAGAAACGCTGACGTGACCGGTATCGGCGTCACTTTCCATCACGAACCTAATGCAAGTGGAAGTGGAGCGGAAACACAAGTCTATTCTTTTGGCGCTCTTCCTGATTTAAATACCGGAAATGCCTTTGTGCAAAGCCGTTGTCTTTCTTTATTAAAAGAATGTATTGATGTCGGTGTCGATGGTTTCCGTTTTGATGCCGCTAAACATATTGAAACACCTGATGATCCTGATCATGCGAGTAACTTCTGGCCTAATACTTTAGGAGTGGCCAAAGAATATTACAAAACCAAAACCGGAAAAGATTTATTAGCCTATGGCGAAATCTTAGGTAAACCGCTCAATAGAAGTGTTGAAGCATATACAAAGTATATGAAAGTCACCGAAGGCTCTTATACTAGCAATGTTTATAGTGCGATGGCCGGTAAAAAAGCGGAAAAGATTCCTTCCTTAAATTATGGCCAATCCACTGATGCTTCTAATATCGTTTCTTGGATTGAATCTCATGATGATTTTACTGCTGCTTCTGGTTTAGATTCTGGCTCACCTATTAGCGAAAAGAAAATCGATCGTGTATGGGGCGCTTTAGCGGCGAGAAAAGATGTCACTCCGATGTTTTTAGGAAGACCCGCTTTAGCGGATGAAAAGAAACCACAAAGTGTCAATATTGCCCAAATTGGCTCATATCATTTTGAAGATGAACATATCGCTACCATCAATCGTTTCCACAATCGCTTTGTGGGAGCTAATGAATATGTCTATGGCAACGCTAATATCGCCGTCTTTGAAAGATATAGCGATACCGATTGTGGGGCTATTGCGGAAAATTATGATTTAAAGAGTCTTAAACAAACCGTGCCTTTTTCTCATCTAGAAGACGGCAATTATTACGATACCATTACCGGCAACAAAGTAGTGGTCTATCAAGGGGAAGCGGAGATTGAATTTGACGCTATCGGTGTATGTGCTTTAACCAAGAAACACGTCGTGGCACGTCCATCTATTTCTTTCGTAGAAAGAAGTGGTGTCTATGCCGGTAGTAAAAAGGTCTCCTTTAGTGTGACTAATGCCAGCGAATCTTATTATCAAATCGATGGCGGTCAAAAGGTGAATTTCCAAGGTGAAACCGAAGCTACTTTGCCATCGCAAGGTGGACAAAATCATACTTTAACTATCACTGCGAAAAATGGTGATTATGTCGTCACTAGAACAGGCTCATATCAATGCGTTGATCTCATCCCTGGCTATTTTAACGTGATTAACTTTAACACCTCTTATTTCGCGGATTATGACGTTTATATTTGGCACTGGGAACCCGGAGCTTGGGATAAAGTGGATGCCTCATCTATGCAAGATGGCGTTTTGCTCATCAATGTCAACTCCTCTTGGACTGGCTTCTTATTTGCCTTGTTCCAAAAAGGTTATGTTCCCACTGATAGTAAGGCCTTTACCGACAGCCATTTCGTCAAACAAACCAGCGATATAAATATCAAGGATGGCTATTATGACGCCAGCAAATTCTAATAATATTCAACATAATCGTATCGTTACCAAAAGACCCATTAAATTCATCATCGCTTTAGCGGTGGTGTTTACGGTTTCTTTAGCGGTTCTCCTCTATTTCGTCATCGGATGGAGAGAAAATTTTATCGTGACTATTGCCGTTATTGGTATGTGTGGCTTATTCGTTCTTTTATCCGCTTTTATGTTGCTATATGTTTCCTTAACTTATGTGGAAATCAAGAATAATAAAATATGCGCCCATCATATCTTTTATAAAAAAACATTACCTCTAAAAAAGATGGATTATTACCTCTCTAAAGATGGTGTTTATGAAATATATTGTGACGAAAGACTCTTCTGTTCTTTCGACATGAATGACCCTTCTTCCGGTCGCATTATCGAATTATTAGAGAAACACGGAGTAAAATATCGTCTAAAAAAATAAAAAAGTGTGTTTTTTCTTTTAAGAAAAGTTTAAAATAATATTGAACGTTTAAAAATATTAATTAATTTGAGCTCAGGAGGTTTTTTATGGCTAGCTTAAAATTAAGTCATATTTACAAAGTCTATGAGAATGGTCATAAGGCAGTAAATGATTTTAATATTGATATTGAAGATAAGGAATTTATCGTCTTCGTCGGTCCTTCTGGATGTGGTAAATCCACAACTTTAAGAATGATTGCCGGCTTAGAAGATATCACCGCTGGTGACTTATTCATCGGTGATACTTTGGTGAACGATATGGAACCAAAAGATAGAGATATCGCGATGGTGTTCCAATCCTACGCTTTGTATCCCCATATGACCGTTTATGAAAATATGGCATTTGGTTTAAAGAATCGTCATTTACCAGAAGCCGAAATTAAACAAAAAGTTCTCGAAGCGGCAAAGATGCTCGATATCGAAGACTATCTCGATAGAAAACCAAAAGCGATGTCCGGTGGTCAAAGACAACGTGTCGCCTTAGGTAGAGCCCTTGTTCGTGATCCAAAGGTCTTCTTATTAGACGAACCATTATCCAACTTGGATGCTAAACTCCGTGCTCAAATGAGAACCGAGATTACTAAATTACATAAAAAATTAGCAACCACCTTCATCTACGTTACCCATGACCAAGTGGAAGCTATGACAATGGGTACCAGAATCGTCGTTATGAAACTCGGCTATGTCCAACAAATCGACACCCCAATGAATTTATATAACAAACCATATAATAAATTCGTCGCCGGTTTCATCGGCACCCCACAAATGAACTTCTTTGATGTCACATTAGATAGAAAAGGTGACGAAGTAGAAGTCTCCTTCGTCGAAGGATCCAAGATCAAATTATCCTATGATTTATTAAGTAAAATTCATGATAATTATCTCCATGGAGATAAGAAAGTTATCTTTGGTCTCCGTCCGGAACACTTCGAAGTCAGCAAGAAACCTACTGGCTTAATCGCTACCATTACCGCTGTTGAACACTTAGGTAATGAATGCATTATCTATGGTGATTTAGGAAAGAATGATGAAGAATTCACCATGGCAGAAACTGGCCGTGCTGTTATCGTTAAGACCGTGGAAGGCGAACCATACAATGTTGGCGATGTCATTAACTTAGCGGTCATGCCGGAAAAAGTCCACTTATTCGATGGCGAAACCGAAGTTACATTAATGCAAGATATTCCTGATTTCTCTCGTTTCGAAGGCGAAATCAAGAATGGCGAATTAGCTATCTTTGGTGGCAAAGAAAAATTACCTCCATATTTAGCCGAAAAATTACCACAAGAAGGCAAAGTGGGCGTGGAAATTCCTCCTGCCGCTATTGTCCCTGGCAAAGATTACACTTTGAAAGTCCATGATGTCGAAGTCATTGGTGAACAAAGATTGGCTTCATTAGAAGTCGGCGATCGTTTCTTATTTGCTTTCGTTGATGAAAAAGTCAAAGCCGGTGATAAATATGGCTTCTCCTTACTCAAAGACAAATTACAATTTGTCGATGGTGAAGGACAACTCTTATTAGAACCAGTCCATGAAGAAGTTAGTTTCGATGGCAGATTCAGTAAAGAAGAAAGAAAAGAAAACCGCGAAAGAGTTCTCCATTTCTTCTACGACATCAATGGTGTCAAATTCGAAGCTCCTGTCGCTAATGGATATAAGATGAACGCTGTCGAAGGCAATGCCTGCTATAAAAACATTTATAGATATGTCTTAAATAGAGATGAATTAACCATTGCCGAAAATGGTGTCCCTGGCAAAGTCGTCAAAGTCTTAGACTATGGCAACAAGCTTTATGCTCTCGTTGATTTTAATGGCCAAGAAGTTCTCATCAATAATGATGGTGGTTTAGAAGAAGGCAATGAAGTCAAAGTGGCTCTCAACGCGGAAAAAGTCGGTGTCTTCTCTATCGATATCGACATGAAGATTTGTTAATCGATTACCTTATTTAAATATCGCCATCTAACGTTGCAATTAGGTGGCGTTTATTTTATTATTAAAATAATATGCAAACATTTGAAGAAAAAGGTCGTCAAAAATATAACATGCCAGAAGTGGTTTTTGCCCCTAACAGCAAGCCTCCTTTTTTCTTGCGCATCATCGCTACGCTTATTGATACCGCTCTCATGATTATGACGGCTTTTGGTCTCCATGCCTTAATCGTTATTAGTCCAATGTACAATCCCATTCGTGCTTATGAATCTGATTTATATCAAATTCAAGATCGCTATGCTTTAAAAACAGGTTATGCGGAAAAAGTTGTTTTAACTGACGAAAACAAAGATCAATATACTTCTTATATTGTTTATACCGAAGAAGATAATACTCAATACGTCGTTGTTCCGGTAGAAAATCCCAGTGAAGAAGTAGTGGCGGAATACAAAAAAGAAGTGACGGGAGATTCCGCTTATGGGGATATTTCCTTTAAATATTCTCTCGCCGGTTTTGGCTATGTTTGTTTAGGCGGTTTTCTTTCTGAACTTATCTTCTTATTAATTATTCCATTAATTAATAAAAGACGTGCGACTATCGGACAATTATTAGCTGGTTTACAAGTCATCAGTGTTCGTTACCAAGATCGAGCCATGTGGTATCAATTAGTAGGTCGCTTGGCTTTCGTTTATCTTATTGAAAGTGTTTTACTATATCTTTTAATCAACTACTGGATTATGTTAGTAATGCCCATCCTCGTTATTGTTTTTGCAGCAATCAACAGAAAAACAAATCGCGCTTTGCAAGATATCATTTCTGGTACACAAATTATTCATAAAAAATCTTTTACACCTTTACTTCCTGATGAAGATTTAGAAGAAGAAAAAGAAGAAAAACCCCTTCAAAACCCCGCTGAAAAGGAAATAAAAGAAGAAGAAAAAGTGGTGGAAGAAAAAACTGATGAACCAGAAAAAGAAAAATAATCAATAAAAAAATAAAGTCGTGTGCGTGTGCATGCGATTTTTTTATTGAAAAGAGACCATACGAAAACTATAATAAATATGAACCTTCCTTATAGGAAGAAAATTTTATAGGAGATAATTATGAAAAAGTCTACTCACTTTCTTGCATCTCTTGTTTTAGCAGGATTAGCACTCCCTGCTATTTCTGGATGTGCGAGCAAAAACAACATCACCGTTTGGGTAGGTGAAGAATCCGTTAACTTTTATCAAAAAGTTTGTAACGAATATGTCGCCGCTCATGAAGATTTTGGTTATGCCATCGAAGTGAAGGGTGTCGACGCCGGTAGTATCGCTGGTACTATTTCTAGTGACCCCTCTTCTTGTGCTGACATTTATACTGTCGCGCATGACAACATAGGTAAACTAGTTGCTAAAAATGCTGCTAAGCCAATTACTAATGAGACATTAATTGCTCAAGTTGATTCCGACAATCCTGATGGTTTCAAAAAAGTTATCCATTATGATTACAATGAACAAAACTACTTATTTGCTGTTCCTTACATTTCTCAAGCTTTGTTCCTTTATTACAACACTGAGAAAGTAACCGCCGAACAAGTTAAAACATTCGAAGGCTTAGAAGAAGCTGCTACCGCAAATAACTGCTTTGCTGTTGATACCACTGGTGCTGATGGTTTCAATTTCTCATTTACTATTCTTGCAAGAAAAGCTTCCGATAATTCTACCACTTTAAAACTTTATGAAGGCGGCAAGAAAAACGGTTGTTGGTTCCAAGGCGATGATGAAATCGCTTCCTTAAGATGGGCCCAAAGGTATTTCGGCAATCAAAAAGATGGCCATGGTGGTCACTTCTTTGATAAAAACTGGCCAACCGATTTACAAAACGGCAGAGCTCTTGCTGTTGTCGGTGGTGCCTGGCACTATAACGCTGCTCTCGCTTCATTAGGAAGCAAATTAGGCGTTACCGTCTTACCAACCTATACATTAACAGCCGATGATGTTGAAGGCTTAACTGACGGCGTCGTCGAAGAAGGCACAGTGATGCAAGCCGGTACATTCGCCGACTGCAAAGTCTTCATGATCAACTCTCACTCCGCTGCTGAAAAGTATGTGAAGATTCAAGAATTAATTACATTCTTATCTTCTAAAGAAACCCAAAACAGATCCTTCTTAGAAGCGATGAACGTTCCTGCTTATAGCGGTGCTGATGCTTACGTTGAAAGCGTTAAAGATCAATTAGATGCCGGTATTTATAAAATGGCAAAAGCTCAACTTCAAATGGCGGAATATGGTATTCCTCAACCATTCATTAGTGGCACATTAAATACTTACTTCTACTCCTGCAAAGGACCAGAAAACTATAAAGACGTTATTTTAAAAACTGGTGGTCGTGGTGCGGATTTAGCTCACATCAGAGGTGAATTATATTCCATCCAAAACATCTGGCAACATGGTGATCCAATTGCTGAAGCCGATTGGCCAGCTACCTTACCAGCCCAAATTGACTAATTAAATTATTTATAAATTTAACTTTATAGAAAGGAGATAAGACATATGCCTGCTGTTACTGCAAATACAGGTAAAGTAGCAAAGAAAAAGAAACCCAATGTCTTTGTCCGTATTGGGACAAGCATTAAAGATTTCTTCGTTACTTTTGGCAAACGTTTTGTCGACGGCTCTATTGGTACCAAATTATCTCACTTTATCTTAGGTGCAGGTAATTTCTATCATAAGCAGTGGATAAAAGGTTCCATCTACCTCATCTTGCAAATATTATTTGTCTTATTTATGGTTTTATGTCCTGAGGTCAACCATACCCCTTATGGATATAAAGCCCTCATCAACTTAAAGTTGGCCGGTAACGAGACACAGGGATTTGATCCCGCCACCGGTAAGATGTTGCAACCTGATGATAGTAAATTATTCTTGCTCTTCGGTTTGATTACTATTGCTATTATCATCCTTTACATCATCCTCTGGTTGAGTTCTATTAAGAGCTCATACAAAGCTGATCAAGATGTGAAGAAAGGTTTAAAACCAACCACATTCGTGGAAGATTGCAAAGCCTTATTAGATTCTCGTTTCCACATCTTAATGCTTACACCAACTTGTTTGGCCGCGTTAGTGTTTAGCTTATTACCGACTATCTTTATGATTTGTATGGCCTTTAGTACATATAATGTACTAGAAATGAACGCCATTCCTACGACATTGTTCCACTGGAACGGGGTGAAAAACTTCGCTTACATGTTCACCGGGCAATCTCGTTTGGGTGCCGAAATTAAAGCTAGATTCTTCCCTGTCCTTGGTTGGACATTCATCTGGGCTATCTTAGCGACATTCTCTTGCTATTTCGGCGGTATCATTTTAGCCATCTTAATTAATAAAAAAGGTATCAAAGGAAAGAAAGTTTTCCGTACTATCTTCATCTTAACTATCGCTATTCCTCAATTTATTTCCTTATTGGCTATGAGAAATCTATTAAGTGATAATGGCCCAGTGAATCAGATGCTGATTAGCTGGGGTTGGATTAAGAGCCCAATGGCTTTCTTAGGTAACCACGTACAAGTGTCACCTTCTGATCCATATGTGGCGAAATTGATGGTCGTTTTGATTAATATGTGGCTTGGTATTCCATATACCATGTTGATGACTTCTGGTATCTTAATGAACATTCCTGCTGATTTATATGAAGCCGGACGTGTTGATGGTGCATCAAACGTGAAAATGTTCTTCAAGATCACTCTTCCATACGTCATCTTCGTCACTACCCCATATTTGATTTCTTCTTTCGTCGGAAACATCAATTCCTTTAACACGATATTCTTGTTAACCGGTGGTGGACCTTCGGTCACCACAGGTTCATTCGTCGCTGGCGAAACAGACTTATTAGTCACATGGTTATATAAATTAACCATCGATAATGGTGATTACAATACTGGTGCGGTCATTGGTA